>Ga0302211_10000855_pt1 | contig 9940 bp, 5 predicted proteins | sample II_Fen_E3_3_FD_200234 | JGI IMG/M metagenome (GOLD analysis project Ga0302211, IMG submission 200234) | Peat permafrost microbial communities from Stordalen Mire near Abisko, Sweden - II_Fen_E3_3 | ecosystem: Environmental > Terrestrial > Soil > Wetlands > Permafrost | place: Sweden: Abisko... | reverse complement strand
AGTGAACTCAGGCGTATGACGTATTTTGAAACTAACGTCAAAACTGCCATCTCCTTCAGGATGAGGAAGGATGCCGATTTGCCAAGGATCATCCGTTATAAAACGGAAATCAGCCAAATGAAACTCGTATCCATATTGAGCAGCAGCATCGAAGCCTTTCGATACATAAATAATATTCGCTTCGGTATCTTTCTTAATCACGAACCACGGACCTCCTGAAAGGCCAAGTCCTTTTCGTTGACCGATGGTGTGAAACCAAAAACCTTTATGTTGACCCATTATGTTACCCGTTTCCAGTTCCACAATATGTCCCACTTGTTCACCAAGATAACGTCGTAGGAAATCATTATAATTAATCTTCCCCAAAAAGCAGATACCCTGACTATCTTTTCGTTTCGCATTAATAAGATGCTCACGTTCAGCAATTTCGCGTACCTCGCTCTTTTGCAACTTGCCAATAGGGAAACGTATCTTCTTTATTTGATTATACGATAGCTGGCAAAGAAAGTCAGTTTGATCTTTTACAGGGTCGGGTGCCGTAGTAAGCCACGTACGGTCGTTTATAAGTTCAGTATCGGCATAATGCCCGGTCGTAACATAGTCGAAAGCATGGCCTACTCGTTCCTCAAATACTCCAAATTTAATAAGCTTGTTGCACATCACATCCGGATTAGGAGTAAAGCCGCGGCGGACTTTATCGATGGTATATGCTACCACATTCTCCCAATAATCACGGTGTAAATCGATAATTTCAAATTTGCAGCCATACTTTCGGGCTACATGAGAAGCCATCTCAATATCCTCTTCGGCCGTACAATCCAAATCTAAATCTTCTTTACTGCCTATACGTATATAAAAACAATCCGGTGTAATGCCCTGCTCTTTTAATAAGTGAACGGCAACGGAGCTGTCTACTCCTCCCGATAATAGCGTGGCATAATTCATAAGCACAACTTTTTAGTAGGTAAATATTTTCTATTTATCTTAGATATAATATTCAGCCATGTCGACAATTCCTGCACGGATGGCATATTTAGTAGCTTCGTGTACGTTGTTTACGTCCAACTTTCTAAAAATATTTTTGCGATGACTATTAATGGTATGAAAAGACAGATTACGTTCACTAGCAATTTCTTTCGTGGTTTTACCCATAGCGATTTCGCGCAAAATGCTTCGCTCGGTAACGGTTAAGTTATCGTGTGCTACATCATCTTCCGAAGGAGCAGGTCGATTACCAATCAACATACTGCTGACTCCACTACAAATAAAACGTTTACCTTCTATCAAATGACGTAGTGCAGCCACAATGTCCTCTTTTGGATCTGTTTTAAGTACCACACCCACCTGCGAACTACATACAATCATACGACGTAAGAAATCCTCCGAAAGATCTTCCGAAAAGAGTAACCAAGCTGTTTCCGGAAATCGAGTTAAAAGAATCAATAACTCATCCGCACTAGTAAGATCCATTAAAGTATAATCCACAATAACTGCTGCGGCAGGATGTCGCAATAGTTGACGAGTAAGTTCAGCCTTTGATACGGCCATATTGATAGTGGTTACGCTGCATTCATGCTCTAAGAGTTGTATTAGTCCTGCATTCGTAATCGCTTGGTTGTCTGCAATTACAATTTCCCTCATCTTTACTCACTTTCTTTGTTTATATCCTTCTCAACCACCTTTTCGGTTTTTTTCTCCGTACGAGGGTTGAATATTTTTTTAAACGCAATCGGCTGTGGCGTTTCAAACTTCATCAGTTCTCCCGTAATTGGATGAAAGAAATGAAGACGAAAAGCATGCAAAGCCAATCGTCCAATCGGACTTGTTGCATCTCCGTATTTTATATCTCCTATAATAGGATGTCCTATATCTTGCAAATGCACTCTGATTTGGTTCTTTCGTCCCGTTTCAAGCTTCATCTCCATCAATGAAAAGCCATTCTTCGACTTTAAAGTCCGATAATGAGTGACCGACCAATCTCCTCCATTATTTTCCTTACTAGAATACGTAATATACGATTGATTGTCTTTCAAATAAGAACGTATTGTACCTTCCGCAGGATCAGGAGTGCCGCCTACAATAGCCATATAACGGCGATCTTGTACAATTTCATGCCAATAATCTTGAAGTGTCTTCTTCGTCTTCTCATCCTTAGCAAACACCATCAAACCGGAAGTTTCACGATCTAGGCGATGCACAATGAAAATGTGGTGCAGTTTGTTCGAGCGCTTTACATATTCCGAAAGGATAGAGTGGGCCGTACGTTCTTTTTCACGTACCGTAGATATCGAAAGCAAGCCTTCGCGTTTGTTTACTACCAATATATAATTATCCTCGTAAACAATATCCAATAGCTGCGAAGAGAATTCCTTACGATCCTTCTCACGGCTAATCTTCACAGTCGATCCCCCACGTACAGGAGCATCATGTTTGGTTTCAATCTTATTATTCACATACACCAAACGATGAGCTAATAAGCCTTTAGCTGCATTTCTTGCAATGCTCATGCGAGCCATTAAATAAGCCATCAATTCGGTAGGATCACCCTCGCGAAAGGGCAATTCTATGAAACGTTTCTTGGCACGCTCTGCAATAGTGGGATGTGGTTTCTTCGTTTTATCTTTTTTCATACTTTCTTTTCTAGTAAAACCACGTTTTCTACATGGTGTGTTTGAGGAAACATATCTACAGGTTGTACCTTCGTTACCTTGTATTTAGCATCCAATAATTGCAAGTCGCGTGCTTGCGTAGCCGGGTTGCACGATACATAAACAATGCGTTGTGGCTCAGCCAGCAAAATCACATTTACCACATCTTCATGCATTCCTGCACGAGGAGGATCAGTTATAATCACTTCAGGACGACCGTGTGTAGCGATAAAGTCCTTAGTAAGGATATTCTTCATATCGCCGGCATAAAACAATGTATTAGTTATATTGTTCAAGTCGGAATTCACCTTTGCATCTTCAATAGCTTCGGGGACATATTCTATTCCAATTACTTGGCGGGCCTGTTTGGCTACAAAATTAGCAATAGTACCCGTACCGGTATACAAATCGTATACAAGTTCCGAGCCGGTAAGTCCAGCCATATCACGAGCTACCTTGTACAGCACATACGCCTGTTCAGAATTTGTTTGGTAGAACGATTTTGGGCCGACTTTAAACTTTAAGCCCTCCATCTCGGCCGACATATAGTCGCGTCCGCGAAACGTACATACATCAAGATCAGTATACGAGTCGTTACATTTATTATTGATAATATAAAGTAGAGACGTAATTTCAGGGAAACGGTCGGCCACATATTGCATAACCTCCAGAAGCACTTTCATCTCATCATCGTTTGCAATCTGCGCAATAAGGATCACCATCAATTCCCCTGTATTCGAAGTACGGATTACTAAATTGCGTAATAGTCCGAGTTGGGTATGTGCATTATAGAAAGGAATAGCATGTTCATAGCCATAATCGCGAATAGCATTACGTACCTGATTGTTTTTATCTTCCATTAGAAGGCATTGATCAATGGCCAAAACCTTATCAAAAGAGCCCGGCATATGGAAGCCCAAAGCCTCTATATGCTCAAATTCCTTGCCGCTTTTCATCTCTTCCCACGTTCTCCATCGGCGGTCAGCAAACGTAAATTCCAATTTATTACGATATTCTTTCTGGCGGGCTGAACCTAAAATGGGTTCAAGTTCCGGTAATTCTATCTTACCTATACGTTGCAGATTATCGAGAATCTGTTGTTGTTTATATCTAAGTTGTTCCTCATAAGGCAGTATTTGCCATTTGCAACCTCCACACAAACCATAATGTGCACAAAAAGGCGTGGCACGCAAAGGCGAATAGTGATGAATCTTTACGCATTCTGCCTCTGCATAACTACGTTTTTTCTTTTTTATCTGCAAATCGCATACATCACCCGGTACCACAAAAGGTACAAATACAACAAGTTCGTCCACTTTTACTAGGGCCTTTCCCTCAGCGGCTATATCAGTAATGGTCACCTGCTCCAGCAAGGGTAGTTCTTTTTTCGTTCGTCCCACTTATTCACCTAATTTAATTATTACTTTGCAAAGATACTACTTTTCTTTTTATTTCGATGATATAAAACACATAAAAATAAGAAAATGATCGTCGCCCCAAAAATAACTGTTCAAACAGTTGTATTCTTTAAAGTATTTTTGTAGGTTTGTAACCGCGATCTAAGTCGAAATGGCTTAAATTGTAAGTAAAAGGTCGCAATTTATTAAAACAAATACCAATAAACGTTTAAATCAACGAATACCATGGAACAAAAGAAAAGAGTTTATACGTTCGGCAATGGAAAGGCAGAAGGCAAGGCAGACATGAAAAATCTTCTTGGAGGCAAAGGCGCTAATTTGGCAGAGATGAATCTCATCGGTGTACCCGTGCCTCCTGGATTTACCATTACAACCGAAGTCTGCAACGAGTTTTACATGATCGGACAAGAAGAAGTAGTCCTCCTTCTTAAAAAAGAAGTAGAAGCAGCCGTTGCCCATATAGAAACCCTAATGAATAGCAAATTTGGCGATATAGAAAACCCTCTTTTAGTTTCAGTTCGTTCGGGTGCACGTGCTTCAATGCCCGGCATGATGGATACTATTTTAAATTTAGGTTTCAACGATGAGGTAGTAGAAGGGTTGATTCGCAAAACAGGAAACGCACGCTTTGCATGGGATAGCTATCGTCGTTTTGTACAAATGTACGGTGATGTAGTACTCGGCATGAAACCCATCAATAAAGAAGATGTAGATCCTTTTGAAGAAATTTTAGAAAAAATAAAGTCCGAAAAGGGCGTAGAGCTCGATAATCAACTCGAAGTAGACGATTTAAAGAAACTAGTAACACAGTTTAAAGTTGCTGTAAAAGAGCGTACCGGAAAAGAGTTTCCAACCAACGCTTACGAGCAACTCTGGGGAGCCGTTTGTGCCGTATTCAACAGCTGGATGAACGACCGTGCCATCCTTTATCGTAAAATGGAAGGAATACCGGCAGAATGGGGTACTGCAGTTAGCGTACAAGCAATGGTATTCGGCAATATGGGAAACACCTCAGCCACAGGCGTTTGTTTTAGTCGCGATGCAGCAACTGGTGAAAACTTATTCAACGGAGAGTGGCTCATCAACGCGCAAGGTGAAGACGTAGTGGCAGGTATCCGTACCCCTCAGCAAATTACAAAAATTGGCTCACAACGATGGGCTGAACTAGCACAGATTTCAGAAACCGAGCGCGCAGTCAAATATCCTTCTATGGAAGAAGCTATGCCATCAATTTATCAAGAGCTTAATACCCTTCAAAACAAATTAGAGAATCATTATCGTGACATGCAAGATATGGAGTTTACCGTACAAGAAGGCAAGCTCTGGTTCCTACAAACCCGTAACGGTAAACGTACCGGTGCTGCCATGGTGAAAATAGCAATGGACTTGCTTCATCAAGGAGTTATAGACGAAAAAACCGCAATTATGCGATGCGAGCCCAATAAACTCGATGAACTTTTACACCCCGTCTTCGACAAGTCGGCATTGAAGTCGGCTCCTGCAATAGCCCGTGGACTTCCTGCTTCACCGGGTGCGGCTACCGGACAGATCGTCTTCTTTGCCGATGACGCAGCCGAATGGGCTGCCCTGAATCGCAAAGTAGTAATGGTACGCATTGAAACCAGTCCGGAAGATCTAGCCGGCATGGCGGTTGCGCAAGGCATACTTACCGCTCGTGGAGGCATGACCTCGCACGCCGCAGTAGTAGCACGTGGAATGGGGAAATGCTGTATTTCAGGAGCAGGTGCACTAGTGATCGATTACAAAAAACGCACCGTAAAAATCGGCGATGAAATATTCAAAGAAGGCGACTACATCTCTCTTAACGGCACCACAGGCATAGTATATAAAGGAGAAATAAAAACCCAAGCTGCAGAAGTTTCGGGCAATCTTTCCGAACTCATGGAACTTTGCACCAAATATACGAGGATGGTAGTACGCACCAATGCAGATACTCCACATGACGCAATAGTAGCTCGAAACTTTGGAGCAGTAGGCATTGGACTTTGTCGTACGGAGCACATGTTCTTCGAAGCTGAAAAAATTGTAGCCATGCGCGAAATGATTCTCGCTTGCAATGTAGAAGGACGTAAAAAGGCATTAGCTAAACTACTTCCTTACCAGAAGGCCGATTTCAAAGGTATTTTTGAAGCAATGGATGGATGTCCGGTAAACATACGTCTACTCGATCCACCTTTGCATGAATTTGTTCCCCACGATTTAAAAGGTCAAGAAGATATGGCTAAAGCAATGAACGTTACTCCTGAATATATTCATCAACGTGTAGACAGCCTCTCAGAGAATAACCCCATGCTCGGACATCGTGGTTGCCGTTTGGGTAATACCTATCCCGAAATCACCGAGATGCAAACACGTGCCATCTTAGGTGCCGCTATCGAACTAAAGAAGGCCGGTAAAGATCCTCGTCCTGAAATTATGGTGCCACTCATCGGTATTATTTTCGAATTTAAGAACCAAGAAGAAATTATACGACGCACAGCAGCCGAACTTTTTAAAGAAGAAGGAGTTGAAATTGAGTTCAAAGTAGGCACTATGATTGAAGTTCCTCGCGCCGCCCTTACCGCCGACCGAATTGCCACCAGTGCAGAGTATTTTTCTTTTGGGACGAACGATCTTACCCAAATGACCTTTGGCTATTCGCGCGACGATATTGCTTCATTCCTCCCTATATATCTTGAAAAGAAGATACTTCCCGTAGATCCTTTCCAAGTTCTCGATCAGAATGGAGTAGGGCAGCTTATCCAAATGGCAGTAGAGAAAGGACGTAAAGTACGTCCGGATTTAAAATGCGGCATTTGTGGTGAACATGGTGGTGAACCTTCAAGCGTAAAGTTTTGCCATAAAGTGGGTCTCAATTATGTATCTTGTTCTCCGTATCGCGTGCCAATTGCACGTCTATCAGCCGCACAAGCAATGATTGAAGAAGATAACTAAAAACAGCGAAAGAACCTATTCATCGATAAAAAGAGAGCCGTGGTCGAAAATAATATTAAGGCATTAAACTTTTCTGTATTTTTGTAGTCAAAAGGAACAAATAACTATAATAAACCTTTTTACAACAATTATTTAAAAACAGAAAATTATGAAAACCAAAATTTTTCTCACACTTCTTTGTGCTGTCATGGCATTTGGAGCAAATGCACAAGAGCCACAACAACGTCAAAAGCAAGAATATCCTGCCAAGGAACTTATTGCAAACGCAAAACTTACCGATGAACAGGTTACTGCACTAAAAGAAAACGAAACCACCTATCTAGCAACTTTACGAACCGCTATGCAAAATCGTGACGACCGTGAAAAAGCGCAACAAATCATTAAATTAGCACGTACTACACGCCTTGTAGGTATTAAAACTATTTTAAAAGACAAGACACAATACGTAACATATCTTGAATATGAGATTTTAAACCCCTCTTTTGGTGGCGGTATGGGTATGGGCGGCACACGCCCACGTAGTAATAACAATGGCGGTGATAATTTCAGCGGTGGCGGTAACAACAACTAAAATAACACACTTTTAACAAGTTGAATTTTATCTTTAACAACAAGAATCAGCCTGCAATTTTGAAGTTGCAGGCTGATTGATTTTATAAGTATATCATTATTATTGCAAGATACTTCTCTTATGCATAACTGTGCATGCCACCTAATAAATAGTTAACTCCGAAATAAGTCATCAGCAAAGTCAAGAAAGCAGCAATCATGTAAACATGATAGGTATATGGTTGTTTCATTTTTGGAAAGCTATGTGCATGCAGCGGAATGGAATAAACCATTAAAGTAATCAATGCCCAAACCTCTTTTGGATCCCACGACCAATAACACCCCCAACTTACATTCGCCCATACAGCTCCAACAAAGATGCCGATCGCCAATAAAAAAGTAGCAGGATATAACAACGTACGACTAATTAAAGTCAACCGCTCAACTTCGTCAGTTCGTTTCTTCTTCGATAAAACCAACGCCGTGAGCCCGCTTAAAAATGTAAACGAATAAAGCGCATACGCCATCATAATGAGCGAAACATGCAAGCTCAACCATAGTGAAAGCAGTACCGGCATTAAAGGTGTAATCTGCGGATTCATTTGTGAAAGACTACTTACTAATAAAGTGAAGCCCGATAATAGAAAGCCAAAAATAGTAGCCATTTCCCAACGGCTATGTAGCACCAGAGCCGATCCCATAAGGAAACAAGAAAGCAAAACCATCGTTTCATATCCATTACTCATCGGCAAACGCCCTGCAATATAGCTACGCATTAATATCAGCACAGCTAAATAACAAAAAGACAGTATAAGTCCAATATAAAAAACCTTGCTAATGCAAGAGAACTTTTCTGCTAATCGACGTTTATGCTTAAAAATAAAAAGCATAAAACCCAGTAAGCCCATCATAAGATTCACCCGATACAAAAAAGTAGTATTTCCAAATTGGTTATACCATAGTTCTACCTGTACATGTGTTGGAGAAAGCAGCGATGCACCCGCTTCTTTTTTCTGGAAACGATCCAACTTATCAATCAATAGAGCCGTTTTTGCTTCATCTCCTTGCTGCACCGATTCATCGAGAATCGTAAAAAAGCCTCTGATAAACAATTTATTTCCCTGCGTACTGTTTTTTGGTAATGAATCGGCAGGGCTATACCACTGCACCTTTCCGTTTGCATCGGGAAGTGGAAACAATTTCAAGAAACTCCCCTTCTCAAACATCTCAATGAGTTGCACACGTTCGTCTGCCTCTGTAATGGCTTTTTGCAATGAACTAAGGCTGCCCGACTGGTGCAACTTATCCCAATAACTTTGCAATTTGTAGCTCCCATCCGATGCAAAAAAAGAAAGGAATGAAGTATGATCCTCGCAACCCAATTGAACGGCTAGTTCTTTATTTTTAATTGGAATGAGCGGTTCAAATTGCCATCGATCCGGATAAAATAGCCATGCAGTAAAAAGTTGTTCGGAGGTCAATCCACGATATTCCGTTTTACCACAAAGCTTCAGCGAAAAATCGCGCGCTAAAGTCTGTAACGGCACCACACGATCATTATAAAGTACTTGCAACTCTCCAAATTGCCTTGCTGTTGCTTCCTGCAAAGCAGGTAAACTCTTTAAAGGAGTTTTCGTGCTCAATGATCCGGAAGTACTAATAGCCTCACCTGCAGATACATTCGTAGAGAAACAGGCAAATATAAGCAAACAACCAATCGCAACCTTCTTCTTTGCCGAGAAAGCACGGAGCAACTTACGGAAAGTAGCATTCGGATCTATCAGCATCAACAGCATTGAAAGAGTTAGCAATGCATATCCGGCATATGTAATTGGAGTGCCCCAAGGATCATAATTCACCGTTAGCAACGTACCCCTATAATCCGAATCGAAAGAAGTCTGATAAAAACGATATCCATCTTGACAAAATATTCTGTTCATCGAAATATCAGCATTCAGCTTTCCACCAACAACAACCTTACTAGTATAATTTGCAGGAGCCACAGTTCCGGGATAATAACTCACTAAAAACTTTTCCAGTTTCATCGTAAAAGGTAGCTTATGCTGATTCAGCACAGATCTACTCGAAAAGAAATGGCTTTGTTGCGCAGGAAAAAACTGAGTAGGAAAACCTTCACGTAAATGCAAAGTACCTGTGAGCGAAGTTAGATGCGTAATCAACGCCCCCGCTAAGATGAGAAGCAGTGCTGCATGCAATGCCGCAGTAAGCGGGAACTTCCATAACTTACAATGTACTATATACACTAACGCACTGACTACCAACACCGCCCATAACGCCAAAAACCACGGTGAATGATAAATCTGTTCCTGCGCCACAAAAGTACCGTATGTCTTCTCGATAAAAGTAGCA
>Ga0302211_10000854_pt1 | contig 9944 bp, 6 predicted proteins | sample II_Fen_E3_3_FD_200234 | JGI IMG/M metagenome (GOLD analysis project Ga0302211, IMG submission 200234) | Peat permafrost microbial communities from Stordalen Mire near Abisko, Sweden - II_Fen_E3_3 | ecosystem: Environmental > Terrestrial > Soil > Wetlands > Permafrost | place: Sweden: Abisko... | reverse complement strand
TTGCTGCAATGCATAAGGGTGGTTTCAATGGATGGACTTCCATGCCTGCCTTCAACTCTCCACAATGGTACACCCTAGTAACTACATTGATTCTGGGGGTAGGCATCGGCTGTTTAGCACAACCTCAACTAGTGGTTCGCTTCATGACCGTAAAAAGTTCGACAGAAATACGCCGCGGTGTATTAATAGGCTGTGTTTTTTTACTAATTACAGTAGGTACAATCTATCATGCCGGAGCACTAAGCAACTTATATTTCTTCCAAACAAGAGGAGCAATAGCAACCGACCTAGTAAAGGATATCGATAAAATCATCCCCTACTTCATCAATCAATCTATGCCTTGGTGGTTTACAGCTCTTTTTATGCTCTGTATCCTATCGGCTTCCATGAGTACCCTCTCCTCACTATTCCATACAATGGGATCGGCAGCAGGCTCAGACATTTATAATGTAGTTGTAAAAAGGCCTTCTCAATTAACCAAAGTAATTCGTCTAGGAGTGCTCGTTTCAATAGTTATCAGCTACATCATTTGCTACATGTTGCCCAACGACTTCATTGCACGGGGAACTTCTATCTTTATGGGCATTTGCGCTTCTTCATTCCTACCGGCCTATTTTTCGATGTTATATTGGAAAGGAGCAACCCGTCAAGGAGCTATCGCAAGTCTATGGACAGGTTCTTTTGCAAGTATCTTTGCTATGTTCTTTTTGCATCAAAAGGAAGCAGCAGCACTTGGACTTTGTAAGGCTCTCTTCGGCACAGAAGTACTTATTCAGGCAAATCCGTGGCCAATGATCGACCCCATCCTCTTTGCCTTCCCTGCTTCTATATTAGCCATGTACATCGGTAGCTTACTTACACAAAAGAAATGAGTATACGGAAAATCATCCATATCGACATGGATGCATTTTTCGCTTCCGTAGAGCAGCGTAATCACCCCGAGTTACAAGGTAAACCAATTGCTATTGGCTCCGATGACAAACGAGGAGTGGTTTCAACTGCCAGTTACGAGGCACGAAAATATGGTGTACACTCGGCAATGTCGAGTGTAAAGGCAAAACAATTATGCCCGGAACTTATTTTTGTATCTCCTAATTTTGCAGAATACAAACACGTATCGGAGCAAGTTCTCAGTATTTTTCACGACTACACCGATTTGATTGAGCCACTCTCTATTGATGAAGCCTTTCTAGATGTAACCGAAAATAAAAAAGGAATAAGCTTAGCCGTAGATATTGCCAATGAAATACGTACACGCATTCGAGAAGAGCTACACCTTACCGCATCGGCAGGTGTAGCTTCTACTTTATTTTTAGCTAAGATCGCTTCCGAGCAACGAAAGCCTGATGGAATCTGCGTAATTCATCCCTCACAAGCAGAAGCATTTATCGAAAAGCTTTCCATTGAAAACTTTTGGGGAGTTGGAAAAAGAACCGCTCAACGGATGCATATACTAGGCATTTATACCGGTTGGCAACTGAAGCAATATTGCAGGGAAAGCTTAGTTCGAGAATTTGGGAAAGTCGGCCAGTTATTTTACAATTTCGCACGAGGAATAGATACTCGTAGCGTAAATCCGAATTACGAACGTAAATCGCTAGGATGTGAACGCACTTTAGAAAAAGATCAATCCGCCCGCACTCACCTCATCATAGAGCTCTACCACGTTACTACAGAGTTAATTTATCGATTAGAAAAATCAGAATTCTTTGGAGCAACCCTCACATTGAAACTAAAATACAGTGACTTCACCCTACATACACGAAGTAAAACCGTAGCACATCCTCTTGTTACATTAGAAGAAATACTCCCACTCGCTAAACAATTGCTAGCAGAACTTCACGAAAAAGGCCGATCCGTTCGATTAATAGGCCTTACCATAAGTAATCAAACAGACTTACCCCAAAAAGAGGGAAAAAGAAACGAATTTTCTAAAAGCGAGAGCAATAAACCCCTCATCCAATTTGAACTAAAATTCCTACCTTGGTAAAAACAATCCACTTAAAGTTCAATCGCCGCATCAACCCACAGCCCATCGTGGAGTTCACGAACCGTTCGGTATCCTACCCAATAGAGCGCTGTTAAAGCCTCATAACGACCATCATTCAACTTTTGTATATAGTGTGCATCCGAATTAACCTGTACCGGGATTCCTCTTTTCAGAAGTTCGGGAAATAAATTTTCATCAGGAAAGAAAACCCCTTCAGAAAGATATTTCTTCGTATTTATTTCAACCATCAAACCCTTTTCAGCGATCGCATCCATAAGGTCACTCAAGAGCTGCTTCACCCATGCCTCCCCAATAATCCCCGGTTGGCAAAAGTCAGCACGTCCATTCAGCTTATCAAAATGCCCCAATACATCAATGCCTCCAAGTTCAATCATGCGGAAAGTTCGACGATAATATTCTCTAATCAAAGCCGGAAGATCTGCTCCAAAATGAGTTTGCAATTTTTCCTTTAGCACTTCCTTTTTGCAGTCAATATCAACCACCTCACCATTCACCCCATACAGCATATGAATAGAGCCGATCCGATAATCGAGAGGAAGCTCCTGAAAACAAGGTATAGCAGGATGATGCGTTTCGTTCAAATAGTCAATTTCCAATCCCACATACAATTCAAGTTGATGCCCATAAATGCTTTTCAAACGATTAAACTCCGCTAAGTAAAGAGGCAGATCAGAAGCATCCATCGTCCAATGTGTAGAAAAAGGCAGCGGAGCATGCGAAGATATTCCATAAGAGGTGAATCCTTGCTGAATAGCAGCACGAACGAAGTCCTCCATCGGGAAACGCCCATCACAAAAAGAGCAATGACTATGATAAGTGGTAAGATTCATTAAGTTTCTATTTTTATGCTAATTCGCTAAGTTCAAGCCAACGCATCGACTTTTCATCAATGTTATCGCTCAAAGCAGCCAATTGTTTTGCAATCTCCGTAATCGTGTTAGAATCAGCAGTCCCTGCACAAAGTATCGCCTCAAGATCCGTTTTCTGCTGTTCTAATAGAGGAATTTCCTTATCGAGAGCTTGATATTCAAGACGTTCTTTATAAGTCAGCCGAGGTTTCTCATTTAAACGAACCCTACCCGATTTAGAATCTTCAGAAGAAGAAGCCTTCTGAGTAGTCTTAGCAATAAGCTGTTCCTCTTGAAGCTCCTTCCATTCGCGATATTGCGTATAATTGCCCGGGAAGTCGCGGATATCCCCCTCTCCATTAAAAACGAGAAGATGATCTACCAGCTTATCCATAAAATATCTATCGTGAGAAACCACAATCACGCAACCTTGGAAAGCTTTCAGATATTCCTCAAGCACATTCATCGTCACAATGTCAAGATCATTCGTCGGCTCATCCAAAATTAAGAAATTCGGATTTTGCATCAACACCGTACAAAGATAAAGGCGTCGTTTCTCTCCACCCGAAAGCTTATACACATAGTTATGTTGAGTTTCCGGCTCAAAAAGGAAATGTTGTAATAGTTGCGAAGCCGAAAGTTGACTACCATCCTGCATTAAGATAAACTCAGCAATATCCTTCACCACATCGATCACCTTCATCTGCTCATCAAACTGTAAGCCATCCTGCGAATAATAGCCAAATCGCACCGTTTGTCCAATATCCAAAATGCCACTATCGAGAGATACCTGCTGCATTAAAATCTTTAAGAAAGTAGACTTACCGGAGCCGTTCTCACCCACAATACCCATTTTCTCGTAACGTGAAAACACATACGAAAAATCGTCCAATATCGTCAAGTCATCAAATTTCTTACAAAGATGTTCAGCTTCAAAAATTTTTGTTCCAATATAAGAAGCCTTCACATTCAGCTCCACATTCTGGGCATTCGCATTACGTTTAGCAACTTTCTCCAATTCATAGAAAGCATCCTCTCTATATTTCGCTTTATGTCCGCGAGCCTGAGGCATACGGCGCATCCAATCGAGCTCCGTACGATAAAGATTCGAAGCTCTCAGCTGCTGCACACTCGAAGCGTCAATACGTTCCTGACGTTTCTCCAAGTAATAGCTATAATTACCTTTATAACCAAATATCTGTTGATCATCAATCTCCAAAATCGAATTACAAACCCGATCCAAAAAATAACGATCGTGCGTTACCATAAGTAAACAAAGCGAAGAACGCTTCAGATAATCCTCCAACCATTCAATCATTTTCAAGTCAAGATGGTTCGTAGGCTCATCCAAAATTAAAAGATCAGGCTCAGTAATCAGTGCATTCGCCAAAGCCACACGTTTCAGTTGCCCCCCCGAGAGTTCGCCCACCGGCTGATCGTAACGAAGAATACTCAACTGCCCCAGAATCTGCTTGGCACGCTGTTCATAATCCCAAGCAGAAGCTTGATCCATACGCTCCATGAGTTGCTCAATGCCTGGAGTTCCCTCCGTTGCCAAACAAGCCTCATACTGACGAATCAATTCTACCGTTTCATTACCATGATGAAAACAAGCCTCAAGAACAGTAAGATGAGCCGGATACTGCGGATTTTGTTCCAAATAACCTACACGAATTTCACGTCGAAAAGTAATACGCCCCTCGTCATACCCCTCATGTCCACTAATAATTTGCAACAGAGTAGTTTTCCCTGCCCCATTTTTAGCAATGAGACCCACCTTGTCACCTTCATTAAGGCCAAAAGATATTTTATTGAAGAGAAGTAAATCACCAAACGATTTAGTGAGTTCTTCCACCTGCAAGTTACATGCCATTTTTTACTTTATATAAATAATAAGATTCCTGAATCGGTTCCACCTCATCCTCGCCGATGCGACTAATCGTATACAGTTTCTCTAATTTCGATTTTCGAACATAAAACATTCTTATTCCAATATTCGACCGAACATAGAAATAAGATTTTCCGGCCATGACCGACTCACTAAATTCCCTTATTTTCTCTGTTCTCCATCCCTTCTGAGGTCCATACGGATTTAAAGGTTTCAACGTTTCGATCGACACATATTTATAGTCAGGCTGATATGCAGAAATAACCTTACTAAGATTATCGCATGCAACAATAGAACCTTTAGGAATATTACGTTCCATATAACCTGCTACGATGCGAGCATTCGAATAAGGTTTATACAAATCTTGAATTGCTTTTCCCCCTCTAGTCAACGTAAGAAGAGATACTACAAGCAGTACAACACTCAAGGTACGCCCCGAAGAACGTATAATCCATATCACAAAAATGAGAATGAAGAAAAACAAGTACTCGCGCTGCAACATCATAGGATAAACCCAAACAGAAAATCCGATTTGCCAAGCAATAGCACCTACAAAAACGAATAAAGCACGAATATTCGGTGAGCGATAATAACGCCAAAAAAGTACCAATAAAAGCAACACAAGTACCCCATAACAAGACCACTCAAACCATTCATTCTCTATCGGGATCAGTGTTTCCTGAAGCACCTGTAACGTCCTTTGCAAAGTATAAGTACAGCTACTTAAATCAGTTCTTACTCCAAATGCAGGAAGCACCTGCAAAAAAGCCAGCAATACAAATAAAACAGTTAGTGAAGCTGCTCCTACCATATGCTTACGCTCCTTCACAGAAAGCGTCTTCCAAGGCTTCAATATCTGATCGTAACAAAAGATAAGGAAAAGCATTGCCACCATTCCCTCCATATAACTATGAGTATGCGCCAAAAAGCCCAAAAGGATACAATAAAGAAAAGGTCTCTCCTTTTGTCGCGGATAAAGCATCGCCAAGCCAAAAAGCAAAGGCGGTATTAAAGCATAACATCGCGACACTGCGGGAAAATAATAAAGCATCGGATAGCTAATTAGAATTGCAAACTTCGCCCATCCTTTAAACGGAGAGCGAAAGATTAACAACCACGCAGCAATCAACATAGACACCCAACTAATTAGGTTCATCCATACAATTCCACCGTATGCCCAAAATCCCTGTGCGCCGGAATTCAAATAAGCTCCAAGTAAAGTAAAAGGTTTCAGCAAGAGCGACCAAAGCACAAAATGCCCTTCGTAACGCATCTGATAAACCATCTTCGGAAAAGATAAATCACGCGCAATAATCCATGCCTGCAATTCATCACGCCACTGTTCATGAAGCAGCGTAAAGGTAAGTGAAACAAGAGCAAAAGCAATGAATCCTAATATCTTTAAATAGCGCTTCATCGATTCTTATTACTTCTCTTTAGTAGTCGTTTCGTGATATCCTTCCTCAGTATTCACAGCCCAAATATTCGTTTTGCTAGATACACCCTTCGCGATATTATCAACCGCCTCCATTGCCGTTAGCATCGAGTGATCCATATTATTATAACGATGTTGTCCATTTCTGCCGATACAGAATAAACCTTCAATGCCATCCAAGAAATCCTTCACCTTATCAAGCTCATAATAAGAACCAAAATACGAAGGATAAGCCTTTTTGATTTTTATGCGACAAGCATCTTTTACATCAGTGGCAGCATCCAACATATCAATCTTCACCAACTCATCAATCGCCATTTTAATAAAAGCCTCATCCGTCATTTGCCAAAGTTCATCCCCTTCGCTGCAAAAATACTCAAGGCCAATCCACATGGAGCCTTCGTAATCAGCCACCAAATAAGGGCTCCAGTTATTAAATACCTGCAAACGGCCAATCTTCACATCGCGTTCTTGAATATAGATCCAAGTATCAGGTACACGGTTTTTATAAGTCTTTATTTTCGTTTCATTCGTGATTTTCATTTTGTCGACCAACAAGCCCACCGTAATAAAATCACGATAAGGAAGCTCCTTAGCAATACGTTTCACCTCAGTAGGCACCTCAATGCCACGAAGCGAAGCCACTAAATCCTTAATCGGCATCGTAGAAAGAAGATAATCGCAAGCAACCGTTTTCGATCCTTCCGCAGCATCAACCGTAGCAGAAACCACCTTACCCTCGGCAACATTAATCTCCTTTACGCCAGTCTGCATAAACAGATCGCCTCCTTTTTTCTCCACCTCAGCAGCAACCGTCTCCCAAAGTTGACCCGGGCCTAACTTCGGATAAATAAATTGCTCAATAAGAGAAGTCTCCACTTTCGACTGATCCACATTCTTAGAAAAGGATTTACGAAGCATATCTTTCAGAATAGCAAATACAGAGAGCCCTTTTACACGTTGAGAGCCCCAATCCGCACCTAATTTAGATGGATGTACGCCCCAAACCTTAGTCGTATAATCCTCAAAAAACATCTTATAAAGAGGTTTTCCAAAGCGATTGATATAGAAATTTTCAAGCGTATCATCCGGTCTTTTCACCATCGTACTCCAAAGATAGCCAAAGCCTGCTTTCATCGTACGCACCAGACCCATATTCACAAAAGTAGTCAACTTCAGTGAAATCGGATAATCGAAGAAACTACGCAAATAAAAGATCCGAGAAATACGGCTACGAAGCAACATCACCCGATCCGTTTGAGAAGGATCAGGGCCTTCACTATTCATACCATCTAAAGTCCGTTGCAAAAGGATATCATCCTGAGAAGGCGCTCCTTGCAAAGGCATCATCCGATTCCACCAATCGGTGACTCGTTTATTTTTCGAAAAGAAACGGTGTCCGCCGATATCCATTCGGTTGCCCTTGTATTTTACTGTTTGCGAGATACCGCCAATTACCGCGCTCTCTTCAAAGATTACAGGATGCACTTCTGTGGTCTCCAGCATCTCATGTGCCGCAGTAAGCCCTGCCGGACCTGCGCCAACTATTATCGCTACTTTATCAGTTGCCATATCTATCTATCCTTTTCGCCTACTATTCCAAGGCAAGTTATTAGTGTTAACAGGGCAAAGGTACAACTTTTTTATGAAAGTCCTACTTATTCGTGTACTTTTTTGCCCCGATTAAAGTTATCTCAGCTTCGTTTGGCTACGGAATCGCAACCAAAAAAGCGTTCCCGCAAGAGTCAACCCAAGAGGGAACCCCATCCAGACACCGACTATCCCCCAATGCAATATAAATCCAAAGAAATAACTAGCCGGCAACGAAACCATAAAATACGCCACAAAAGCAACATACATCATCGGTTTCACATCAGCAATGCCTCGTAACGCATTTGCAAAAGCAATTTGCAAGCCATCTCCAAACTGGTAAAGCAACATCGGAGCAAAAAGAGTAGCAACTACCGCACTTACCCTAGGGTCTTCAGTAAACCATCCTCCAAAGTCTCCACGAAAAGTAAAGATACTAACAGAAGCAATCACCACCAAAACCATTATTAGATGAAATCCCGCATAAGCAGAACGACGTATATTCAGTCCATCCCCTTGTCCCTTAAAATAGCTGCAACGCACAGCAATAGCGCCCCCCATTCCCACATAAACCATAAAACAAAGCGTACTAATAGTAAGCATCACCTGATGAGCAGCCAAAGCAATCGTCCCCAACCAACCCACCAAAATAGCACAAAGAGAAAACGAAGCAGCCTCCATCCCCATTTGCAAAGCGATAGGCCAGCCAACAGAAGCCAAACGTTTCAGCGACTGAAGTTGAATCTTAATTTTCAGGAACCCCTCTCGATAAGATCGATAACGAGCCACACGAGAAAAATAAATAGCAAAAGCAACACACATTGCCATTCGAGAAAAAAGAGTAGCAAAGCCGGCACCCAACAATCCCATTTCAGGGAAAGGCCCTACGCCATAAATTAAAAGATAGCTACCTAAAATATTTAAAAGATTTCCTCCTATAAGAATCCACATCGAAAGGCGAGTATCCATAATACTATCAGCCCACTGCTTAAACGCATTGAAGCAAGCCACAAACGGCATTGAAAGCCATAAAACAAAGAAAAAAGGTTTTATCAGAGGCAACAATTCAACCGGCTGACCGATATGTGGAATAAAGAAGTAAAATATCCCCATGCAAATCATCGACAAAACGCCAACCAACGAGTTGACCACCAAACTATGCTTCAGCCAGCCTCCAATCTCTTTATCATGCGATCCCGACAACAAGCCACTTACTACCGAAATCAAACCTAACGAAAAGCCTATGGTAGCAATTATCACCAACACGAATATATTATTTACGAAACTAGCCGCAGCAAGTTCATTCGTGCTATGATGCCCCACCATAAGCGTATCAGCAAACCCCAATGCAAGAATTCCGATTTGCCCTATCATTATAGGCACGCCCAGTTTTATTAAGGCACGATAGTGAGAAAAATAACGTGTAGACACAAAAGTAGATAAAGTCATGAGTTGGCTTTTAAGAGCTAAGTTTAGAGGGCAAAGGTAGAACAATTGTTTGTGAAACGAAAATAAAGACGAAACTTCTTTCCGTTAATAAATCACAAACAGAAGGCGTTGGATGTCCTAAACTCTATTTTACTTGTTGAATATAAGGCTATAATAATATTTTTTACTATCTTTGCAACCGTGGTAAAATTTACAGCCGTAAAATAAGCAGCTTATGAAATTCTATAATCGCACAAAAGAAATAGCCAAGTTACAGCAACTAAAAGAGATGGCTTATAATGATCATTCCAAGTTAACGGTACTCACCGGAAGGCGCAGAATTGGTAAAACATCGCTTATCTTAAATGCGCTAAAAGAAGAATCCGTTGTCTATCTTTTTGTGAGCAGAAAGAGCGAAGCGGACTTGTGCAATAGCTTCTGCGCTGAAATAGAAAAACAACTATCTGTTTTTGTACCTAGGATGAGCTCTTTTATCGAGATTTTCCGCTTTTTGTTAGAGCAAGGAAAGACTCAAAAATTCACATTAGTTATTGATGAGTTTCAAGAGTTTATTAATATCAATGAGTCGATATATAGTGACATCCAAAATTACTGGGATCAATATCGTACAGCAACCACTATCAATTTTATCGTTAGTGGCTCCATCTATTCATTGATGACCAAAATCTTCCAAGATAAGAAAGAGCCTTTGTTCGGACGAGCAGATGCAATGATAAAACTTGC
>Ga0302211_10000852_pt1 | contig 9957 bp, 5 predicted proteins | sample II_Fen_E3_3_FD_200234 | JGI IMG/M metagenome (GOLD analysis project Ga0302211, IMG submission 200234) | Peat permafrost microbial communities from Stordalen Mire near Abisko, Sweden - II_Fen_E3_3 | ecosystem: Environmental > Terrestrial > Soil > Wetlands > Permafrost | place: Sweden: Abisko... | reverse complement strand
TACCAAAAAGAAAGCCATCAGTGCCGGAAAAAGTGACGACAATGATGTCTTTCAGCCTCAAAAGATGTATATCGACGGAGGTACCATTGTATGCGCCGGTACAGTACGTCCACTTGAAAATTTGGGCTATCAAAATGCTATTTACTATGGTAGCAGCAATAACCTCAGCAAAGGGAGCAATATTTATTTTAAAAATTCCGACGGGCAAACCTTAGCCTCATTCATCACCTTGAATAAAGCCAAACGTTTCTTCTACAGTTCCCCAAGCCTCGCACTTGGAAGTACCTATTCCGTATACAACAGTGCCACGAAGTTAATAAGTATAACCACGAGTACTGCACTAAGTTATATTGATGATTCAGGCACTGCTGATTAGCAAAAGAGGGCAAAGAATAGGGTTTCTGTGCCATTAAAAAAGATGCTTTACTCTTGAGAAAAAGATAGTTAAGTTCTTGTAAAAAGATAATTAAATTTTAATAGAAAGATAATTATCTTTTTACAAGAACGTCAGGCAACAGGTTCTCCAATCAGCGTAGCAGAAGAAGAAGAAAGGATGCGTACTTTCACAAAATCACCGATACGATGCTCCTTTCGATCGAATACAACCACACGATTTTGCTCGGTACGGCCAAAAAGCTGAGCCTTGCTGCGTTTGGAGACACCTTCCACAAGGACTTCAAATTCCCGACCCACGCAACGTTTATTGGCAGCCGCTGAAAGCTCGTTTTGCAACGTTATAATTTCGGTCAGCCGGGCAACTTTAACTTCTTCAGGCACATCATCGGGTAAATGCTTTGAAGCATATGTACCCGAACGCTCAGAATACTTGAACATAAAAGCTGAATCATATCCACAGATGCGCATCAAACTCAACGACTCTTGATGCTCAGCTTCCGTCTCACCCGAAAAACCACAGAAGATATCGGTAGTCAATCCACATTCGGGCACAATCTGTCGAATGGCCTCTACACGATTCAGATACCATTCACGGGTATATTTACGATTCATCCGTTGCAAGACGGCCGAACTGCCACTTTGCACAGGCAAATGAATATGCTTGCACACATTGGGTTCCTCGGCAATGACATGCAAGGTTTCATCGCTCATATCTTTAGGATGTGAGGTAGTAAAACGGATACGTACACTCGGAGCGGAATGCGCTACGGTACGAAGCAAAATCGGAAAGGTTACTTCCTCCAGAGTGTCCTCTTTTCCACCAGTTGCAACGGGCTGAAAAAGATACGAATTGACATTTTGCCCTAACAGTGTAATTTCTTTATATCCGCGCTGACATAAATCGCGTACCTCGGCAAGGATGCTTTCAATGTCACGGCTACGTTCGCGACCACGTGTGTAAGGAACGATGCAATAAGTACAAAAATTATTACAGCCTCGCATAATACTTACAAAGCCGGAAATATGATTACCACAGATACGTTGCGGGATCACCTCACGATACGTTTCTGTAGTGCTAAGCTCTACATTAATTGCAGGCTGACCTGCTTCAACGGAAGCGAACAAATCGGGCAGAGTAAGATACGCATCCGGACCAGCCACAAGATCGACATGATGATTTTGTATCAAATCTTCCTTCACATGCTCGGCCATGCACCCCACCACGCCAATAATCAGGTTATGTTTGCGCTTACGCATACCATGCAAATGCGCCAAACGATTGTATATTTTTTGTTCTGCATTTTCACGTACTGAACAAGTATTCAACAGAATGGCATCTGCCTCTTCTATCTGTTCCGTTACCGCATAGTCTGCCATCTTCATTATACTGGCAATCACTTCACTATCGGCTACATTCATCTGGCAACCATAAGTTTCTATAAATAGCTTCATACCTTCTTTTTTGCTCGCTTTTTTTCCTAAAACGCTCCTATTAAAGCGGTTTATTCTAATAAATACTTAATTTGCGGCAAAGGTACGAAAAAAACAGCGCATTCGTTTTGCCATTGACGAAAAGTTTCCTATTTTTGCAAAACAAAATAGAATACAATCGTATAATAACAAAGAAAAAAATGAATCGTTTTTTTAAACTTTCTATAGCAGCCGCATTGGTTGTTATCACTTTTGCACTTTCTAGTTGTGTAAAGGGTGACGAAGTCGATCAAAGAATATATGCACGTTGCGGATTTCAGATCAAAGATAGCCAAGGAGATGTAGAAGCTGCTGAAAATTACATGGTAAATCTTGTTAAGGAATATTTACCTGTAACTTATAAGGATTCTCTTGGATATTATTTCTATCACCACGACTACTCGAGCGAAACGCTGTGCCAGGAATTCTTCAATAAACGCGCAGAGTTTGTAACCTACCTATCCGATAGCCTCAATTCGCACTGGCCTGATTCGATTGTGTATACGGGGCATCCATCTGCTTTTGTGTTTTTTTATACCCCGAATTATAATAACTCAACTCAGGGTGGATCGGTCATTCACAAGCCTAATATGATTTCTACAACTTGGCGAACAACCAATGCAAACGCTCACTTCACCACCATTACTATCGGAACTGTAAAAACTGGTACGTTGGCATATGAAGTTACTGGCGCCTCCTCCTCTGGAGCTGCAAATGAGAGCCTCTACCTCTTCCGCTCTGGTTACAATTTGCAACTAGTCTCTACTTCTAAAACCGATGGAAGTACTCAACCGGACACTTTCGATTATGAATTTTACTTCTCCCCAAAAGGAAAAACATTCTATCTAAAAAGTAATCCTACTATTATTTACGAAAAGATAAACACATCTAACTAGTCTATTTTTTCTACCCACTCTTAATTCTTCTCACAATGAAAGATTTTCTTCCCCTACTCATTATCATAGGCATTATCGTCTTCAAATTTGTAAAAGCTCGCCAAGAACAGCAGCAACAGCAACAAGCCGATCATGAAATAGAATCAGCGGAAAGGCCTTACGCTGAAAAAGGAGTTTCTCCGATTCCTGAAAGGAGAAAAAGACTCTCCGATATTCCCAGAATACCTCTATCTAACCGTCCGGAAAGAGTTCCTTTGGCGACAGATAATCCTACCAACATTTTACATCCTAGCGCACATTCAACAATGCATTGTGCCACGAAGAAAGAAGAACATTCTTCAGAATTATCCGCTGAATGCGAAAATAAATATACAATAGAGTCATTGGAACAGGCAAAAAGAGCTTTTGTTTACAGTGAAATCTTTACTCGAAAATATTAAATTACCCTTTAAATATACTATGGCATACAATTTTATTTCTGCGGCAGAGGCTGCTCGATATGTGAAAGATGGATATAACATCGGACTTAGTGGCTTTACTCCAGCCGGTACTGCAAAAGGTGTAACTAGTGAAATTGCAAAGATGGCAGAAGCCGAACATGCAGCTGGTCGACCTTTTCAAATAGGAGTTTTTACCGGAGCCTCTACCGGAAATAGTTGCGATGGAGTCCTCTCGGAAGCAAAAGCGATTCGATTCCGCGCTCCCTATACTACCAATCCAACGTTTCGTAAAGCGGTGAATGCCGGTGAAATTGCGTACAAAGACATGCATTTAAGTGAAATGGCACAAGAAGTGCGATATGGTTTCTTAGGGAAAGTAAATGTAGCCATTATTGAAGCCTGCGAAATTACCGAAGACGGCAAAATATACCCTACCGCTGCTGGCGGTATCACTCCTACGGTTAGCAGATTAGCTGATCAAATCATCATCGAGTTGAATGCTTTTCACAGTCCAAAGTCGATTGGGATGCACGACTTGTACGAACCTCTCGATCCGCCTTATCGCAAAAGCATTGATATCTTCAAACCAAGCGACCGCATTGGAAAACCTTATGTACAAGTAGATCCGAAAAAAATCGTCGGAGTTGTAGAGACCAACTTGCCAGATGAAGCACGTAGCTTTACAGCACCAGACCCATTGACCGATCAAATCGGACAAAACGTAGCCGACTTCTTAATTGCAGATATGAAACGCGGCATCATCCCATCCACCTTTTTACCTCTACAAAGTGGCGTCGGAAATATAGCCAATGCAGTATTAGGGGCATTAGGAAGGAGCGGATCAATCCCTGCTTTCGAGATGTACACGGAAGTCATTCAAGATTCAGTTATTGGACTAATGCGCGAAGGACGTATTAAATTTGGTAGTACATGCTCTCTTACAGTAACGAATGACTGCCTTAGGAGTATCTATGATGATATCGACTTTTTCCGCGACAAGCTAGTTATGCGCCCTAGTGAAATATCCAATAACCCTGAAGTAATCCGTCGATTAGGGGTTATTTCTATCAATACAGCTATTGAAGTAGACCTTTACGGCAACGTCAATTCAACTCATATTACAGGTACTAAAATGATGAATGGAATTGGTGGATCAGCCGATTTTACACGAAATGCCTATCTTTCCATCTTTACATGCCCTTCTGTAGCAAAAGACGGCCGAATCAGTTCTATTGTTCCCATGGTTTCACACGTCGACAGTAGCGAACATTCTGTCGATATTATTATTACAGAACAGGGTGTAGCCGACCTCCGCGGAAAGAGTCCAAAACAACGTGCTCAGCTAATCATTGATAATTGTGCAAATCCGGCTTATCGCCCTCTTCTGCGCGATTATTTAAAAATAGCAGGCAACAAACAACAAACTCCTCACTCTATCAAACAATCATTAGCCATGCATGCTGCACTTTTAAAAGAAGGCGACATGAAGCTCACACAGTGGGTTGATTAACAATCCTGAAGAGTTTTAAGGTAAAAACCATTCAGGATTATTTTACTGAATACTAGCATTTTAATTTATTAGCTGAAGGATGAAGGGATAAACTAATTATTCTCCATACATGAAGAAAGGCGTATTGCGGGGCAACTTATCGCAGCAAATACGCCACAAAAAAGAACAAGAAGGTGTGTCAAAATGAGGTGACACACCTTCTTTTATTATTCTTAATATTCCGCCAAAAATACAAGAAACAGGCAAATGACATCTAACGACTAAACAAAAGTTAATTTATCTATTTTTTACAAAGGAGTCTCTTGCCTTATTTAAATATCATATAAACCTTTGTAGATTAAAGGCTATGAGAAAGATAGCAAAATCCATTTCAATCTTTGCAGATCCGCTACGGCAAAGCCTTTTGTGCTTTATATTAAAAATAAGTATCAGCGATTAACATTATTTGAATAAAAAAATTTCATAGTAATCTAAAAAATGACTAACTTTGTAAATAATTAAATATAGTAATTCGCTAGTGTCCACTAAAAAAATTAAGAACCAGTTATTCTGACGTAAGTTCTTTGACATCATTTTCACCTGCTATTTAATCCATTTAAAGAACAATTCTACTTGCCAGTAATTTTTATAGACTTACCGACTAACTTTTCACCATAGATTTATCAATGTGCGACTTGCGGATAACCCTAGAATTTAATATTTAATAGTGCGGTGTCAGCACGATAAACACTGACAAAAATACCATGAAAAAATTTACAATGATTTTGTTGGCAATCCTCACACTAGTGACGACTGCCAATGCTCAGTGGACACTACAAACTAACCCTCTTGGCTCCGGAGATGCTGCTGCAATAGGGAAGATTCAGTTTGTAAGCGCTACAGAAGGATGGGTAAGTTCGTGTAAAACAGGTACTTTACTTCACACTATCAACGGCGGAAACACATGGAGTATTGTCACTCCCTATTCTTCTGAAGTAAGTGGTTGCATGTCAGACCCTGCCATTGCGATGAGTTGGACAAATGCTTCACACGGCTGGGCAATGAAAACCTCAGGAGGCTCTGGTGCGACCGCTTTCGATGAAATAAACTGCAATGGCGGATTGCTATATAGCACCAGCAACGGTGGCAGCTCATGGAATAGATATGCTTTCCCTACTACCGTCGCCACTACTGTTTATACGCTTGCCGACCTAATAGGCACTTGGCAATTGCAGCAGCTCACAACCAACGACAGTAACACCTCCTCTGAATCCTCGTGGAACTATGGAACTATTGGCATTGATGCCACTGGAGCGGGAACCTATTCGTTCACCAAAAACACGGGCAAAACCGAAACAGGCTCTGTGCCTCTCACCATCTCATCTTGTGGTATTATATCGGTAATGGGAGAGACTAATTTTAGCGGCTTTATGAGTGACGATAAGCAGTCTATCGTTATAACGATGAATGGAGGCAATGGACGCTCTCTAATGATTATGCACAAAGTGGATATAGCAACTACATATGCCACAGCGGATTTGGCTGGCACTTGGCAGATGCATGGCCTTACAACCCCCAATGCATCAAGCACAAACACCAATACAAATTGGACATATGGTTCGTTTACAATCAATGCATCAGGTACAGGTGTCGGCACATCAGTAAGCTCAGGTGGAAACAGTTCGTCTGAAAATGTGACCTTTGTCATTAATTCGGCTGGTATCGTCACAGTTAACGGGATAGACATTTATGGTTTTATGAGTGCTGACAAGCAGAGCATTACTTTTGTAATGACCGAAAACGGAGGATATTCACTGATCACCTTGCAAAAAATAAATACAAATATCAGCTATACATCCGCCGACCTCACGGGCAAGTGGCAAATGCATGGATTAACAACCAGTTCTGGATCCATCATTAGTACTACATTAGGCGGTTCATTCTCTAGTTCCCTTGGAGCATGGACAAAAGGTGTATATTCAGCTAGCATTATGGATAATTCCATTTCAAATATTGTGGTAAACGGTACGGAACAAGATAAACAAAGCATTACGCTCAATATTTCCTCTTCAGGCGTAATAAGTGCCAACGAATATGCAAATGGCTTTATGAGTGCCGACAAACAAACTATTTATCTGACTAAAAACACAACAGAAAATGGTATTACCGGTTATCAATTGATAATCTTGCAAAGAGACAAAACAACGAGTGGTGACATGGGGTTACAAGTGCAATTTGCGGATAATAACAATGGCTGGGCTTCCGTCTTTAATATTTATAAAGGAAGTGGACAATTATTTCATAGCACAGATGGAGGTGCAAATTGGACTCAAGTACCTCAAAGCATGTTAGGTTTTTTCTACTTCGTCAATGCCTCCAATGGTTGGCTGGTTAGTTCTGCTGGTTCTGTGGAAAACATCAACACTATTTATCATACCACAGATGGCGGAGTAACTTGGAGCCAACAATTTATACAAGCTACTCGAAATGGAGAAGACGTTAGCTTCAATGCGATCTACTTTTCCGACCTCACACATGGATGGGCTGTAGGAAAATCTGGCAATGTTTTGAAAACAACCGATGGTGGCACCACTTGGACGTGGGTTACTACTACTGGAATGTCCACTTCTTCTACCAGTAAATGCGTATTCTTCCTTGATGCTAATACAGGTTGGATAAGCTCTAATCAGGAACACTCAGATGGAATTGGAACCGAATTTGTACTTGCTACCAAAGACGGAGGTATCACATGGACAGCTCAGCCCACCCCCGTAAACAATTCAATATACAGCCTCTCGTTTGTGGATGCGAATCATGGCTGGCTCACAAGCGATAACGGGCAAATAGCTCGCTTTTCTCAGAGTAGTTTCAATATTACCGCAGGAGGTTTGTCAGCTGCACTTACTACCGAGGAGAAAAATACCGTAACCGGGCTTGCTATTAACGGAAAAATGGACGCTCGCGATTTCAAATCGTTACGCGATGAAATGCCGCAACTTTCGTTTATCGATTTGAGTGCCGTCAGCGTGGATGCATATTCAGGATCAGAAGGTACCTACAACAATACCACTAGCATCACCTATCCGGCCAATACCATTCCCCAAAGGGCATTTTATAATATAATAAACAAAACAGGAAAGACTAGTCTCACATCATTTATCTTTCCTGCATCGGTAAGCGCTATCGGATATGCTGCATTTCAGAATTGTACCTCATTAAATACTATTGCGCTCCCCAAAACGGTAACATATATAGGCAATAGTGCTTTCGCCTTCAATAATTTAAATTCTTTCAGCGTGGCAAGTGACAATCCCAAGTATTCGGTTATTGATGGTGTATTGTACAACAAAGCAGGTACACATCTCGTAGCATTTCCCAATGCAAAAACAATGAACTTTGATATTCCTTCAGGAGTAGTTGTAGTCGATACCGCTGCATTTGAAGGGGCAGCTAATCTAAACTCGGTCACTATTCCGGCATCGGTAACTGGTATCGGAGGCTTTGCTTTTTACAATTGCCCCAATTTATATAACATTCATGCTAGTGCGAGCACACCGATTGATCTAGCCGCATCAGATAGTGTGTTCTGGCTTGTTGACAAAAATAATAGTGTTCTATATGTACCTGCAGGATCTAAAGATCTATATCAAATTGCTGCTCAATGGAAAGATTTTGCAAACATAATAGAAGAAAATCAGATAATCACTTATTCGGTTACCGTACCTGTCGGCACAAATGAGTGCTATATTGTGGGCGACATGAACAATTGGAATTTTTTCCCAATGAATAAAGTGGATGATACACATTATACTATTACACTTTCTTCATTAACAAGTTATGGTTACAAATACTGCAGTGGTCCAAGTTGGAGCTACCAGGAATTAGATGAGAGCAATAATTCTATATCAAATAGAACATACACAACAAGTGACATTGTAGCAAAATGGAAACATGTGTATGACCCAGCAAATCCACCATCAAATATGACCTACTCGGTTACTGTACCCTCCGGTACCAATGCTTGTTATATTATCGGCGATATGAATAACTGGAATTTTACACCCATGACAAAAGTAGATGCTACCCATTATACCATTACACTCACTTCTTCCTCTGACTACGACTATAAATATTGCAACGGTACCGATTGGGCTTACATAGAGGTGAATGCAGACGGCAGTGATTTGGCTAACAATAGGACCTATACTACAAATGACATCGTCGCAAAATGGAAAGATGTAACAGATATAAGCACTATTGATGCCGATAGATTCACACTATACCCTAATCCAGCGACCGATGGATTTTATATAAATGCAGGTGAAAAGTCAATCCTTGTTTCGATATACGATATAAACGGAACACTAATGCTCACGAAACAAATATTAGATAAAGAGTTTGTTAACATAAGCGCTTTTAAGCAAGGAGTCTATGTAATAAAAATACAGACTAAAAAGGGTAAGATAGTAAAAAAATTAGTAAAAAACTAGTAAAAAACTAGTTTGAAAAGCGTAATTGAAAAGAGGGTAGGTCATTTAACCTACCCTCTTTTCAATTTATTTTATAATGAGAAGTTTCTCCGTTTTCTATAAGCTTTGCATATCATTTAATTTCTTATAGTAGCCGCCTTTTTCTAATAACTCTTCGTGAGTACCACGCTCTACAATCTCTCCCTCAAATAAAACACAGATTTCGTCAGCTGTACGGATTGTGCTTAGTCGATGGGCAATAGCAATTGTAGTACGCGTCTTCATCAAACGTTCAAGAGCTTCCTGTACAAGGCGTTCACTTTCGGTATCAAGTGCTGAAGTGGCTTCATCAAGGATTAGTATCGGAGGGTTCTTTAAGATTGCCCTAGCGATACTTACACGCTGACGCTGACCACCCGAAAGACGGCAACCACGATCGCCTACAAAGGTATCATAGCCTTCTTCTGTTTCCATGATAAAATCGTGTGCATTGGCTATCTTAGCGGCTTCTATTACTTGTTCCATAGTTGCATTATCTACACCAAAAGCTATGTTATTAAAGAAAGAATCATTAAAAAGAATCGCTTCTTGATTTACGTTACCGATTAAGCTACGAAGATTCTTTAAAGTTGTGTCTTTAATATTTATTCCATCGATCAAAACTTCCCCATGTTGTACATCGTGATAACGAGGCAAGAGATCAACCAATGTTGATTTTCCCGAACCTGATTGACCTACCAATGCTACGGTCCTTCCTTTTTCTACTACAAGATTGATATGCTTTAGTATTTCGCGAG
>Ga0302211_10000851_pt1 | contig 9960 bp, 9 predicted proteins | sample II_Fen_E3_3_FD_200234 | JGI IMG/M metagenome (GOLD analysis project Ga0302211, IMG submission 200234) | Peat permafrost microbial communities from Stordalen Mire near Abisko, Sweden - II_Fen_E3_3 | ecosystem: Environmental > Terrestrial > Soil > Wetlands > Permafrost | place: Sweden: Abisko... | reverse complement strand
GGTACAGCAAGCTTATAAGGAGGATGTGAAACGAATGAAGCTTATTCTAAAGTAAAATTAATAAACTATTTTTAGTATATTTTGTACCTATAATTGAGATTTATTCGATTATCTGTATTTTTTTTACTATTTTTGTAGCGTGTTTTTAGTGAACGATGATTTGCAAAACCTATTTTATGAAAAAGTTAAAACGAACCATGTGTGCACTGTTTATGTGCATATTGTGTGCAGGGCTTAGCTCCTGCCAAAGTGATGAGGAACAATATTATGCAATGCAGGGAGTCTGGTTTTGTACTACGTGGCATGCGTATTATGAATTCGATCAAAATGGCTATTATACGATGGATGATGGAACTAACGTTCAACATGGTATGTATTCGGTGCATAACAATATGGTGACGCTCACCTATAATGTTGGTAACGAAAGATATGACGAAAACTATGTGGTGGTTGGCGTGTGGGATCACACAATGTCGTGGAGTTTCCAGGATTCGCTGGGAAGTCAAACTGTTAGTTTTGTAAGGCAGTAAAGAGAATGTAAAATAAACTGTGTCATGAAAGAAAAAAGTATTAACTTTGCAAAACAGTTTAAATTATGTCAGAAGAATTTGATTTTGAAAGTATCAAGAACAAGGCCATCGATCAACTGAAAAGAGGTAAGCCCTTGTTAGGCAAAGACGGAGCTTTTGCTCCTTTGTTGGAAAGCATTTTAAATGCCGCTCTTGAAGGTGAGATGGATGCCCATCTGAGCGAGAATGAACGTCAGATCGGTAATCGTCGTAATGGAAAAATGGCCAAGCAGGTGCAAACTGCCTTAGGTGAGGTGACTGTCTCAACCCCTCGTGACCGCAACTCCTCTTTTGATCCTCAGTTTATAAAGAAGCGTGAAACCGTTTTGGCCGAAGGTGTTTCTGATCGAATCATTGGCTTGTACGCTATGGGAAACAGCACCCGTCAAATTAGCGACTGGATGGAAGAGAACCTTGGTAACCGAGTTTCCGCTGACACGATCAGTGCAATAACCGATCGTGTCTTACCTGAGATAAAGGCTTGGAAAAGCCGCCCTCTTGAGAGTGTTTATGCCATTGTTTGGATGGATGCCATTCACTATAAAGTGATGGATGAAAGGGGATGTGCCGTTTCCCGTGCCATTTATAATGTTCTGGGTATAAATAAGGATGGATACAAAGAACTTCTAGGTATGTATATCTCTCATAGTGAGGGTGCTAACTTTTGGCTGTCTGTGCTTACAGATTTACAAAATCGTGGTGTTCAAGATATCCTGATAGCCTGCGTGGATGGTCTTAAAGGCTTCCCTGATGCGATTTCCGCAGTATTTCCGGACACGACTATTCAATTGTGTATTGTTCATCAAATAAGGAATTCTATTAAATATGTGGCCAGTAAGAATCAAAAAGAATTTATGAAAGACCTGAAAAAGGTCTATCAGGCTGCCAATAAGGAATCGGCGGAAATGGAACTTGATGCCTTAGAAGCCAAATGGGGGGAAGATTATCCTATTGTGATTAAATCTTGGCGGGATAATTGGGAGAGGCTCAGTAGCTACTTCCAATTTACAAAGGCCATTAGAACCATCATTTATACCACCAATACCGTAGAGGGTTATCATCGTCAAGTTCGGAAAGTGACCAAAAACAAAGGCGTTTTCCCCTCAGATACCTCTTTAGAGAAACTCGTTTATTTGGCTTATCGTAACATACGTAAAAAATGGACTATGCCGTTAGCTAATTGGGGAGTCTCAGCCCAACAATTAGCCATAAAGTTTGGAAATAGATTTAATTTAATGTAACTTTGTCCCTCGTAGAAACAGGATATTGCCGATAGCCCATTTCCAAACGGAGATTTATTATAAAAAGAAGCTTGACACAGTTTAATTTACACACCCTAAGATCTTCAAAAAAGTTCCTGCAACTCTTTGATTTTGCAGGGATTTTCTGTTTAGCATTCTTTTGAATTTCCTTTCTTAAGCGTTAACTATTACAAATTACAAAAATCAAGAGGCTTTGGATAGATTATTCTTTTAGAATGCAGCTTCGCTTATCTCACTGGATGTTTTGTAAAGAATAGGCTTTTCTTCAATGATATATGGCATAGGCATGCTATCGCTTACCTCAAGCATTATTGCTCTAGTCATAAGAATATCGTCATGCTTTCCGTTTGGTGCAAAGAACTTGCGTCCATCCTGCTGATACGTCTTGAATTCGTTTATGCAAAGCTGGCTTCTTTCTAGATAGGATTGTTCATGTATAGCACGCTGCAGGTTACCGATCATCAACGGTTTCGTTAAGGTATTAGTCTGATAGCCGTACTTAACCTGAACACCTTCTTTCGTATTCGAAGGATCATTGCTGTTCCTAGCATATAAGTTGGTATAGTTGTCTTTCAATAGTGCGATGACATTATGGAAATATTCATTCTCTGCGAATGGGTTGGTATATTTCTCTTTATCTAATGAGTTAGACTCTACCACAAGCAGTGCATTCTGATAGTATGCAGCAATCTGCATGGCAATCCATCCGACTTCGAAGTGGTAGGCATGGCCTCTCCATTGTGCAACGATTTCGGGTCTTCCTCCAAAAGACAAGGGGAATCGATCCATCACCGATATCACTGAATAGTCGGCTTTCTCATTACGTCCTCCGATATCCACACAAACGATATACCTGTATGCCGCATTCACTTCCGTTTCAGGATGACACCAGATAGAAAGCTCCCCGCTTTCTCTTGCCTTGAAAAGTAGTCCGGAAAGACTGTCCTTGCTAAAGGTCTTTCCACTGCTGAGCAATGTACCTACATATCTAGGCTCTTTGATGTATTTCTGTAACTTGTCGATATCGTATAAGTCAAAGACAGGAGCTCCGGATGATTTGAAAGCTTCCACATCATCTGTAGGAGCTTCGGAAGCCATTGCAGCGTGCGAGTGTTTAGCTTTGCGCTTTTTACGGTACCAGTTTATACCCTCAAACGTAGCTCCCTGCTCCCAACAATACCAATAGTATCTTCCGCTATCGCGATATCCTTCCACGATATCTTCGTTGTCTTTATTGGTATATAGCCAGGCAGCAAATTCCTCCTCACTTTTGGAGAGTTTTATTGTGTCGCGCTCTATCTCATACCAGGGAATGAACAACGGCTTAAACGCACTGTCTCCGTCCTTGGAAAGCTGCCATTCATCATAGAAGTAATCTCCCACTCCCTGTGCCGTGCTCTCGATCACCTCAAGGGTATAAGCTTCTTCATCGATACCTCCATCCACATCGGTAAGGATATCCTCAGCACTCTTCCCTTCCGTTTCTCTCCATAGTGCAACTTCAGAATAGTGCGCCATGGAGATGTTCTCACCACGTATCGCATTAGGATTGTTATAAGTTCCCACAGTGATGTTGAACATACGCGGTGTCTGTTTGCTGCTGTTACTCCCTATTGTCGGAGCAAAGATGTCGTTACTTCCCTCGTATGCGGTGAAATGTACTTCTTCGTCTTCTGAATTCTCATCAAGCATCCATGCCGGATAGTATTTCAGCAGGATAGAATACATACCTTTGATGACTAAAGACGTCTTCTTGACATGTGCTATTACCGTAGAGTTCCAACCTGTCTTGTGGCAAAGCTGTATCCAGGCCATATAGACCTGTACCAACGTGCTGCCTCCCCATTGCCGTGCCTTTAGCAAGATGATACGGATCGGAACTCCGGCAAGACGCATTGTTTCCATCTTCTTTAGCAAGATCTGTTGAGGATGATTCAGCAAAAAGGCAATTACGGGCTCTCCGTTGTTGCCGCCTCCCTTTTTCGGCTTGATCTTTGCCAACATGAAAGCCCAGTGTGCAAAGTCGTATTTGCAGCGTATCTTAAAGATCGCTCTCTCTAAAATCGTGATATTTTCTTCGTTGTATTCTTCTGCGTGTGACTCGATATAATTGCGGATACTTCCGCTCTCCAGTATATCTATGATTAGCGGATGCGATAGCATTTCTGAGGGGACAAACTGTGTGGCTATCGAATAATCTTCGATATACAGCTCCTCCCGATGTTCCTGCTCTCCAACGGGAGCACGGAATCCGGTTACTGCGTCATAACTGGAGAAGAGCTTCTCCTGCCTGATCCTATTTTCTTCTATGAGTGACTGGTAAGACATTTAACTTTATCTTCATGAGAGGATTCCTTTGGAGATCTCGGTAAAGACACCCGAATGTAGATGCAGCAAGATAACATCCTAGATGATATGAGGTTGCTATATGAGGTAGAAAGTAGGTCACTGCTAAGAAAATCACTGTGTTTCTTATCTGCTTCCATTTCGCACTGAAACCTGCCATTGCCATCAGCACACCGCTAAACCCTACCGTTTCATTACTAAGAAGCACGAAGCTGAGTACAAAAGCGATGACGTAAGCTCCTGAGAATCGCTTGTATGAAAACAAACCGTACCTTTCCATGAAATAGGCAAAGCTCGCATTGCAGAGTAGATGCAATACTCCCGCATGGAAGAAATGGAAGACGAAATGATTCAGCAAAGGACTCCCGTTGCTACACGATAGGTAATGACAAATCATAAGTAGCTGTATTTCTCCTTGCGGATGTCCTGCTTCTCACGTATGGATTTCCAAAACAACTTCATAGCAGTGTCTACTTCCAAATAGAATCTCGGAGCCGGCTGCTCGCAGATGATGGTGACCAAATGTATCGTCGAATAATTCTTGAACTTCTCAGTGTTCTTCATACAGTAGTAACGTCTGCTAATCTCGCTGATCATCTCGAAGCGTTCGTTCCGCCAACTGAGCGTACTCTTACCGTTTAGCATCTCCTGTAATAGCTTACTGGCATTCTCTGCATTGATCCAAAACTTACTTGCCGGAGAGTTTACCGTTTCCTTTATCATCTCGTACTGGGATGTAATCTCGCTGTGCTCTCGTACACATTTGTGATAGGCTCTCAAAAGGTCTTCGCCCCTACTCTTTGTAAAATCACATTTCTTTCTCATTTTACCTTTCTGTTATATTGTATGCAAATATACATAAAATAAAGCATATTATAGTCATATATGGATAATAATAAAGCGAAATTGACTTTATTTTTAGCATATAGGGGAATAATTAGAATTATGAGCCCTCATATAGTAGCTACTTTTGCCCTCAAAATAAAACAGTTATGAGCAAGGAAGAAGAAGTTCAAAAGTCGGCTAATATCCCTACAGATGTAGAGCAGCCAAGTGAGCAGGGCGCTGAAACGCAACAAAGTACTCAAACAGCACAAGCGGATAAGCCGGAAGAGACAGAGCCTAGTGAAGTAGCACCTACAGAAAAAGAAACTGAGCAAGAACCTACTGCAAAAGAGCCACAGACGGATACAAATACAGGCAAGAAATCGGCAAGAGAAAGCTTTATCGAGCGGATGCGTGCAAAGAAACCTGATTTGAATCCTGATGACGAAGAAGGTTTTTATTCTTCACTAGGTTCGGACTATGATGAGTACGACAAAATGCGCGAGGGTACGGATAAGATGACCAAGATGATGAATGAGAACAAAATCGGTGCAGGTCTATTGGTTGCCATCCGTGACGGTATTAATCCTCTCTACTGGCTTGTCGAAAACTACGGCGATGATTTCAAAGAGCTGCTTTCTGATCCCGACAAGAAGAAAGAGTTGGACGATGCTTTGCAGAAGTATGCAGAGAAACAAACCAAGTCGAAGGAGGCCAAAGACATGCGCGAAAAGAATCTTAACAAGTTCTTCGATACGATGCGCAAGAAGCAGCAAGAAAACAATCTGCAGAACGAAGATATGATGAATATCATCGAGGGAATCTTCGGCATAGCAGATGGCTCGCTGAGCGGGGACTTCCCAGAAGAAGCTATCAACACCTACATCAAAGGCTATAAGGCCGACAACGATATTGCCTCTGCCTCGGAAGAAGCAGAGATCAGAGGACGCAACACTAAGATTTCCGAAAAGCTTAAAAAGGCTGCTCCTGTGGCAAAGAATATCCCTCCTACCATTGGAGGAGGCAGTGGCAGAATGAAAGCACCTTCACCTACTGCTAAGAACAATAACCCATGGAAGGCCTCTTACTCCGAATAATCCATAAGTTCTATTTATATAAAAAAAAAGACGATGAAAAAGAAGAATGTGATGCGACTTTTGTCGCTAGTTATTGCGCTCGTAGCCATGCTGTTTGGCGGTGCAGACCTGTCGATGGCTGCTACTGCTGCTGATCTAGGAACTGCGGGTGATACCTCTCCCTCCGATGGTGCTGCGGTTCCTACGGAAGGCACTGCTATTGACGGGGCACGCAAGGATGAGCAGGGCCTGGCTACCCAGTTACCTAACACAGCTGCCTCTACTACTCAACTCGGTGATGGCGGACTGATAGAAGACGAGATAGACCCCTATGTGGCGAAATTCCGACCATGGGCTTTCCCGCTAGATACGGATATCCGTCTAAAGGCTAAGACCCGTGATGTGAAGAACTACGAACAGAAGCACTATCAAAGCGGTCAGGATTCATTAAGTGCTGTGACCAATGCAATATTGACCAATACGGCAAAAGAAGAGATTGTCAAATTACCCGTCTCTAGTGAAGACTATGCGATATTCGCTCCATTCAGCACGATCTCAGTACCCGATGTAAGCGGCTACGCAGAAGATGGAAAGACCACCGACGGCTCGCTCGTACTTTTTGTGCTGGACAAAAACAACACAGGGGTATATGTAAAGGCCGTAAACGGTATTGCAAACGGAACAAAGCGTTATGTGCCGGATATCCCCGCAGGTGCACAGCTTGATGTGATGGACATTGCAGCTTCTGAATCACAGATGATCACAGAGCCTGAGAACTATCAGCCCAGACCGGTTGTTGTGTATCTTCAAAAGAAGCTCACCAACATCGTGTTTACCGACGACTTCAAGGAGTCCATCAAGAAGTTGCCTTTCTATGAGCAAGACGTACTGGATGATTCGCTCTACAAGTTCAGACGTAAATGTTGCCGTGGCTTCTGGTTAAATCAGCAGAGCAAGTTCAAAGTCACCACCAAGGATATGGGTGTGGAGAACGTCTATACTTCTCGTGGCTTGCTTCGTCAGTTGACGATGAACTATGCACTGGGAGATACCCTCACCTATGAGGACTTAATCAACATCGCATCGATGCAATTCGGAAAATATTCGGTATCCAAGGAAGCTGAAGTTTATTGTGGTCTGGGTTATATGCAAAAGCTGCTCCTTATCGACTATACCAAGCACAAAGACATCCAGTTCGTTCCTCGTGAGGATATCGGTATTGACATTCGCTCGTTCAAGTGTACGCTTGGTACGTTGAACTTTAAGTACGAACCTACGTTGAACGATATCGGCTACCAAGACTGTGCAGTAGTAGTGGATATGACGAATGCAGTTCGTTATCGCAAGGTAGAGAAAAAGCAGTTCGTAGTGAACATGAAAGAAGGTGCCGGAGAAAACCGTGAGGCCGAACGTAGAATCACCATTCAGAGCGACTGTCTCGCACTGAAAGGGTTTAACTCAATTCTTATCGCCCCAAGTGATCAGATCATGGGCAAGATTAAGAATCCGAACTCCGATACGGTAACTAGCGCTGCTGCTGTTCCAACGGCTGATCTGAAAGACGGCATGGTGGTACTGCTTACTGCGGATTCCGGAGAATGGGCTAAAGGATCACTCATCCAATACGATGCTACTTCCAAGGGCTGGAAAGAGTACGTAGGTTCTATCTCAGCTTAATCATTACAATAAAAAAAAGAAAGGGCGGAGGCTGTTTGCCGCTGCCCTTTTTAATATCGATAAATTATGAAAAAGACATATAAGATAAATGGGCTGAACACGTCTGTCATCCGTTTTAAACTGGGAAAAGGTGAACTGGTAGCCAAATTTGACGGGGGAATCAAAGGGACTGATATTCCGGCGACTTTCACAACCGAAAAACCTCTGGCACAACTGGCCATAGAAAATAGTGAGTTGTTTAATAAAAAGGTCTTCCTTTATAAAGAGTATGACGATGAGGGAAACCTCTTGGTGAAAGGAAGACGCAACAAGTTGCAGGAAAATGTGGAGAAAAAGGATGTGTCGGAAGTAGACGATATCAACGGTGTAAGAGAGTATCTTATCGGCATCGGCGTTTCAGCTTCAAAGCTCAACTCGAAACAGAATATCATGAAGATGGCAGCGATGAACAACCTCTCATTTCCTAATCTAAAGGAGGAGTAAGATGAGTTACGCAGTGTCCGATGTGGTATCCGAGATTCTAATCCTTATGGATGAGAGCGGAATAGATCGCGCTTCCTTCCTGAGCAACGAGGATTCTTCTACAAACCTTGTGACAATCGTGAAGACCTGTCTGAAACAGGCTTATAGAAGCTGTTTGCTTACTGCTGATACAAGTCTTTTGGATGGTTCTGTCTATGATACGAGTGCGGTAACGGTCACTAAGAAAGCTATCGGATCTTATTATGCGGGATGCTTGGACTTGCCGGCCGACTTTCTACGATTGGTGGTCTTCAAGATGAGCGACTGGAGCAGAGGAGTAAAAGAACTTCTGAATGAAACTTCACAGGGATATTCCATGCAGCAGGATTCTTTTTCTTGCGGTACCATGGAAAGACCTACTGCGGCACTTGTGCATTCTGCTACAGGAAAGAGGCAACTCGAATACTTCACTTCCTCGGAGGCTGCCACAATCTCCAAATTCATCTACCTCAAAGAACCTTGTATCACAGATACAATAGAGATCAGCGATAAGATCAAGTATTCATTGTATAACTACACGATATACATGGTTCTTTCCGCCTATCGTGATTCAAGAGCGGAATTCTATCTGACACTGGCTAAGGAGGGCCTTACAAACGTATGAAGAAATTAGTAGCTATAGAACGGTTGGGCGGTAAGCCTCGTAAAAAAGCAAACAGCGTAGAAGAGACACAAGAACGGAACTACGGAGCTTCGCAAGACGGCGTGTTACTCTCCTACTGCGAAGGACTGTGGAATAATCTAGCTGAAACAAGGCGAAGAAGAGAACGCTGCATCCGCTTTATGTTTGGTGATCAATGGAGCGATCTTATCAAATATGAGGGCAAAGATATCACGGAACGTGAGTACCTAATAAAGAAAGGAAACGTGCCGCTGACCAATAACCTGATGATGAAGAACTTCAATACGGTGATTGGGCTGTTCACAAAGAACGAGACAGAACCCGTCTGTTCTGCTCGCGACCGTGATGAGCAGAAAGTGAGTGAGATGATGACCATCACGGTGCAGGCCAACTGGCAGAAAACCAATATGCGGGAGATGTCGACTCATTTCTTTTCCGAGCTGTATGCTTCGGGAATCTGTTGTGCTAGGGAGACCTACGAATGGAGAGACGTAGACGAAGATAGCTTTACCGACTTCGTACCTACCAACGGCTTGTTCTTTGATGGGAATTTGGACGATCCCCGTATGCGGGATATGCGGACGATAGGTGCGTTTTGGGATATACCTTTTACCGAGGTAATTGCCAAGTTCGGCAATGCGAACGATCCGGAGTCGATAGAAAAGCTTAAGAGCCTATATGCCCGTGGAGATATCAACTCCTATACGGATATGGGAATGGATGTGAATGAGAAGGGACGATATAGCAATCTGAATTTTAGGACTCCGGTAGATCCGAATCTTTGCAGGGTGTATGAGGTATGGACAAAAGAGATCAAACTACGATATCATTGTCATGATTGGCTGAACGGTTCCGTCTTCGTGGTCAATGAAGAGGACTATGATGCACTGGTACAAGATGTGAACAATCAGCGTATGATAGACGGCATAGAACAGGGTCTCGATCCTGAAAGTATTCCTCTTATAGAAACACAGAAAGATGTTTCTGGGAAAGACTGCGGAAATTATGACGAATACTGGTATTGCCGTTTCATGAATCACAACGGCACGATTCTTTGGGAA
>Ga0302211_10000849_pt1 | contig 9976 bp, 7 predicted proteins | sample II_Fen_E3_3_FD_200234 | JGI IMG/M metagenome (GOLD analysis project Ga0302211, IMG submission 200234) | Peat permafrost microbial communities from Stordalen Mire near Abisko, Sweden - II_Fen_E3_3 | ecosystem: Environmental > Terrestrial > Soil > Wetlands > Permafrost | place: Sweden: Abisko... | reverse complement strand
TACCATCTAATGGTATATTTACTCTATCCCACCCCGAAGAGGAAGCACGGGTATCTATATTCCGAGCCGTAAACTGAACCAATTTTTCGGAGTAACGACCCGAGTAGTCGTCATTAACGCAACTTGTCAGGAGAAGACCCGTACACGCTAATATAGCTATTATTTTCTCTTTCATTTTCATTATCTTTTTTTATTACATTTCATCATGGACTCCTTATTATTATTGATGCTACTAATGCAAATGGTTTTCAATTGCATCTATTCTGTATTTTTTAACAGTTTTGCCTTTAATTCCGGTTTGGGCTTTAATGCCCGAAACAAACAATCGGATGTATATCACAATGGTACTTCAGTTATCTCGCACGCAGCGAACGTGACACCCTATGTCACGAAGGGTGAGTGTACTCGTTTCAATATATCCGTTCGCTATGCTTAAGTAGAAAACAGGATTTGTTAAAACAGAAATTGTAGTATCACAAGTCGAAGACCAAATGTACCCCATAGTCCCTACGAACCTAGGGGTACAGGAACCCAGAAAATAGCCAGATATCGGCCAAAAAGTACCAGATTCAGTATGAGTCCAACCATAATTGCTACCACTATAAGTCATGGGACCACTTGATGTAGTACTTGTGAAAGAGGCCGAACAAGCGACAATAGGCATTATCTTCCAACCTTGTGGGCACGGATCATAAATAGTTTTGACAATACCCCACAGAGCATTATTATTCGCAAGAGAACTGTTATTCGTGTACCAATTACTCCAACCCCAATCGGAACCATAATAAAACGTTGCAGGATTTTCAACCGCATTTGCCAAATTATTAGCAACAGCAACTGCTGTATTCGTGATGCTAGTATAAGTACCATAAATAGATTCCACAGTATTGGAAGCAACTGCCGATACCTGAGGGAAGGGATCCTTACGTCCCCACTGATAATACAAGCCCTTATAACCTTGTCCCGGAATGAGGTTGGTGGTACCCAAATCATAATTCATAAACGTGTAGCCATTTATTACACTATTCGTAGTATTGGGATTATACCCTGTAACCCATACATGCCACGACCATGCATAACCCGATGTGCCTGTCTTTTTGATGCCTATTATCGCATTGCCGGATGTCGATTTAGTAGGGACACGCACAACAATATTTCCCGTAGGGCCAGTGCCACTAGATGTACTGAGAGTAACCAAATTGGGAACATCCTGCCAAACGATATCAGCAGTCCATGTATCATTCGCTCTAATCACGTAAAGAGGATTATTGCCATAAGAGGCATTACCCCAGAATTCATTCACTCGGGTAAGTGGAATATTCAAAGTGACATCAGAGACAGTGGAAGGATTAACCACATAACAATTGGAATTGTCCAAACCCAGAATGAGTTGATAATTAATACTCTGCCCCATTGCCCATGTAGCAGCATGAAGATTAATTGTAGCAACTTTAGCCACACCGTCAACTGTGTATTTCACCACCAACTTATTGGAAGAAGTCACCGACTGTGGTAACAACAAAAATGTGCCCGTACCAGAAGTTATGTTCCGATAATTATAGACGCTCAAAGCTTGGTAAGATTCGGGGATGAGTGTTCCGTCTGAAGTAGTTGCCTTGTATGTGGTGGTGTCAGTGGAGAGCGAAGAAGGTGTCCAAGGAGTAGATGCCACGGAAGGATCATAAGAGAAGGTTCCCTTGCTATTGATCCCTGTTAGAGCAACAGACTGCACTGTAACCATATTATAAGAGCTACATTTCACTGAAAAAGAGATGCGCGTCAGGGCGTGGTTGAAGCTCAGCCCCACAGCACTACCATCTGATTGATTGTTACAGGCAGAAGGTGAGGCAACCATCAGATCGACCTGATCGCTCACAGTGGTAGATGATGCATAGGCTATAGACGGATAACCCGTAGCAGAGGAGGGGCTCAATGTAATACCGTTGCCATCATAAGGATAATAAGCAAAGAACTTAACTAAATCGGTACCCGTCGTCGGCCAATACTTACTCGGATAATATTGAAAAGTGTAGCTTCCTTTATTACCACGACGGATCACTTGAGTTTTATACATAAATGTAGGAAGAAGAGAGGAACTCCACGTGCCATTGGGAAGAATATATCCCAATACACCGAAACTGCCCACAGGAGCATCCGTACCACTTACAACTGAACCACGAGTGGTGACAGGAGAAGATGTGGTGGCAGTATCGCCACCCAAAGATACATTTGCTTCATGCCAACCTGAAGAGGATGTACGAGTGTCTATATTGTGGGCGGTGAACTGCACGGATTTATCAGAGTAGCCACCGGAGTATTCATCGTCATGCACGCAACCTGTTTGAAACAGACAGACTAGCATCAATATTGGGAAATCCTTTATAATTTTCATAATATATATGTTTATATTTTTATGCCACATAATTATTTTAAGCTATTTATCTTGTACGCACCTTACCGGAAAACCCATCGCACGAGAATAACCAAAAGTACAAACCACATAGGTTGTATACATATTAAAAAGATATGAACCTATATATGCGCCGGCGGAATAATATATAGACGTCCAATAACTACTATGAGAACCAACAGAGCCCATCGCACCAGTACCGCTGTACATAAAACCTGTTAGCGGCCAAAAACTTCCTGATCCGTTATCTGTCCAGCCATAATTATCATCACTATAAGTCATCGTACTATTACTAAAATAAGTAGGATAATAAGCTGCATCAGGAGCAACTTTCCATCCCGGTGGGCAAGGATCATTGATTGTCTTGGTAATACCCCACAGATAATTGTTCTGAGCCGAAGTGGAACCGGAATTTGTGTACCAATCAGACACCCCTGAAGAATTAAAATAAAACGTTGCCGGATTCAGAACTGAATTTGCTAAATTATTAGCAACGGTAACGGCTGTGTTCGTGATACTTGAACCACTGATTGATTCCTGATAATTGGAACTGATAGATGACGCTTGAGGGAAAGGATCCTTGCGACCCCACTGATAGTATAGCCCTTTGTAAGCCTCTCCCGGCGTGATGCTGGTAGTACCCAAATTATAATCCATAAACGTATAGTTACCTATCTTACTATTCTTTAAATTCGGATCATAACCAGTGACCCACACATGCCAAGACCAAGCATATCCCGTAGTACCTGCCTTCTTGATACCTATAATTGTATTACCCGATGCCGAACCTGCGGCTACTTTCACCGTTATATTACCACTAGCCCCGACACCGATGCCCTTCGTGAGGCTCACCGAACTGGAACCATCTTGCCAGATTATATTAGCTGTCCATACGTCATTAGAACCGATCATATAAGTGGGATCATTGCCGTAAGAGGTATTGCCCCAAAAATCATTTACCCTAGTAATCGGAATGTTCAAGGTAAAGGTCGAGTTAGAAAAAGGAGTCACAATATAACTATTAGAACTAGGCAAGCCCAACTTCACCTGATAATTAAGACTCTGCCCCATCGTCCATGTAGCAGAAGGAAGGGCAATAGTAGACACTGTGGACGCACCATTAACCATGTATCTCACTACTAGTTTATTGGCTGAAGTCACCGATTGAGGAAGCAATAAAAGATTACCTGTATATGAAGTGACGTTCTGGTAAGCAGAGCTACTCAATGATTGTGATGTTTCGGGAAGAAGGGTGTCATCAGAAGTAGATGCCGTATAAGTGGTAGTGTCAGTGGATAAGGATGAAAGAGTCCATGGGGAAGATGCCACGGAAGGATCATAAGAGAGCGTACCCTTGCTCTTGATACCGGTTAATGAGATGGACTGCACGGTAAATACATAAGAGGAATTACTCTCCACAGAGAAAGAGATGCGTGTCAAGGCATGATTAAAGCTCAAGCTCACCGCATTGTCGGTGGACTTATTGTTACAAGCAGATGAAGAGGCATACATCAAATCCACTTGATCACTCACAGTAGTGGATGGTGCATAAGTAAGAGACGGATAGCCGGTGGCGGTAGAGCTACTCAATGAGATACCATTACCACCATAAGGATAATAGGCAAAAAACTTGACCAAATTCGAAGTATTGTTCGGCCAATACTTGTAAGGAGAATACCGATAGGTGTAATTGCTGTTAGTGCCTTGTCTAGTAACCTGAGTATCATACAGAAATGACGGGGTAAGAGATGAACTCCACGTGCCATTAGGAAGAACATAGCCTAACACACCAAAACTACCCACTGGAGCACCAGTGTCCCCCACAACCGAACCGCGAGTAGAAGCAACGGGCGAGGAAGTAGAGGTATCACCATTTAAGGGCACATTCATCTCATGCCACCCCAATGAAGACGCACGAGTGCCTAGATTGCTGGTGGTGAACTGCACCGATATATCGGAGTAGTTACCGTAGCATTCATCGTCATGTGCACAATCTGTCAGTAAAAGACTGATGCACATCAACATTACTATATTCTCTTTCAATCTCATAATCTACTAATATTTATATTATTGTACCTGATACTCTTAATTATCTCGCACACATCTAACAGGAAAGCCGCTTGCCCGAATGATCGAGAATATGGATGAATCCACATAAGTATAGCTGATATTGAAAGCGCGTGCCCTATTAGAAATAGCATCTACTGACCAATCATAACCGTTAGCTGAGACATCGTAACATGCACCATCATAGTAGCGCAAACCACCGGACAACGACCAAAAAGTATCGGAAGATTTATCTGTCCAACCATAATTCTCGGAAGTATAAGTCATTGTGCTTTTAGAGAATAATGAGTAAGCAGCCATAGACATTACCTTCCAACCTTGAGGGCATGGATCGTAAATCGTTTTGGCGAGACCCCACAATCCATTATTTTGATCTGATAATGATGAGGAACTTGTGTACCAATCATTTACACCATAATAGAATGTGGCCGGATTCTGGACGGAGTTGGGCAAGTTGTTGACAGCAGCTACCGGTGTATTCGTAATACTCGTAACCGAGCCGTAGATTGATTCCTGAACATTGGATGTTATTGAACATGTCTGAGGAAATGGATCCTTGCGTCCCCACTGATAATACAGCCCTTTGTAGGCTTCCCCCGGAGTGGTACTAGTGGTGCCTAAATTGTAATTCATAAAGGTGTAACTGCCTATTGTACTGTTAGTGGTGTTAGGGTCATAACCTGTGACCCACACATGCCAAGACCATGCATAACCTGTCGTGCCCGTCTTCTTGAAGCCAATCACCGCATTACCCGAAATAGAACCGGCGGGGACGCTCACTGTGATCTTTCCCGAAGGCCCCATGCCGCTGTTTTGTGTGAGAGTGACCAATCCGGGAACATCTTCCCAGATAATATTGGCAGTCCATGCATCACCGGAGCCTATCACATAAGTGGGGTCATTGCCATAAGAGGCATTGCCCCAAAATTCGTTTACACGATTGAGTGGAATATTCAAAGCAACGGCGGAGGTGCTAGAGGGATTGACTATATAGCAATTGGAATTGATTAAGCCTAGCTTGAGCTGATAGTTAATGCTCTGCCCCATCGCCCATGTGGCAGACGGGATACTAAGTGTGGAGGTATTGGACACGCCATCGACAGTGTACTTCACCACCAGAGTGTTGGCAGAAGTCACAGACTGGGGAAGTAGCAGAAGATTGCCCATATAAGAGGTTATATTTTGATAAGCTGAGGCATTTAATGCCTGTGATGCTTCAGGAATAAGTGTGCCATCGGAAGTGGACACTTTGTAAGTGGTGGTATCGGTGGCCAAGGATGAGAGAGTCCACGGAGAAGATATCACTGAAGGATTATAAGAGAAGGTGCCCTTGCTCTTGATGCCGGAAAGAGAGATGGACTGCACGGTGATCGTACTGTATGAGCTACACTGCACAGAGAAAGAGATGCGTGTCAAAGCATGACTAAAGGTCAATCCCACAGCATTGATACCAGACTTGTTGTTGCAAGCCGAAGGAGAGGCAGACATCAAATCTACTTGATCGCTCACCGCAGTAGATGGTATATAAGTAATGCTCGGATACCCCGTATCGGTGGAGTTGCTCAGCGTGATGCCATTACCTTGATAGGGATAGTAAGCGAAGAATTTAACCAGATCTGAGGCGTTGGATGGCCAATATTTAGTAGGAGCATATTGATAAGTGTAGTTGCTACCGGTGCCTTGACGAGTAATCGGTATGTTATACATGAAAGATGGGGTAAGCGATGAACTCCACGTACCGCCGGAAAGGACATAGCCCAACATACCTACATTTCCTGCAGGAACTTCGGTGTCACTCACGACAAAGCCACGAGTGGAAGCGGAAGATGATGAAGTGGATGCACTACCATCCAAGGGCACATTCACCTGCTGCCAAGCAGGCAGAGAAGATGAGCTGGGACTCTGGGCCGTGAACTGCACGGATATATCGGAATAACCGTCCGAAGAGTCATCATCATGTGTACAACCGCTCAAAAACGGGAAAACGAACATCACCAATATGGGGAAAATCCTTATAACTTGCATAATTAATATGAATAAGATAACATTATAGATAATCGGGAAGGGAATATTCACCTTCCCAATTACTTAATCTCTAAAAAAAATTGTTTTAATTGACAGAAGCGGATGTAGGAGTAGCTGACCAATCAGCAGAAATAGCTGCTGAGAATGTTACAGAAGTTAATGAAATTGTCATATCGTAATCATAAGCCTGTCCCGCAGTCCATTTATTTGCCGTATTCAAATCAGATAACTTCTTGGTTATCGTAAATGTGGATGATGTAGCATCAGCATAAGTGACGGTGCAATTGACCGTAATAGTTGCCGTAGATCCGGCTGCACTATAATCAGCAGGGATCATCAACAAATAAGCATTGCTTAAATTCAATCTTACTGAAGTTCCCACGGAAGAAACCACTCCTTGATTAAGCATATTGCTACTACTCAATGTGAAGCTTTGTCCTGTGGTGACCGGAGTAACCGAGATGACACCGGTTTTATTGAAAGCAAACTTCGCTTCACTGGCTACATTGCTAACAACGATGGAATTGACACGAACATACGCACCCACTGATGTGTAATCACTAGCCAACTGAGCATTAAACCCGATACGTGATAACTGATGGCCAAAGTTAAATTGAACTTTTCCGGCTGCACTGGTGGATGTTTGATCCAAAGCTGAGGCCATCATCAAATCGGCTTGATTTTGAGGATCGGCGTTGACGGTGAGATCAACAGAAGGAAGATTGCTCCCTCCTATGGCAGCAGGCGTAGTGACACTACTGACGTCGGTAGCCGGATGAACAGCAAAGAAACTGTAATAATTATTAGGCGTCCAATAATGTGTCGGGTAATACGTGTAGCTAGTACCATCAAAGCTAACAACATTACGCATAAAATTCAACGCGGAATTTGATGACAAAGTACCCGAAGTACTACCGGTATTATATCCCATTACAAGAAAATTGCCACCGGTAGGATATGTGGTACCGGTAACGACATTATCTCCCCTTGTCGTTTTTTCGACAAACGTACTAAAACCTACAGCTTTGGATTCGGTGGAGCCCGGTGTGAGCGTGCTACCATCATTAGAGCAACTAGACATTGCCAAAGCAGCAATAGATGCGCATAAAATCAATTGTTTCATATAAAAAAAATTAAATTAATAAAATATATAAATGCAAGACCAATATTATATATCAACGCTCGTAGAATTGCCCCAATCATTGACATTCACATTAAAACCAGAAGAACTACCGGCTGACACATCTATAGTACCAGGTATAGTTACTACTTGATTGGGCTTAGATAAATCAATATTCAACAAACTGGTAATGTCGCAATCATATTCCAGCGTACGCCCATCGGTGAGCGTGAGCGAAATCTTGAACATTTGTGTGTTACCGCTCAAACAATTAACTCCAAATGTGCTAACTGTACCTTGAAGGTAATCAGCTCCTTTATTGGAAAAATTGAATGTTATTGCCGAATTAGTGGACGGATAGGTATCAAGCCCTGGAAAGAAGCTTCCATACAAACCGCTTATATAACCTGTCGCTGAAGATACATAGCTGACTCCTCCCGTACCTCCAATATTGACTCGTACATTGAAAAACTTCACTTTATTTTGCAAAGGTGCACTCAATATATCAGGTAAAGAATTACCGGTCACATTGAAGTTCTTAATCTTATAGGAATAAAAACTATCCGGCATATTCACTATATCCTGAGAAGGAAATGATTTAACTTTAGCTGATGCCAGAATAGTTGTGGTACGCGCTTCCAATGTGGAATCGGTATCGGTGTTGTACAACTTGACATATTCCGTATCATTGTTGAACAAGACCACATTGTAAGTGCCCTTCGGTATAGCAACATATCCTCCTGCAGGTAATATGTTGCGGACTATAGGCGTGCCTCCAGCTGTAGGATAAAAAATGGCCCTAATGCCAGACGGTATTGTTGTGAGATCAGACGGCCACATTGCGTTAATATATACTTGAGGACCATCAATATCCGAATTCGAATAATATAAATCTTTTCGACAACTCCCCAATACACATATTGCAGCGATCACAATGCCGAGTACTATTGTCTTTCTTAATCTATTTGCCATAACCAACATCTCCTTTATTTTTTTATTTTATCTCCGGCTATACGCCATACCAAACCTATTTCAAGTTTTAACGGTGCCAGGTATTGACACTTCTTTGTCAATAAATAGGTATATCTGCTATTCTCATAATCGTATTTGCGATACTGTGTAGAAAGAAATCCGCCACCAAGCCCTAAGTCAAGCGACAAGCAATGAGACAAAGGAAGCACATAACCGTACGTAATACCAGCTCCACCATATTCGCCCTGATATCCGTTGCCTCGGTTTTCCAAATCATAAAGTCCGCCTATCAACATGATACCTACGTATTGACCTTTCAGTACTTTGCCTGCTGTCCAATAACGAAACTCAGCACTTCCACCTGCCATTTGATAATATCGCTGCTTGGAAGATTGTGACCACCATGCGCACATGCCATTAATGTTTAAAGAAAAATGATTGGACAACGCACCTTGAAGCTCGATATTAGGCATTAAAACACCTATGTAAGCTAAATTGGTGCCTACGGTCCATCCCAATGGGACTATTTCAGACTTCACATCATGAACCATGTGGATAAGATCTTTCTTCGGTTTTGATGATGCCGGTATCGTATCCACCTTCACTGGTTTGGGAATAGGCTTCGGATCGGGCTTCTTTACAGGTGGAGGAATCACCCGTTTATCGAAATCAACAATGACGCCACATCCCAAAGGTTGCTTCTCTACAGGATAGATGCCCCCGCTAAGAATAGGAAAATAATGCTTACGCATATATATATATGGTGCAGACCGGTGGAAACGAATCAATGCATTCTTCCGCTTATTACGATCGTGAAAATTGTTGAGTATCCGCAGAAGATCTCTACGGGAAGATAATTTTGAATTTTCAACCAGCACACGAAGGACATCCCAATTTTCTCCTTTATTCTCTATCGTTATAGTAGAGGGAGGAACATTGACAAGAGCAGCCAAATACTTCTGAATAGATTCGGCACGTCGCCCCGCCAGTTGAATATTGACACTCTCTAATTTACCATCCGGCGATGCCGAACCGACAAGCTTAAACTGCTTGACAGTATAGCAGGAATCACTCAGGATTTGCTTGAGATGTGTCACAAAAGTGTCAAGAACAACCTTATTATTCAGGTAGTTGACATCCAAATCACTCTTGCCCATACGAAATGATAAACCTATACCGATCTGTTTGTTTGAGCCCACGTTGCCCTGAGACTCTGCAGACAGAGAACCCAAAAACAACAGGACGATCAGGCAAAGAGGTATATGAAAAATCTGTACATACGTCCTTACGACCGGGCATGCTCGGCATTTACCGCAATTATTTACTTCCATCATGTTTAATCCTTTTTGTCTCTCTCCTGGAAAGAGAGAGTATTTTATTGA
>Ga0302211_10000835_pt1 | contig 10068 bp, 7 predicted proteins | sample II_Fen_E3_3_FD_200234 | JGI IMG/M metagenome (GOLD analysis project Ga0302211, IMG submission 200234) | Peat permafrost microbial communities from Stordalen Mire near Abisko, Sweden - II_Fen_E3_3 | ecosystem: Environmental > Terrestrial > Soil > Wetlands > Permafrost | place: Sweden: Abisko... | reverse complement strand
TCACTCTGCGTGCCTTTTCCTGATCCGGGGGCACCAAAAATTACTACATTAAGCATTTCGTTTTTTTTATGTTGTTAGTTCTATATTCTATCTATTCCGTTTCGTCGTTATTCAGCCAAAGTATATACAGCAGGCAAATTACGTCCATATCCATCATAATCAAGACCGTATCCCACAATAAAATCATTTGGAATTGAGAAAGCTACATAATCCACATTAAGAGGAACCTGCAATTTCTCCGGTTTTATAAAAAGCGACGCAATACGAATTTCTTTCGGGCTACGTGTCCCCAACATCTCAAGCATACGTTGCATTGTAAATCCAGTGTCAACAATATCCTCAACAATCACTACTGTGCGATCTTTAATATCTTCACTCAACCCCATGATTTCCTTAATCTTGCCCGTAGAAGCCATGCCTTCATAAGAAGCCAACTTTACGAACGTAATTTTAGAAGGGATGCTTACATGCTTCATCAAATCGGCTGTAAACATAAAGGCTCCATTCAGCACTCCAATAAAAAGAGGGTCTTTATCTTTTAAGTCCTCATTTATTTTAGTTGCCACACGTTTCACTGCGGCAGCAATCTCTTCCTCACTCAAGGAGAGTTCAAAGGTTTTATCTAATATTTGTACGCGATTCTTCGTCATACTTCAGCTTTTTAATACAAAAAATATTTTGCAAAGGTAGCAGTTTTTTCCCGTTTTGCGGTAGTTTAGCAGTTTTTTAACACTTTCACCGAACGCTACGAACTTTATCCTTTAACTTATTTTCTTAACTCTTTATCAACGAAAATCCAGCCTCTGAAAGAGTTTTCTTAATCACTTCGATATGCTCATAATTACGCGTCTCGAGAGCCAAACGCAAAAAACATCCATTCACTTCAATGCTACTTCCAGAACGTTCATGATAAACGCTAAGAATATTAGCACCCATCTCCGCCACAATAGAAGTCACCGCACGAAGTTGCCCCGGTTTATCAAGTAATTCAATAGTAAGTACACACGAACGTCCGGTAGTTTGAAGTCCACGATTTATTACACGAGAAAGAATATTCACATCAATATTACCTCCTGAAACCAAACAAATTGTTTTATGTCCTTCTACCGGAATTTTCCCAAACAAAGCCGCAGCCACAGCTACCGCACCGGCACCCTCTGCAACCAATTTCTGCTTCTCCATGAGCGTCAAAATAGCAGTCGAGATTTCGTCATCAGTCACTGTTACAATACCGTCAAGATAATGGCGACAAATATCGAAGGTGTGTTCACCCGGCTCTTTAACCGCAATGCCATCAGCAATAGTAGAGACACTTTGTAAACGTTCTATTTTGCCATGAAGCACCGAGTTGAGCATACTTGGCGCACCTGAAGCTTGCACTCCATAAATTTTGACCTTTGGATTCAAGGTTTTCATCGCAAACAGAACCCCCGAAATGAGTCCGCCTCCGCCAATAGGCACAATCACCGTATCCACATCAGGCAGTTGCTCTAAGAGTTCCAAACCGATAGTTCCTTGTCCGGCAATTACCTGTTCATCGTCAAAAGGATGCACAAAAGTCAATCCACGTTCCTCTTTTAGTTGCAATGCACGTTGATAAGCATCATCGTACACTCCTTTTACTAGGCAAATCTCAGCACCATATGCTCTGGTAGCCTCAACTTTTGAAATAGGAGCCCCTTCAGGCAAACAAATCAACGACGATATCCCGTTCTTTTGAGCTGATAAAGCCACACCTTGTGCATGGTTACCTGCGCTACACGCAATTACCCCTTTCGCCTTTTCAGCAGGCGATAGTTGCGAAATTTTATAATACGAACCACGTACCTTAAACGAGCCCGTAAGTTGCAAGTTTTCAGGTTTAAGATACAACTCAGCCCCAGGTACTAAATTAGGAGCATAAATCAGATCCGTGCGATGAATCACCTCCTTCAGGACCTGCGAAGCATTTTTTATGTCATTAAGAGTTAGCATAATTATTATATATTTCTAGTTAACACAATTCGTTTATCAATACAATCCGGTAATTCTTGAGCATAATGAGTAACCATTATTATCGTTTTTTCAGTACGACGTGCAAAAGCACTAATCACCTCTTTCACTAATGCGCGACGTAAAGTATCCAACCCATGTAAAGGTTCATCGAGAATTAACAGCTCAGGATCCTTTACAAAAGCACGCGCTAAGAGCACCAACCGTTGTTCACCACTCGATAATTTCAAAAAAGTACGTTCTTTTAGATGAGCCACTCCAAATACATTCATCCAGAACTCACAAATGCCCAACTGCTCGGGCTTCGGCTTCACATAAAGGCCGATGGAGTCATGCAACCCCGAAGCCACAATACGAATAGCCGGCAAATCTTTCTGATAAGCACGATGCATCTCTGGCGAAACATACCCAATATGGCGTTTTATCTCCCAAATACTTTCTCCGGAACCACGTTTACGCCCAAAAAGGGTAATATCACAGGCATACGATTGGGGATTATCAGCACATACTAAACTCAAAAGCGTTGACTTTCCAGCCCCGTTTTCGCCGGATAGTGCCCATTTCTCTCCACGAAGCACCTGCCAGTCGAGAGCTTTCAATATGGTACGTGTTCCATACTTAATACTAACTTCATGAAGGCCTACAATCGGATTCTCCGTAAAGAGACCTTCCGCATACGGAAGATCGACAATAGCTTGTTCTAGTTCTGGAGACAATTGGCGATCCTTTAGCGGACGATAATTCTGTAAATAAGCAGCACGTGTTTGTTTTTCCCCGATACACAAATTCTCTACAGGTAATACATGCGTAATAAAAGGAGGAACATCATCCAACATACTCAGCACCAAAATAATCTGCAAATCATTGCGTTCTGTAAGACGCGTCAATAAACGTGTAAGTATTTCACGAGTTGATGCATCCAAACCAATATAGGGATTATCCATAATCAAGATACGTGGATTGCTCAACAACGCTTTCACTAATTGAAAGCGACGCAATTCACCACTCGAAAGAAGAATTAATTTCTTATCCAGCAAGCGTTCAATACCCAATTGGGTATAAAGTTCAACGCGCTCCTCCTGAGTTAAATATTCTTGGGTAGAAGTCGATAGTTCCGATTCGGGTTCCAACACATCACGAACACAAGGGGAAGTATCTTCGCCACCTGTATTCCAACGTTGCTGATAGTAATAATCACCATCCGCAGCACCATATGTATCTCGAAAGGTAATCGATTTGATATTATCATACGCACTCTTCGAAACACGAGGAGAAAAGTCGTATGTAAGCTGCTCCTCACGTAGATAAGGATATCGTCCCGTAAGTTGATCTACTAAACGAGTCTTTCCTGCTCCATTAGCACCCACAATTGCAATATGCTGTGAAGTTTCAAAACTTAAATTCACAGGGTGTGCCATGCGATAATCAGGATGGCGGGTAACTCCGTTCGTTATTTTTATAGTATTCTGTATCTCCATTTCTATACTAATATCTAAATCACAAATCTATTTTTTCACACGGGCTGCGTTTTTAGCCGCAAACTCCTTCCAGCTCTTACAACCTTTTTCAACTTCCGGACGTCCCATCTGCAAATAATGACAATATGCCGCACCCAAAGCATCCGTGGCATCCAGAAACGGTCCCATCTCCGATTCAGGGATTGCAAGCATACGCTGTAACATATCAGCCACTTGTTGTTTCGAAGCTGAACCACGACCTGTAATGGCCATCTTTATTTTCAAAGGAGCATACTCTGTGATAGGGATATCGCGACTTAAGGCAGCAGCCATTGCTACACCTTGGGCACGCCCAAGTTTTAACATGGATTGCACATTCTTACCAAAAAAAGGTGCTTCAATAGCAACTTCATCAGGCAAGAACCCCTCTATAATACTCAGTAATCGTTCCTGAATATGTTTTAACTTCAAATAGTGATTCGCATATTTTCGTAAATCGATTACCCCCATCGATACCAGTGAAGGCTTCGTACCTATCACTTTCAGAATCCCATAGCCCATTAAATTAGTGCCCGGATCAATACCTAGAATAATCTTCTCTTTTACGGGTTGCCGCATTCTTTTTGATCGTTTTATGCATTTATGCTAAAAAACATGTGCAAAGATAACGCTTTATTTCGAAACAAACCTTATCTTTGTGTCCGAAATCAACAAAATGCCTAAAAAGGGGGATTAGCTCATCTGGCTAGAGCGCGACACTGGCAGTGTCGAGGTAATCGGTTCGAGTCCGATATTCTCCACATTCGACCTACAAATTGCTTTTTAGTATAAGCAGTTTGCAGGTCGTTTTTAGTTAATTTTTTGATTCATTCTTTAACAAAAAATCTAAAAATAAATTTGCTAAAAAGCTTGTTTTTGTGCAAATTAGGTTCTATCTTTGCAGAAACCATTTATAGATTTATCTTATGAAGTATGAAATGCCCCAACTTCCATATGCCACAAATGCATTGGAACCTGTAATCAGTCAGCAGACTATCGATTTCCACTACGGCAAGCACTTACTTGCATACGTAACCAACTTAAACAATCTTGTTCCAGGTACCTCTTTTGAAGGAAAATCTGTAGAAGATATTGTTTCCACAGCCCCCGAAGGTCCTATCTTCAACAACGCAGGTCAAGTATTGAATCACACATTATATTTTCTACAATTTAGAAAAGCTAATGGCACCGAGGTAGCGCTACCAAGCGAGAAACTTTCTAAAGCCATTGAACGCGACTTCGGTAGCTTCGACACTCTAAAAGAAGAAATGCACAAAGCCTCAGTAGCTCTTTTCGGTTCTGGATGGGTTTGGTTAGCTGCCACTAAAGAAGGAAAGCTAGAACTCACTAAAGAGCCTAACGGAAGTAACCCTTTACATCAAGGTCTTACCCCTATACTTGGCTTTGATGTTTGGGAACACGCATACTACCTCGACTATCAAAACCGTCGTGCCGATCATTTGACCGGCCTATGGAGCATCATCGATTGGAAAGTCGTGAGTCAGCGTTACTAAATCGCCTCTTTTTAAGCCCGATTATTTGCTGCTTTTAAAAAAATACGATATATTTGCAGGAGCGTTTTCTTTCATCGAGAAAACGCTCCTCTTAATTATAAACAGATATTTTCGAAAAGGAATCTCTTTCAGAAGAAACATATATGGCACTATCTACTCACCAAAAGCCTAGTGATTTGTCACTCGAAGAATGGCAAATCGCTTTACGCCACACCGCAGCCACAAAAGCATGGTTTACTATCGCGCCACAGAACGCAACAATAAGTCCGGGCGACTTCTCGGTGAGTAACCGTATTGCAGGAAGCCATTATAAGGTAGTCTATCGTGGAGAATCGAATCCATGGAATTATTGTTCCTGCCTTGATTTCAAAACGAGCCAGTTAGGTACATGTAAGCATCTTGAAGCCGTAAAGATATGGCTTGCCGAACATTCCGACCAAGCTGCATACCTAGCTCATCCCGAATGCCTGGAGCCCCCTTATACTTCCGTATATCTTTCCTACAAAGGAGAGCGAAAAGTCCGTATTCGCTTCGGTAACCCGGTAGAAAAAGAGCTACAAGGATTGGCCTCAACTTATTTCGATGTCGAAGGAACGCTACGTCCGGAGTGCCTCTACACCATCTCGAACTTCCTACAAGAAGCCGCCCGACTTAGCCCTTCATTTCGTTGTTACCCGGATGCGCTCAACTTTATTCTTGAGCATCGCGAATTCAAACAACGCGAAAAACAAGCTGAACACATCCTCGACCATGGCGACCTCGATCATTTGGTACGTGTGCCACTTTACCCTTATCAAAAAGAAGGAATCCTATTCGCCTTTCGAGCCGGACGAAGCATTCTTGCCGACGAGATGGGACTAGGGAAAACCATCCAAGCCATCGGCACCGCAGAACTTTTAAAGCGGCAACGCCTTGCTACCAGCGTGCTCATCCTCTGCCCCACCTCTTTGAAATATCAATGGAAGCACGAAATTGAACGCTTCACGGGCCGCGAAGCGATTCTTATCGAAGGCAATCCACTTCAACGCAAAGAGGCTTACCAAGCAGAAGCTTTTTACAAAATACTTTCGTACAATACCCTTTCGAACGACATCAAGACCATTCCGGTGCAAGTAGACTTCCTCATCATGGACGAAGCTCAGCGCCTTAAAAACTGGCGCACTCAAATAGCTCAAGCAGCCCGCCGCATACGTTCCAACTATACCTTAATTCTTTCAGGAACTCCCTTGCAGAATAAACTCGACGAGCTGTACGCTATTGTACAATTTGTCGATCAATATCGCCTCGGGCCCTATTACAAATTTGTACACGAAACCACACAAACCAATGAAAGTGGACAAGTTACCGGCTACAAGCATCTGCACCTCGTTGCAGAGAAGCTCCGCCCCATTCTGCTACGTCGCCGACGTAACGAAGTAGCAATTCAACTCCCTGCACGTACCGACAAACTCCTATTAGTGCCGATGACCGAACCTCAACGCCTCATCCACGATGAACAGCAAAGCATCGTAGCAGCACTTGTGCATAAATGGCAACGGCTACGCTTTCTTTCCGAAAAAGATCGTAACCGATTGCTGATGTCTCTTTCGCAGATGCGTATGGTATGCGACAGCACCTACATACTCGACCAAGAGACCCGACACGACACAAAAGTGGCCGAATTACTCAGCATACTGACCACCGTTTACGAAAGCGGTGACGAGAAAGTCGTTGTATTCAGTCAGTGGGAACGCATGACGCGCATCGTTGCACAAGAGCTCGATCGTATCGGCATTGCATACGCCTACCTAAGCGGTAGCGTTCCTTCGGCAAAACGAAACGAACTTATCGAACGTTTTGTAAACGATCCTGAATGTCGTGTATTCCTTTCCACCGACACCGGATCCACAGGACTCAATTTACAATGTGCCTCTATTTTAGTCAATCTCGACCTACCTTGGAATCCCGCAATCCTAGAACAACGTATTTCACGTATTTATCGTATCGGGCAAGATACCAATGTACAAATCATCACCTTTGTAGCACAGCATACCCTCGAAGAGCGCATGCGTTCCACCCTTCTCTTTAAATCGTCACTTTTCGAAGGAGTTCTCGATGGAGGCAGCGATCAAGTTTTCATGGAATCCAGTAAGTTCGAAGCTTTGATGGACCGCATCAGTCAGCTAACTCCCTCAACCCCCGAAGTTGAAGAAGCACCTCTTGCAGGCCCCTTGCAAGGGAACCTTTTTGCAGAGTTTTTCGAAGAAGAAACTGAAAGCGAGCCTCTAAAGTCAAGTTTAAAAAAAGAGAATCCTCCGCAGCAAGAAGTCGACATCAGTAAAACTGCTACCCAACACGAAACATTACTACAGCAAGGCCTTGAACTAGTTACTCAGCTTTCCGCTAAACTTTCAGTTCAAGAGCGCAAACAGCTAAGTGAATTTCTAATCACACTAGCCAGACTCATAAAAACATAAATAAAAAGACTTTACGAGAAAATCTCAGACTCGACTTCCTCGTCTAAATTAGAAGATACAATAGGGATTCTGAACCAAAAGCGAGACCCCACTCCCACTTTAGACTCCACCCCAATCGTTCCTCCCAAATACTGTACGATATTCTGAGATATCGACAAGCCGAGCCCGGTACCTTGTACAAAATCGTTCAATTTAGCAAAGCGATGGAATACTAGTTCCAACTTATCTTCAGGAATTCCACTTCCCGAATCTTTCACCCAAACCTCCACTTGAGTCTCAAGCAGCGTAAAGCCGATCTCAATAAAGCCCTTGTCGGTAAACTTCACTGCATTGCCTACAAAATTAGTAAGTACCTGCATCAATCGATTCATATCTGAAGTCACCACAAGGCTTTCTACTATAGGCGAATAGCGAAGCTCTACCTCCTTCTTCATCCGTAAAGAAAACTGATAATAAACCGATTTGCACATTTCGCAAAGATCAAACGGTGCATATTGAAAACGCATATTCCCCGACTCAATTTTCGAAACATCCAAGATATCCGAAACCAAGTTTAACAAGACCTCAGCATTGCAATTAATGTTATCCTCAAACAACTTGCATTCTGCCTCACTCTCCGCACTGCCAATAAGTGATGAGAATCCTACAATTGCATTCAGAGGGGTACGTATTTCATGGCTCATATTAGCTAAGAAAGTCGACTTTAAACGATTTGCCTCTTCCGCTTTCTCACGCAAAATATTTAAATCGTCCATCATCGCATGCCATCTGTTATTATCGCGACTCAACCCGGCATAACTCAGAATCCGTCCATTTTCATCACGTTGAAAAGGTGCTACATTTAAAGTAATCCACATGTACGATGATGAAAGAGCCGCCTTCGCTCGAAATTCCAAGCTCTGCATTTCGTCTACTTTAGCATTCATCTTGTTCGACAACAGCCTCACAGCCTCCAAATCATCGGGATGAACCATTGGCCAGAACTCTTCCAATCGCATCGGGAAAGGTCTATTAAAGAACTCTCCACGGTACCTTGAGTGAAGGGTCTGAGTTTCCACTGTATAATCCCATTGCATCATCTGGCTCGCTTTCAGTACAAAGTCTGTCTTTATCAAAGAATCTTCCAAACGTTTCTTAGTCAAACTACAAAGAGTCACATCCTTATGCGTACCAATTAAATGGGTAACCACCCCTTCCTCTTTCACAGCGACCACCGTTTGCTCAATATACAATACCTGATCACTCTTCCTATGAATACAGTGAAGTACTTTAAAGTCCTTTTCTATTTTCGCATTTTTTAAGTCTAAAAAACTTTGCTCAAGTGCTTTCACATCATCAGGATGAAAGTAAGCCTTATACTCCTCAAAAGTAGATCCTTCCGGAATTATTAACTTTCCATGCAATGCAGAAATCTTATCTTCCGCAAAATGATACATCCAGATAGCAAGCCCACCTCCATCAATAGCGAGCTCAATTTCCTGATAACTTTCCTTCAATTTCCGGGTAGCCTTCCTTACCTGTCGGCGTAACACCTGCAAGAAGCCGATAAGTAGCGATACCACAATGAGCAATAACGACAAAAATAAAAAGATTTGCTTATAATTAGCCTTTTCATGTACAACAAACCACTTATCGTAAATTTTATCGTACGTGCCGTTCAACTTCAATTTATGGAGTCCGCTATTAAGTTGCTCAAGCAACCTATCGTTATCCACATTTACTGCCATCGAATATCGCAATGGCTCTATGCGAACAGGAGTCATTTGCAAATTATGAAGGCCATTTTTATGAATATAATATGAAGCGATAAAATTGTTACAGATCAAAGCATCGCCTTCCCCTCGTGAAAGCTTTATAAGTCCATCTTCCAGATTGGCAACCTTATATATTTTAGTGGTAAGATTGGCTCTCAATAGAAGTTCATACCCCAAACGCCGATCTTGTACTATAATTCTCTTTCCACGAAGTTGCTCTAAAGAATCTATATTTGCTTCTTTTCGACAAATTATATTTTGAAAAATAAAATTATGAGGTTCTCCAAATTTTGCAAAACGAGCACGTTCCAAAGAATAACCCATGCCTAATACAGCATCTATTTTTTTGGTCTTCAGCTCCTCGATTACCGTAGCCCAATCACCTAACTCCAATTTATATTGAAGTCCTTGCTCTTCCATAATAGCTTTGGTCAGCTCCACATTAAATCCATCAGGCTGCCCATTGCAATTTATAAACTCAAAAGGAGCATACGTTCGATCTCCTTTTATAAGAATTGTTTTTTTGAGGTTTTGGTCGATTTTTACAGAATGGTCATTACTTGCAGAAGAGCAAAGCGCAACCAAGATAGAGAGAAAGCAGAAAGCTCCTCTTAATGTATTTTTCATAAGCATTTTACCTTTTTCGTCATCAGATAAATACTAAATTTACGATCTTAAGCATTTGAGGTTGCAAAGTAACAAAAAAAAAATTAGAATTTAATCCTATCTTTGAAAAATTATTAAGAAAGAAACAAACAGAAGTCGGGTATTAGTCCCATTTTATAGACTTAAGTCGGTATTTATGTGGTTTTTAACAATTTTGATATAAAAATCGCACACCTTTTACAGTACCGAT
>Ga0302211_10000819_pt1 | contig 10169 bp, 8 predicted proteins | sample II_Fen_E3_3_FD_200234 | JGI IMG/M metagenome (GOLD analysis project Ga0302211, IMG submission 200234) | Peat permafrost microbial communities from Stordalen Mire near Abisko, Sweden - II_Fen_E3_3 | ecosystem: Environmental > Terrestrial > Soil > Wetlands > Permafrost | place: Sweden: Abisko... | reverse complement strand
TCAGTGAGTGGGTCGAATACGTAAACTAATTTTTGTTGTTCGTCTTCTACTAACTCGTTTAGTGGTGTTTTCTCCATCACATAATTATCTTCTTCACTGCTCAAATCCATGTCTTCGAGTGTAATTTCAGTTGTTTTCTCCCAGCTGTCTTCGCAAAGGAAAAAAGAGGTCATCTGGTTGTCGGGGAAGTTTACGCTTTCTAGAATGGCGTGATGAAAATCGAGAAAGCTCGATTCTGCGTCAATCTGGATTTCCCGTAAGAAACCTTCCACTTCGTCATTGATCAGTATAAATCGATAAACCATAATTTTTTATTTAGCTGTAAAAGGAATAATACCGCGTTGTGATGACGCGATGAATTCTATAATATATTCAATTTCAGAACTCATTGGAATTTCTTCTCTTACTTTCTCTATCGCATTAGTGGTGTTGAGGCCACTTTGGTAAATTATTCGGTAGGCATTGTGTATGTTTTCAATGAGTTCGTTGGAAAATCCATGACGGCGAAGCCCTACAAGGTTGAGCCCTGCATAAGAAATAGGCTCACGGCCTGCAATGATGAAAGGAGGAACATCTTTACTGAAGCGGCTACCACCTTGTATCATGACGAAACTTCCTACATGACAAAATTGATGCATCAGCACGTTTGCACTAATAATAGCAAAATCGTCAATAACGATCTCTCCAGCCATCTTAGTACCGTTGCCGATGATGCAGTTGCTGCCCACCATTGCATCGTGTGCTACATGCACTGTTTCCATGAGCAGATTTCCATTGCCGACCACCGTTTTTCCTTTTGCCGAGGTTCCTCGGTTTATGGTTACATTCTCACGGATTCTGTTATTATCGCCTATCTCAACCGTCGTATCTTCCCCTTGGAACTTAAGATCTTGCGGTATTGCACCAATTACTGCGCCTGGGAATATATGATTTCCATCGCCAATGCGTGATCCGCAAAGAATCGTTACGCCTGACATGATTTTATTATTGTTCCCAATGATTACATTTTTGTCGATAAAAACGAAAGGGGCTATTTCTACATTCTCGCCGATTTTTGCTTCGGGGTCGACATATGCTAATGGACTAATCATAAACGATTCTTTTAATTATTTGTTTTTTACAATTTGTGCCATGAATTCAGCTTCGCAGACTATTTTGTCACCTACGAATACATAGCCTTTCATGGTTGAAATGCCACGGCGGATAGGTCCGGTTAGTTCCAAACGGAACAAAAGTGTATCGCCAGGAACTACTTTATGGCGGAATTTCACGCCATCTATTTTCATAAAATAAGTAGAGTAACGCTCTGGCTCATCTACCGAATTAAGTACGAGAAGTCCACCCACTTGTGCTTGTGCTTCTACAAGTAGCACACCCGGCATTACCGGCTCTTGAGGAAAGTGACCTTGGAAGAAAGGCTCATTTACTGACACATTTTTAACGCCTACAATGTGAGTTGCACCTATCTCGATTATTTTATCAACCAGTAGAAATGGGTAGCGATGCGGAAGAAGCTCACGGATGCGGTTGATGTCCATGATAGGTGCTTCGTTACAGTCGTATATAGGTGCTTGCACTTCGTGCATACGAATCTCTTTGCGCATGGTACGTGCAAATTGATTGTTAATAGTATGGCCGGGACGAGTAGCGATAATGCGACCTTGAATCGGCTTGCCGATGAGAGCTAAGTCGCCAATGATGTCGAGTAGTTTATGGCGTGCGGGCTCATTGTCCCATACGAGGGGCTTGTGTTGCAAATAACCTAATTCTTCTGCATTTATAGGTGATACTCCCAAGACATTGCAGAGACCATCTATTTTCTCTTGAGGAAGTTTACGCTCGTAAATAACAATTGCGTTATCTAGGTCTCCTCCTTTAATAAGTCCGGCGCTGAGCATAGGCTCAATTTCACGTACAAAACAGAAAGTACGTGCTTCGCTAATTTCTTTTTTGAAGTCGTCCATGTGTTCCAGCGAGGCAAACTGGTTAGGAATCACAGTAGATTCGTCGTATGAAACGAGTACGTCTACGCTGAAACAATCGTCGGGTAACACAATGATATGCGAACCGGTTTCTTCATCGCGAAATTCAATTTTTTTGCGAATGATATAAAAATCTTTTGGTGCATTTTGCTCCTCAATGCCAACACGCTCAATGTTCTGTACGTAATATTTTGCACTACCATCAAGAATAGGGAATTCAGGTCCGTTTACTTGAATCAGACAGTTGTCAATACCGAGCGCATAAAGGGCTGCCATGCCATGCTCTACAGTGCTAACTTTTACGTCTCCTTTTGCAAGGACGGTGCCACGTGTTGTTTCTTTTACATGGTCGGCTACTGCCTCAATGATGGGTTGCCCTTCGAGGTCTATACGTTGGATTTTGTATCCATGATTTTCGGGAGCTGGATTGAATGTTACAGTGAGACTGAGCCCTGTATGAAGGCCTTTTCCACTAAGAGAAAAGCTTTCCTTCAAAGTCTGTTGTTTCAACATATCTGGTTTATTTTTTATTTTTCTTATTTTAGTAATCAAGCGGTCTTTATTTTCCAAGTTCTTCTTTTAAAGCTGCTAATTCTTTCTTTAAAGCGGTGAGTTCGTTGTACATCTCCGGAAGCTTCTTATAAATCACACTCGATTTTGCAAATTGTTTGCCTTCAATAGAGGGTGAACCCATGATAGCTTGATTCGGCTGGGTGATGCTTTTAGGGACTCCCGATTGTGCACCGATGCTTGTATGGTCGCATATTTTAATATGTCCGGCGAAACCTACTTGGCCTCCTACCATACACCATTCACCGATTTCTGTAGATCCGGCAACTCCGGACTGGGCAGCCATTACAGTATGTGAACCGATTTTGTCGTTATGAGCAATCTGAATCAGGTTGTCGAGTTTTACTCCTGCATGGATAATTGTAGCTCCCATTGTGGCGCGGTCTACACAGGTATTAGCACCTACCTCTACGCGGTCTTCGATGATTACGATGCCAATTTGTGGAATCTTGTCATAACCTGTGGGAGTAGGCGCGTGACCAAATCCGTCGGCACCTATAACCGATCCTGAATGTAAAATGCATTGCGCACCGATACGGCAATCATGATATACTGTTACATTCGGATAAAGGATGCAATTGTCTCCTACTGTTGCTCCATCAGAGATTACAGTATGTGGATAGAGTTTTGTATTTTCACCAATGGTTACCCCTTCTCCAATGTACACAAAAGGGCCAACATATACGTCCTTGCCTAATTTTGCAGTTGGATCAATATAAGCCATTGTGCTAATGCCTTTTTTTTGTGGCTTGTTCTCTTCGTAGAGTTTTAGTAATTTTGCTAGTGCCTCGTAGGCATTGTCTACTTTGATTAGCGTGGCAGACACTTCTTGTTCTAACTCAATATCTTTGTTGACTAGCACAATGGTAGATTGAGTAGTATAGAGATAGTGTGTGTATTTCGGATTTGATAAAAAAGAGATCGCACCAGAGGTGCCTTCTTCTATCTTTGCAAAGGTGTTTACAGTGGCGTTTTCGTTGCCTACTATCTCGCCTTGTAGATAGCCTGCTATGAGTTTCGCGGTAAATTCCATATCTATTTTATTCTTGTCAATAGTTGTTGTTGAAATGCAAAAATACGAACTTATTTTTGATTCCGTGCTATTTTGAGTGGAAATTATTCCATTCTTTGATAGCAAAGATAATATTTTCGCACTTTCTTCTTCAATAGTTGTATGTTTAACATGTCCGAGGCTTCAGCGATGTCGCGGGTAGAGCCATCGGCATATAAAATATCGATGCTATCATCAATTGGGTTATACATATTTTTCTCTATGCTTGGAATGGCATAAAAGTAAGCGGACTCTGTTTTTGTTATTCCGAACCTTTCACAGATTTGCTCACGTAGTTGCTCTATTCGTTCTGCACTGGCAGGCTCTTCGGTTACCTCAACTTTAAAAATCTTTCGATTAATTATGCCTTGACTTAATAGTCGAAGGATCGTATCCGGATGATTGGCCCATTCTTTTAAAGCGCTCCAAATGTCGCTATCATCTAAGCGGATAAATTGTGCTAAACATTCCGGATCGCTAAAGAAACGAGTACGATTGATTTCTTGATTGAGAAAGAAACTAAAAGCAGGTGCTGCAAAAAGAGGTTCTCCTTGTTTGATTAGTTCTTTTGCTCTGTTCAATACATGAATTAGCATTTGTTCGCAAGCTACTGAAGTTTTGTGTAGATACACTTGCCAATACATTAGTCGACGTGCCATTAGGAAGTTCTCGATGGAATAAATACCTTTTGCTTCGACTACAAGATGGTCTTCTTTTACGTCGAGCATCTTGATGATGCGCGCGGAGCCGATGTTACCTTCGACAACTCCAGTGTAGAAGCTATCACGGCGCAAGTAATCGAGGCGATCTACATCCAGCTGACCACTTACCAGTTGGTGGAGGAAGCGTTTGGGATACTCGTCTTTAAAGATCTGAATGGCTAAATCGAGTGCCCCTGAAAGATCTTTATTGATTTGCTCCATCAGCAGTAATGAAATCTCTTCGTGCGAGACTCCTTGAATAAGAGTATCTTCTAATACATGCGAAAAAGGGCCATGCCCTAGATCGTGCATCAATATGGCAGCTTCTACAGCGGTTGCTTCTTCCGGAGTTATTTCATTTCCTTTTGCAGAGAGTGCTGTGAGTGCTTCGCTCATCAGGTAGTATGCGCCTAATGAATGTTGTAATCGAGTGTGTTGTGCACCGGGATATACGGCAGATGACAGGCCCAATTGTTTGATGCGCGAAAGACGTTGTAACAAAGGGTGACGTACGAGGGCGTAAAGCACCCCATTGGGGATGTGGATAAATCCAAATACGGGATCGTTGATAATTTTTCGTTTGTTTGTTACATTCATGTTTCTCGAAGTATTGAAAGGAAAAGACCTCTCAGATGTATTTATAGGATGGCTTTTAACTCTTCAGCCATTGCTTGTTGTACTTCTTTAGCTGCGGCATGGGCTGCGGCTGCAAATCGTTCACCTGAATCGGCATAGATGATGCCACGTGAGGAGTTTACAATGAGTCCACATTGGCTATTCATACCATATTTGCAGACTTCTTCGAGCGAGCCGCCTTGTGCTCCAACGCCGGGCACGAGTAGAAAATGTTGAGGAACTACCTTGCGAATGTCGGTGAACATCTTACCTTGTGTAGCACCCACTACATACATTAGCTGTTCTTCGTTGCCCCATTCTTGTGATTTACGTAATACTTTTTCAAAAAGGCGTTCTCCTTCAGCATCGGATGTGAGTTGGAAATCATGAGAACCTTTGTTCGAGGTAAGTGCCAATAGGATTACCCATTTATTTTTGTAGGTTAAGAAAGGAGTTACGCTGTCTTCACCCATATAAGGAGCTACTGTAACGCTATCTAAATCGAGCTCTTCAAAGAAGGTTCGTGCATACATGGCAGAAGTATTACCAATATCACCGCGTTTTGCATCGGCGATGATGAATTGATCGGGGTAGTTTTGACGGATATATTTGACGGTCTTCTCGAATGATATCCATCCTTTTACTCCCATGCATTCATAAAAGGCTAGATTGGGTTTATAAGCAATGCACAGATCGGCAGTTGCATCAATAATGGCTTTATTGAAAGCGAAAATAGGATCTTCTTCTTTAAGAAGATGTGTGGGGATTTTTTTGATATCGGTGTCCAATCCTACGCAGAGGAAAGATTGTTTCTTCTTTATGTTCTCAAAAAGTTCTTGACGGGTCATATTCTTTAATTAAAAAGTGAGCAAAGGGGTGTTTTTGCCGTTAGAGTTCTGACTCTTTTAGGCGTTCTGCATTTTCTGCTACAATGAGATGGTCAATGCAGTCTTGTATATCTCCTCCCATAAAAGCAGCGAGATTATAAATTGTATAATTGATGCGATGGTCGGTAATTCGCCCTTGTGGATAGTTGTAGGTGCGTATTTTTGCGGAACGGTCGCCTGTGGAAACCATGGTTTTACGTTTTGATGAAATCTCATCGAGGTATTTTTGGTACTCCATATTGTAGATACGTGAGCGCAATTCAATTAAAGCTTTAGCTTTGTTTTTGAGCTGCGATTTCTCGTCTTGACATTGTACGGTGATGCCAGTAGGAATATGCACTAAACGGATGGCTGAGTAAGTTGTATTTACTGATTGTCCACCATGTCCTGAAGCACAGAAGATATCTGTACGGATATCGTTTTCGCTGATATCTACATCAAACTCTTCGGCTTCTGGTAGTACGGCTACTGTAGCAGCAGAGGTGTGTACGCGGCCCTGTGTTTCGGTGGCAGGAATGCGCTGTACGCGGTGTACTCCGCTTTCGTATTTCAAAGTGCCATATACTTTCTCACCGGAAACGGTAAAGATGATTTCTTTGTAGCCGCCTGATGAACCTTCGGTACTGCTGGTTACTTCTACACGCCAACCTTTGTTTTCGCAGTATCTTCCGTACATCCGGAAAAGATCGCCTGCAAAGATCGCTGCCTCATCACCTCCCGTGCCTCCACGTATTTCCATGATTGCATCTTTATCATCTTGTGGATCGGCTGGCACCATTAAAAGCTTAATTATTTCTTCTAATTCAATGGATCGGCGTTGACAGATGTCTAACTCTTCACGTGCCAATTCTTTCATCTCCGGATCGCTTTCGTTGGCAAGCATGTTCTTTGCTTCCTGTGCTCCGGTTAGTACTTGAATATATTCTGCACGTGCTTTTAATATCTCGTCGAGCTCTTTATATTCTCTAGTTAGACGTACAAAGCGCTTCTGATCGGCTATTACAGACGGGTCAGTAATGAGTGTCGATATTTCTTCGTAGTGTGAAACGAGACCTTCTAATTTTTGGAGTATCGAATTTTGGTCAATCATTGAAAACTGAGGATGGCATTAATATTTGAATACGCCAAACTCGCTTTTTATGGTCAGCTCTGTTTGGTCGGACGCTTCTACACGACCTACAATTTGTGCAGGGATGCCGAAGCTTTCGGAGATCGCTATTACTTTCTCGGCTTGTTCAGGAGAAAGGTATACTTCAAGTCGATGCCCCATATTGAATACCTTATACATCTCTGCCCAATCGGTGCCACTTTGTGCTTGGATCGTTTTGAAGAGTGGAGGTACTGGAAACAAGTTGTCTTTGATGATGTGTACGTTTTCTACGAAATGTAGCACCTTCGTTTGTGCCCCTCCAGAGCAATGTACCATACCATGAATTTGTGGGCGAAGTTGATCGAGTAGCCGTTTTACAACCGGAGCATACGTGCGGGTAGGAGAAAGTACCAGTTTACCGGCATTGAGGGGAGAATCTTCTACCGCATCGGTGAGCTTGAGCCCTCCGCTGTATACAAGTTCTGCAGGAACAGCTTTGTCAAAACTTTCCGGATATTTTTCTGCTAGGTAATTTGCAAAAACATCGTGTCTGGCTGAAGTTAGTCCGTTACTACCCATTCCGCCGTTATATTCTTTTTCATAAGAGGCTTGCCCAAAAGAGGCAAGACCTACAATCACATCTCCTGGTTGGATATTTGCATTATCAATGACGTCACTGCGTTTCATACGGCAGGTTACGGTACTATCGACAATGATGGTGCGAACTAAGTCGCCTACATCAGCGGTTTCACCTCCCGTTGCGTATACACCTACGCCCATTTGACGAAGCTCTTCCAAGAGTTCGTCGGTACCGTTAATGATAGCACTGATAACTTCACCGGGGATGAGTAATTTATTACGGCCGATAGTGGATGATACTAGAATATTATCTACTGCACCTATGCAGATAAGATCGTCAATGTTCATGATCAATGCATCTTGGGCAATACCTTTCCATACGCTCAAGTCGCCTGTTTCTTTCCAATAAAGATAAGCTAAGCTCGACTTGGTACCAGCGCCGTCAGCATGCATGATGTTGCAATATTCTGGGTCACCACCCAGTATGTCTGGAATAATTTTGCAAAAGGCTTTTGGGAAAATACCTTTATCTATGTTCTTGATGGCGTTGTGCACATCTTCTTTTGAAGCGGACACGCCGCGCATCATGTACCTTTGATTGTTCATGCGTTTATACCTTAAATATACATTATCGGCGGCAAAGGTACGAAAAAAATACGGAATGTTCCTCTTTACCTATAGATTTTCTATTTCGTTAAGCCATAAAGCTGCTGAAGCATCGCTTGGCATACGCCAATCGCCACGTGGACTGACGGCGATGCTACCTACTTTCGGGCCATCGGGTAGGCAAGATCTCTTAAATTGTTGAGCAAAGAATCGACGAAAAAATACGGTTAACCAACGTTTGATTGTTTTACTATCGTATTTTGCCCCGAATGCTTGATGCGCAAGGAAATAAATTTTAGAGGGGCGAAAGCCATGACGTAGAAAATTATAAAGATAGAAATCGTGCAGCTCGTATGGGCCCACCAAGTCTTCTGTCTTTTGTGCGATTTCTCCGTTTTCGTCTGCCGGGATAAGCTCCGGACTAATGGGGGTATCAATGATGTCAAGGAGTATATTGCGGGTTTGCTCGTCCATTTTCTCTGAGACCCATTTTACTAAATGACGTACTAACGTTTTGGGAATGCTGGCATTTACTCCATACATCGACATGTGATCTCCGTTGTAAGTGGCCCATCCGAGGGCTAATTCGCTGAGGTCTCCGGTACCGATTACTAGTCCACCGGTTGCATTGGCTACATCCATTAAAATCTGAGTGCGCTCTCTAGCTTGTGAGTTTTCGTACGTTACATCTTGTACGTTTATATCGTGTTCAATATCCTTAAAATGTTGAATGACGGCCTCCTTAATCGATATCTCTTTAAGTGTAATGCCTAATTTCTTTATTAAATCGATAGCATTCTTATAGGTGCGGTCGGTGGTTCCGAAGCCGGGCATTGTAACTCCAATAATTTCTTCCCGTGGCCAATTGAGTTGGTCGTAAGCTTGTGCTGTAACGAGTAGGGCTAGCGTGGAATCTAGCCCTCCGCTGATTCCAATAACGGAACTATGGGCGTGTGTGTGCACTAATCGTTTGGCTAGGCCGGCTACCTGAATGCTAAAAGCTTCTTCGCAGTTTTCATTGAGTGCAGGGCCGGTTGGCACAAAAGGAAGTGGATTGTAAGGACGCGTGAGTTCAAGTTCGTGAGAGGTAGTAGGTTCCATTGCCACGCGCCGGACGAACTGTGCTTTATTTTCAGCAGCATTTGCTGGAAAGGTCGTATTAATACGTCTTTCGTTGTCCAACTTCTCTATATCAATTTCGCTAATAATAAGCACTTCTTTCATTGAGAATCGCTCACTCTCGGCTAATAATTTTCCATTTTCAAAGATGAGGCCTTTTCCACTGAATACTAAGTCGGTCGTGCTTTCGCCGAATCCACATGAAGCATAGATGTAGCCTCCTAAGCATCGTGCTGATTGTTGAGATACTAATCCTTTTAAATAAGCATATTTACCAATCAGGTCGTCGCTTGCCGATAAATTAAAAATGAGTTGTGCACCTTGTAAAGAGAGATTAGAGCTAGGAGGAATGGGGGCCCATACATCTTCGCAGAGTTCGATTCCGAAGTTTGCTCCAGTAGTGCTGAAAATTAGATTGGCTGCCATGGGCGCTGTTTGCCCGCAAAGGCGTATGCTGTCGCCTATTTGTTCACGCGAAGAGGTAAACCAACGTTGCTCGTAGAACTCTTTATAATTAGGAAGGTATGTTTTAGGAACAATTCCCATAATTTTGCCGTGCTGAATCACTACTGCACAATTAAATAAGGTGCTATTTTGTATTATCGGCATGCCCAAAATACTGATAATATCGAGCTGACGTGTGTTGTTTATAATTTGCATGAGAGCCAATTCGGCTTCTGTAAGCAAGAGCTGTTGGCCGAAAAGATCGCCACAGGTATATCCAGTGATGCAGAGCTCCGGTAATACAATAATTTCAACTCCTTTGCCTTCTGCCGTAGCGATGAGGCTTTCTATTTGGTTCGCATTCGCACGACAATCTGCTACAGTGATGTGGGGAACTGCGGCGGCAACTTTTACAAAACCATGATTCATTTTTCTGTATTTAAGTGAGGCCAATCGGCTTTCTGAGACAAAGATACAAAAAAATCATAAAAAGGGAGAAAAAAGTGCGTAAAAGTTTGCGCAATA
>Ga0302211_10000805_pt1 | contig 10319 bp, 9 predicted proteins | sample II_Fen_E3_3_FD_200234 | JGI IMG/M metagenome (GOLD analysis project Ga0302211, IMG submission 200234) | Peat permafrost microbial communities from Stordalen Mire near Abisko, Sweden - II_Fen_E3_3 | ecosystem: Environmental > Terrestrial > Soil > Wetlands > Permafrost | place: Sweden: Abisko... | reverse complement strand
TAAAAGAAGATATTTAAATAAATGATTTTTTTAAATACCCTTGTCCACGTGGATATATAATCATTATTTGCTTATAACAACGTAAGTGTAGATGATTAAAATCCGACAGAAACTCACTACTTCTTCAAACGCAATATCTCCGGATTTTCGCAATAAATTTGTTGGCAGCTTCGTAGCTCAGTTGAGTGTAGGTTGCCTTGGGTTGTTAGGCATAGCGTCTTTCGCTATGTCGCTGCTAAAAGCAAGGCTCTTGCCTTGCATATCAAAAATGGAATATGGAAAGCAGGAGCTTTCCTTTCAGCTTTGACATAGCGGGACGCTATGCCAAACATAGGGTGCAGCATTATTTACACTACGGCGAACAGAGAATGTCAACTTAAAAATCTTCCGAACACTCATAGTCGCAGACCCGCGACAGCGTGGAGAAATAGTTGATGTATTTACACCGATACGTACTGATTATTTGTAACAAATTGTATATGACAAATTCAAATATCCCATTTCAAACAATCGATTGGACTATAATTCCTAAAACAGAGCATGCTGGAGAAAGTGGAACTGCTTATTGGCAAACTATTCAGCTTTCGGGATTAAGAATCCGAATAGTCGAGTATTCAAAAGGTTATAAGGCTGACCATTGGTGCAAAAAAGGACATATTGTACATTGTTTGGAGGGTGAGTTTGTAAGCGAATTGCAAAATGGCGAGCAATTTATCCTGACAAAAGGAATGACCTATGTTGTTTCAGATGAATTGAGTTCACATCGCTCCATTGCAAAAGATGGTGTAAAGCTTATGATTATTGATGGTGATTTTTTGCAATCTATAATTGAATAAAGAAAATATACAGCCCTGATTTAGCCTATGCCTTTCACTCAACACATTTCAAAAAAAACACTGTTTTTAGTTCTATTCTTTAGTTTTGGAATAATATCGCAGATTGCATCGCAGACGAAACTGACTGGGAAAATTATTGAAAAGAACTCCAAACTTCCAATCCCATTTGCCTCTGTTGTTTATCAAAAACAATCGCTTCAAAAAGGGATAATATCTGATGTGTCCGGAAGATTTGAAATCGATGAATCGAATATAAACAGCATTACGGTTTCGTGTGTAGGCTACAAGCAAAAAAAGATTCAGATAGATTCGGAAACGTATCGAAAAAATATCACTGTAGAATTAGAGACTGCAATTCAAGAAATTAATGAGATCGTTGTAACGCCGGCAAATAATCCGGCAATCCGGATTATAAAGCGTGTACTCGAAAACAAGCAAGAAAACAACTTTGAGAACTATGAGAAATACAGTTATCAATGCTACTTTAAGACAATCGTAGATGCAAAACTCGCGGACGATGCAACACGACAGGATAGCCTTAAGGTAACTAAAAATCAGCGATTGAAAAATCGTGCTCCATTTATATCCGAATGTGTTATTTCGTGTCTGAAATCAAATAAAAGAATTGAAAATAAAATTATAGCACAAAAAACGTCAGGCTTTAAAGACCCTTTGCTCGCTCAAAGTTTTGTATCTATGTTTCACAATTCAATTTCGTTTTACAACAATAGTATCTCACTATTTGAATTACCCATTAGCAGCGACAAATCAATTACGGAATATGTGAGTCCTTTGTCGGATGGCTGTTTGAGTTGTTATAGTTTTGAGCTCGAAGACAGTTACATAAATACTTCAGATTCTATTTTTGTCATTAATTTCCGACCTAAAAAAGGCAAGAATTTCAATGGTTTAAAAGGAACGTTATTTATTAGTTCAACGGGGTTTGCAATTAAAAATATAGTAGCCGAACCGTCGGAAAAAGGATTAATCGGGTTTAAATTCCGACAGGACTACGAGCTTATAAACAATAAATGGTTTCCAACAACGCTGGACGAAGAAATAGGCTGGATATCTAAGAAAATAAATCAAAAAACAAATGCTTATCTCGTTTATCTGATTAAAAGTAAAATAGACAGTATTGATTATAATCCGAACTCAACCAAACAAAACAACAAGCTGGAGAAAGTATATCTCGATGAATCTTCATTAAAAGAAAGCGACTTGATTTTAAATTCAACTCGTCCGGATTCCCTTTCATTGAGAGAGAAAAACACCTACCATTTCATGGATAGCATTGGCAAAAAGTACAATTTCGATTATTTGGCAAAGCTTTTGCCAAAGTTGATGGTTGGTCGGATACCGGCAAAATGGGTTGATATAGATATAAACAGTATTTACAATTACAATAACTACGAAGGTTCGCGTGTCGGATTAGGATTATATACCAATGAGAAGGTATCAAAGATTGTATCAGTGGGAGGTTTTGCCGGATATGGTTTTAGAGATGAAAAATTGAAATACGGCGGACAGCTCATTTTTGATTTAAATAAATACCATGAGCTGCAATTGAAACTATCTTATCAGAATAATCTTAAGGAGGTTGGCTCTGAGATAACTAATGGTTATTCCGGAATATCATTGAGTGAGTACTTCAGAAGCTATATGGGATCGCGATTTGACAATGATATTCAGAAAAAGATCGAATTAAGTTTCAGAACGCTCCGGTTCCTGAAAGTCACAACAGCATTAAGCCTGAATGAATTTAGCCCGACTTATGCATACTCATACAAAGGCTCTAACCTGACACATTATCAAGCCGATGAAATTCAAATTGCAGCTAAATATGCATACGGAGAAGAATTAGAGACATTCGGGAATCAACGGGTTGTAAATTATAGCGGCAACCCGATATTCAATCTTACCTACAAAAGAGGACTGAATCTATTCAACAAGAACAGTTACCAATATAACCGTGTAGAAGCTACAATTGATTTTACAGCTTATAACGGAAGAATTGGTCAATCTAATTTCAGACTGGCATCCGGATTTATTGATAGCAGTTTACCCTATGGTTTGCTATTTACCGGTGAGGGTAGCAAAAGTTCGGATGTGCCTTTGCTGGTAAACAATTGTTTTCAAACTATGTCGCCTTATGAATTTCTTTCAGATAAATACGTTCATCTGTTCTATTCTCATAACTTTGGATCGCTACTAATTAATACGAAAAGATTCAAACCACAATTTATAATTGTTCAAAACTCAGGTTGGGGTGCGCTTAATAATGCGTCTTATCAGGGAATTGACTTTAAGACAAAAGAGAAAGTTTACCTTGAGTCAGGTTTGATAATCAACAATATAATAAAGTTCAACTATCTAAATATGTTTTATTTAAACTTCGGAATTGGGGGCTTTTACCGTTACGGCTATTATGGTTCTGATAGTTTTACAGACAACCTTGCTTTAAAGTTATCAATGTCGATTTCATTAAAGTAGAATCTAATCACCCCCGCTGTCATAGCGCAATCGGTACTAGAAGTTATATACACGGCAGGTTCCATATCACTACTTCTTCAAACGCAATATCTCCGGATTTTCGGCAATAAATTTGTTGGCCGCTTCGTAGCCCTGATGATAAATAGTGAAGTAAGAGTCGTAACTAAACTCATGAAAGGTTTCGATGGCGGGCGGCTCAATAATAAAGCGGCACAAGTCTCGCCCGGGGAGTGAGTTTTGGTGCTCCATGGCCCGTACGGCATAAGCCAGCGTATCCATAGGGCGCTTAAGATCCACCGACATTTTATACGGAATAACATCTACCCCGATAATATCCCTGCACAGCTCTTCAATGCCCTGCGCCGGCATATTATTAAGCAATCCTCCGTCCACGTAGTGTGTTTCGCCGTGTTTTATCGTTTCGAAAACACCCGGAATACTGGCCGAAGCCGCTACCCATTTATCCAGTTCGTTGCCCGAATCTACGATTTCCCATTCGGCTTTGTTGAGATTCACCACGCACACGTACAACTTCTTTTGCAGCTGTTCGAAACTGTTGTGCGGAATCACTTCCTTTATCAACTGGCGCAATATACTGTGAGTTGCCAGCCCTGATTTCAGAAACGTGGGCTTGAACGACATCAGTTTCGTAATTTTATAGAGCTTATCCTCTTTTATCATTTGCAACATTTCGGCCGGCGTATGACCTGCTGCATACAAACAGCCGATAATGCTCCCCATGCTCGATCCCACAATGTGTGTAGGACGAATGCCATGCTCTTCGAGCGACTGCAACACACCCACATGCGCAAAACCCAGTGCACCTCCACCACTCAGGCAAATGCCGAGTGTCTGTGTGCCCGACGAGAAATTGAATAAATTCTTTATAATCTTCATAAATATTAGTTACGAGTTACAGGTTACGAGTTACAAGTTATGGGTTACGGGTTTTATTCTCTGAATACTATTTCGGAATAACATACCGGTAATGCGAATCAGTAGCTGAAAAATAAATCTATTGAAACAGAAGCCTATAATAGTTAACGGATAAAAAACTTTCGGAATAGAATCACATAACAGCATAAAATGGCTTATTTTTGTATGTTATTTAAAGTCGATGATGGGCCGGAGATACAAAAACCGCCAAATAAGCTTTGTCCGGGTTGCGCCCCTATCGCCATAACAACAGCAGTTAAAGACATTGCAGGCTCAGCATTGAGCTCGCAGATTACAGCTCTCAAAATTAAAAAAACTTTTCGATTTATAGTGGTATTTAAACATAATAACTTAAAATAGTTTACAATGAAACGCTTTACTCTCACATTCCTTCTAGCCTTAAGTATCAATTTATTGTTTGCCAACTTACTGTACGATATTACCGATGGCAGATTCAGAGCCAAAACTGTAAATACTCCTCGTTCGATGAGCGATGGAGAAAACTTCAGCATCATGCCTACCAACAAAGCCGTGGTAAAATACAATTATAAAACAGGTGCTGTTGTCGATACCATTTTCAGTATCTCGCGTTTAAAGAAATCGCCCATCACGTCTATCTCAGGTTACGAGTTTAGCCCCAACGAAGCCAAACTGCTGGTGTATACCAACATGAAATACCGCTACCGCCGCACATTCACAGCCGATTATTACGTGTATGATATCAAGCGCAACGAACTTACGCCACTATCCGAAAACGGATCGCAGGAAGTACCGCTCTTCTCGCCGGACAGTCGATACATTGCTTTTGCCCGGGAGAATAACCTGTATATGAAAAAGCTGGACTTCAACACCGAAATAGCTATAACAAAAGACGGTAAATTCGGAAGCATTATCAACGGAACTCCTGACTGGGTGTACGAAGAAGAATTTGAAGACACACGCTACTTCGAATGGAGCCCCGACAGCAAACTGCTGGCTTTTGTAAAGTTCGACGAAACAAAAGTACCCGAATACTCATTCCCGCTTTATATTGACAATACCAAAGAAAAAGGCGAACTGACCTCCTACCCTTCGACCTATAAATATAAATACCCAAAGGCAGGTGAAAACAATTCGGTTGTAAGCGTTTGTGTGTACGACGATTACTATAAATCGATTAAAACAGTAAAGCTGGGCGATGATAACGATCAGGACTTCTACATACCCCGTATAAAATGGACCAATTCTCCCGATCAGTTGGCTATTTTCAAGCTTAACAGAAACCAGAACCGATTGGATATGCTCATGACAAATCCAAAATCTTTACTCACTAAACTGTGCTTACGTGAAGAAGATAAATACTATGTGGACTATGAAAACATCGATCACATTCGCTTTTCGAGCGACAACCTGTCTTTTATCGGAGTAAGTGAAAAAGATGGATACCGTCATGTTTATCTCTACGGTATAAATGGAGTGGTAAAAGCCCAGCTTACCAAAGGAAAATGGGATGTAACCGATGTGTACGGCTTCGACGAGAAAAAACAGGTATTGTACTATCAATCGGCAGAAGTATCGCCCATGCAACGTGATGTGTACGCCATTGATACCAAAGGAAAGAAAACCCGACTGACCGACGGTAAAGGAACGCATAACGCCAGCTTCAACAGCACATTTACTTACTTTGTGGACAATGCATCGAGTGCAGAAACGCCAAACATCTACACGCTCCGAACCAATACGGGAACTGCCGTAAAAGTACTGGAAAACAATGCAGCTGTGGCCGCAGATTTCAAATCGCTGAATTTGCCGAAGAAAGAATTTTTCGAATTTACAACTTCCGAAAACGTCAAGCTGAACGGCTGGATGGTGAAACCGCTCAACTTTGACCCGAACAAAAAATATCCTGTGTTGCAGGTTCAATACAGCGGACCCAATTCTCAACAAGTATTGGACAGTTGGAAAATTGACTGGGAATATTATCTGGCGACGAAAGATTATGTGGTAGTATGTGTAGATGGACGTGGCACGGGAGCCCGTGGAGCCGAATTCCGCAAATGCACCTACCAGCAACTGACACTGTTGGAAACCATAGATCAGGTAGAGACTGCAAAATACCTGGCAAAACAAAGCTATATTGACAAAGACAGAATTGGAATCTGGGGTTGGAGCTATGGCGGTACCATGACATTATTCAGCATGACTACAGGCGAGAATGTATTCAAAGCCGGTATTGCCGTTGCACCCGTAACCGATTTTCGCTTGTACGACACAGCCTACGCCGAACGCTATATGCGTCGTCCGCAAGAAAACTTCAAAGGATACGATCAATCGTCGGCGCTTCTTCGCGCTAGCAAGTTGCAGGGTAATTTGCTGATTATTCACGGATCGGCCGATGATAATGTTCATGCTCAAAACACCATGTTATTTATAGATAAGCTGGTAGCTGCCGACAAACAATTTGAGATGCAATTCTACACCGACAAAAATCACAGTATACTGGGCAAACAAACCCGCAGACACCTATACACCCGAATGAGCGAATTTCTGTTCAGAAGTCTGTAATGCATTCTGTCTCTGAATTTCACAAGTAGCTAATAGGTGTTTAAAAACATATTTTGAAAGAGGTATTCTTTGCAATTTTCAGGATTATAATACACAAAAAGCATTAACTTTGGAGGTTGTTTTAAGTATCGATATTGTAACATTTATTTATCTAACAAATTATTTTATATGAGCACAGAAAACAAAAATTATGCATTGCCGATTGCAATGATGTTTGCGTTATTTTTCATGATTGCCTTTGTAACAGGTCTTCCGAGTCCGATGGGTGTTATTGTTGCAAAACAATTTGGAGCGTCAAACTTTGAATCGCAATTAGGATTCCTTGGGAACTTCTTAGCCTATGCCTTTATGGGTATTCCGGCAGGTATTATGCTGAAAAAGTTTGGGTATAAGAAAACGGCATTATCTGCTATTGCAGTTGGATTTGTTGGGGTGGCAGTACAGTTTCTTTCAGGTCAGGTAGGTAGTTTCAGTGTTTACCTAATTGGTACTTTTATCTCTGGATTCTCTATGTGTATGCTTAATACTGTAGTAAACCCTATGCTTAACACCTTAGGCGGCGGTGGTAACTCCGGTAACAGACTATTGCAATTCGGAGGGTCTATCAATTCAATTGGCGCAACTATCACACCAATGTTAGTAGGTTTCCTAATGGGAGCTGAAGCAGGACGTACAATCGGAAAAGCAAATCCTGCTCTTTTCCTTGCATTGGGTATTTTTGCCTTGGCATTTGTAGTGCTATTTTTTGTTAGAATTCCTGAACCACACATGGAAACTGCCACTGAAAGAAAAGTAAAACACAGTCACAGTCCTCTATCTTTCCGCCACTTTAAGTTTGGTGCACTTGCTATTTTCATTTATGTAGGTATCGAAATTGGTATTCCAAGCACAGCTAACCTCTTTATGACCACTTTTACCAAAGAGCAAGCAATTGAAAAAACCACAGAATATAACAAACAACAAGCTGATGCAAATTATTTAGCGGAAGTGAAAAAGTTAGATGATCAAAATAAAGGAGCACAAAATTACGAACAAAAAGTTGTTGCTAAAGACTCATACATTAAAGCAGACAAAGTTGTAAAAGGTCAATTATTTTCCGGATTAGGAATTGATGCTACTACAGCAGGATTTGTTGTTGGAATCTATTGGTTATTAATGCTAGTTGGAAGATTGACTGGAGGTGCTATTGGTTCTAAAGTTTCAAGTAAAACAATGCTAATAGCAGTAGCCTCACTCGGTATCATTTTTATTCTATTAGCTATTTTCTCTCCAATATCAACCACAGTAAGTATGCCTGTATTCAAATCAAATCTATCATTTGGAATAACTCAGGTACCTATTAGTATTATGTTCCTTGTTTTATGCGGATTGTGTACTTCTATCATGTGGGGTGGTATTTTCAACCTTGCGGTTGAAGGGCTTGGAAAATATACAGCAGCAGCTTCGGGTATTTTCATGGTAATGGTGTGCGGTGGAGGTATTGTACCCCTTTTCCAGGGATTTGTATCCGACCATTTAGGCTATCTGAACAGTTATTGGGTAATGTTTGCCTGTCTGGGCTACATGCTTTTCTACGGTTTAATCGGGTCTAAAAATGTCAACAAAGACATTCCTGTTGAGTAAACCTGAATTTATAATCAAAAAACTAATATCACAATGGAAAAACCATATGTAATAGGCATGGATATGGGTGGAACAAATACCGTTTTCGGCATTGTTGATACCCGAGGAAATGTAATATCAAAGAGTGCTATTAAAACCGGCACCCATTCAGATGTTAACTTATATATCAACGATATTTATACCGAACTTTCAAAATTGATTGAGTCTGTCGGTGGTATTGAAAAAATTAAAGGTATAGGTGTGGGAGCTCCTAATGGGAATTACTACACCGGCAATATTGAGTTTGCTCCCAACCTTCCCTGGAAGGGAATTATTCCATTTGCCAATCTGATGGCAGACAAATTTGGAGTACCTGCCGCACTGACTAACGATGCAAATGCAGCAGCAGTAGGCGAAATGACCTATGGTGCAGCCCATGGAATGAAAAACTTCATCATGATTACTTTGGGAACCGGTGTCGGCAGCGGCATAGTGATTGACGGCAAGGTGGTTTACGGACACGATGGATTTGCCGGGGAACTAGGACATGTAAATGTTATGCGCAATAACGGCCGCCTTTGTGGTTGTGGAAAATCGGGTTGTCTGGAAACTTATGCTTCGGCTACAGGAGTAGCTCGCTCGGCACGCGAAATTCTCGAAACCAGCACCAAAGAAAGCCTTCTGCGCAATATTCCAGTGGAGAGTATTACTTCTAAAGACGTGTTCGATGCTGCTATGCAAGGTGACGAGGTAGCAAAGGAAATTTTCAACTACACCGGAAAAATCCTAGGTGAATCATTTGCTGACTTTGTAGCATTCAGCGCACCTGAAGCTATTGTCCTTTTTGGAGGCCTTTCGAAAGCCGGAGATTTAATTCTGAATCCAATTAAAGAAAATATGGAAAAGAATTTGCTTTCAATCTGGAAAGGCAAAGTCAAAGTTTTATTTTCTGAATTGAAAGAAGCTGATGCTGCCGTTCTGGGAGCAAGTGCTTTGGCTTGGGAACTTTAATAGATCTTAGAGTCAAGAACACCAAAACATTAGACTCTACACAAAATCCCTTCCCGAATAATATCGAGAAGGGATTTTCTTATTTGTAATGTGCATTGTAGGCTAGCCCTTAAAAGAGTCGGAAAGATACTTTCGTCTCAAAGAATTTAATAACCAGTTCAATCCTATCTTCAGTGAGATCAGGAGTTTGTTCTCAATGAAATATGTTCAAAAAGTTTCTAGGAACCTGAGTTTCAAAACTTACCACTTCAGTAGTTATTGGATTATAAAATGCTAATAAACGGGCATGAAGTCCAAGTCTATTAATCGGACTTACGTTGGCTCCATATTTTTTATCACCCACAATTGGATGTCCAATATCTTGCATGTGAACGCGAATTTGATTTTTACGCCCTGTTTCCAGTTCTATCTCAAGCAATGAGTAATCTTCGTTCGATTTTACACAACGGTAATGCGTAACAGCCTGTTGACCTCCATTATCGGTTTCACTAGAATGTATTTTCAGCGATTTTTCATTTTCCGAAAGCCAACTGATAATTGTATCCTTTTCTTTTTCGACCTTACCTTCTACCAAAGCCACATAAATACGACGGGTAATAATTCGGTGCCAGTTCTCTTGAAGAATTGTCTGTACTTCTTTGTTCTTAGCAAACATAATCACGCCCGAAGTTTCCCGATCAAGACGGTGCACCACATAAATACGGTTATCAGGTGAGCTTTTCTTTACATGATTTTTCAGAATAGAGAAAGCAGTTGTTTCGTCAGGGTTCCCTGTACTAACCGTTAATAATCCTTCTTTCTTTTCTACTACAATCAAGTATTCATCTTCGAAAATTATCTTCAGTTTGGGATGATTAAGCTCTACATTTCCACGTCCGCTATTAATAGCAACAATAT
>Ga0302211_10000784_pt1 | contig 10451 bp, 10 predicted proteins | sample II_Fen_E3_3_FD_200234 | JGI IMG/M metagenome (GOLD analysis project Ga0302211, IMG submission 200234) | Peat permafrost microbial communities from Stordalen Mire near Abisko, Sweden - II_Fen_E3_3 | ecosystem: Environmental > Terrestrial > Soil > Wetlands > Permafrost | place: Sweden: Abisko... | reverse complement strand
GTTCACGGAGATCAGTAAGCATTCTCAGCTGGGTTATGACTATGTTGAGAAAAATTATAAGCTTCCTGAGATTAGTCTTCGGGCAATTCTGGATCATCATGAAAAATACGATGGGACAGGATATCCAATGCAGCTGGCAGGAGATAAAATTTCTTTTTTTGGCCGGATCATAGCAATCGCCGACGTATATGATGCGCTGACTTCACAGAGACCATACCGCCCGGCAATGAATCCGGGAGATGCTCTTGAATATATCATGGCATGGAATGGAATCTATTTTGATAATGCGCTGGTACAGTATTTTGTCAGAAATATTGCGCCATATCCGATTGGGAGTATGGTGAACCTGAGTAATAACTGGGTCGGTATCGTTAAGGAAAATTATAAGGAAATGTGTATGAGACCTCTGGTGCGGATTATCAGGCAAAAAGATATAGATGTGGAGCCTTTTGAAATCTCGCTTGGCGGTCAGAGAGAATATCTGAATGTAACGGTTACAGGTGTAATAGAAATGTGATAAAAATGTAATAAAAAGGTCCTCACAGGTCTACTTAGATCTGTGAGGACTTTTTTTACTTCATGGAATCCAGAATAGCATTTGCAAGAGTTTCAAGTTCCGGTTCTTTTTCCGCAGAAAAGGAGGAAGCCATACTAATTCGTTCATTAAGTACAGTCATGTTTTTCATCTCGTCAGTCAGAAATTTCTGCATCAGATCACCTGATTTGACAGCCCAGGATCCGTTTTCTATTAATGCGACGGTTCTGTTCTGCACATTCAGGGCTTTCATATCCATCAGATAATTATGCATGGCAGGATAGATACCAAGATTGTATGTGACGGAGGCAAGAACCAGATGGCTGAACCGGAAGGTCTCGGAGATCAGTTGGGATACATCTGTTGAAGAGACGTCATAAACAGAGACCTTAGTCATTCCTTTTTCACAAAGCTTTGCAGCCAGTGCCTGCGCTGCGGACTCTGTATTGCCATACATGGAGGCATAGACGATCAGAACGCCCTTTTCCTCCGGCAGGTATTTGCTCCAGGTGTCATATTTTCCGATAAAATACATCAGATCTTTTCTCCAGACGGGTCCATGCAGAGGGCAGATAAAGTGGATCTGATCCAGAATGGTTCCGGCTTTTTGCAAAATTTTCTGAACATGCGGTCCATATTTGCCAACAATGTTGGTAAGGTAACGGCGGGCATCATCCAGCCAGTCTCTGTCAAAATCTACTTCATCAGCAAACAGTTTGCCATCCAGTGCACCGAAAGTGCCAAAGGCATCTGCGGAAAAAAGGACTCCGTTTGTGGTATCGAATGTTACCATGACTTCGGGCCAGTGTACCATAGGGGCAAAGATAAATGTCACGACGTGACTGCCAAAGCTGAAAGTGTCACCTTCTTTTACTTCCAGTTTTTCATGGGAGTCGGTTTGAAAACCAAACTGATTCATCAGCATAAAAGCTTTTTCATTGCTGATGAGAGTAATACCAGGCCAGCGAAGCAGAATTTCCTCAATGGAGCCTGCATGATCAGGTTCCAGATGGTTAATAACCAGATAATCCAGAGGCCGTCCAGCCAGAACGTGATCCAGATTTTCTAAAAGCTGGCGGCAGCCGGACCAGTCGACTGTATCAAACAGAACTGTTTTCTGATCCAGCAGCAGATAAGAATTATAAGATACTCCTCTGGGAATAGGATAGGCGTTTTCAAACAGGGCCAGGCGATGATCATTAGCTCCGACCCAGTAGAGATCTTCTGTTACATTTCTTACACAGTACATATGTTAATTCCTCCTTTGTTCTTAAGCCTGAATAAACTGCTCTTTGGGTTCGGCACATTCCGGACAGGTCCAGTCAGACGAAAGATCTGCAAACTGGGTTCCTGCGGGGATATCATTTTCAGGATCTCCGTTTTCAGGAATATATTCGTAACCGCATCCGCTGCAGAGAAAGCGCGGTCCGATGGGCTCCGGCTTTGGCATCTGCGGACGTTTGATTTTGATCATGGGCGGAGCAGGCTGTTTCTCTCCGCTGCCAAAGGAAGCTGTGAGCAGTGGCAGGATTTCATGCAGATCACCTACGATACCGTAGTCACAGTTTTTGAAAATAGGTGCATTTGGGTTCTTATTGATAGCAACAATGATGCCTGCATCTTTGATACCTTTCAGATGCTGACTGGCACCGGAGATTCCGCATGCAATATACAGATTGCCTGTGAACTTTTGTCCGGACATGCCAACATAACGGTTCAGAGGCAGGTATTTCAGGGTTTCTGCAACCGGTCTGGAGGATCCGACAGCAGCACCTGCAGCTTTGGCCAGGGACTCGATCAGCTTCATGTTTTTCTTTTCACCGATTCCCTTACCTGCTGAAACGACCCGCTCTGCCTGCGTGATCGGGGTATCGATCGGAATACCGACAGTAAAATCAAATCCATCTTTTTTCAGTGCTTCTGTCAGAGCTTCAACCTGCTGCTTTGCGGAGCCTTCCCGGAAGAGCTGTCTTTTTCGAAGTCCCGTAATAGGAGCCTGTTTCTGAAGCCGTGCAGAGCTGGCAGCTTCTTCTTTCGGAGCCTTGCCCAAAACATGGGAAGCGATTACGATACGCTGAATTTCATTGGTGCCTTCATAAATAGTGGTGATTTTGGCATCTCTGTACATTCTTTCTATTTCCATGCCTTTGAGATATCCGGTTCCGCCGAAAATCTGTAAGGCATCATTGGTGACTTCCAGAGCAATATCAGACGCATATTGTTTTGCCATGGCAGATTCCATTCCATAAGGTTCGTGGTTTTCCTTCAATTCTGCTGCAGAATAGACAAGAAAGCGTGCGGTCCGCAGTTTGGTTGCCATATCTGCAATTTTGAATGAGATGGCCTGCTGGAAACCGATCGGCTTTCCAAACTGAATACGCTCTTTGGAATAAGAAACGGCCTGCTCAAAAGCCCCCTGAGCTATGCCGAGAGCCTGTGCAGCAATGCCGATACGGCCTCCGTCCAGAGTCGCCATAGCGATTTTGAATCCCTGCCCCTCTTTTCCGAGCATATTTTCCTTTGGAACTTTCATATCATTAAAAATCAGTTCGGCAGTGGAAGAGGATCGAATGCCCATTTTATCATAGTGATCCCCGAACTCAAATCCGCCCCAGCCTTTTTCTATGATAAAAGCTGAGATTCCACGGGTTCCGATACCAGGTGTGGTAACTGCAAAAATGACATATGTGTCAGCCTTTGGGGCATTGGTGATAAAAATCTTGCCTCCGTTTAAAAGGTAATATTCTCCTTTATCAACTGCTGTGGTTTCCGTGCCGCCTGCATCTGATCCGGCATTGGGTTCTGTCAGGCCAAAGGCACCGAGCTTTTCTCCGCGGCACATTGGCGGCAGATATTTTTTCTTCTGCTCTTCATTTCCAAATGCAAAAATAGGCCAGGTGCCAAGAGAAGTATGGGCGGATAAAATAACGCCGGAGCCACCATCAATTCTGGATAATTCCTCTACGGCAATAGCGTAGCTGATCATATCAAGACCGCCGCCTCCGTATTCCTTTGGAAAAGGGATTCCCATCAGCCCCATTTCTCCAAGCTTTCGTACCGCGTCGGATGGAAAATCATTCTGCTGATCCAGCATAAATGCGATCGGTTTGATTTCCTCCTCTGCAAAGGCACGGATCTTTGCCTGCAGTTTTTCCTGATCCTGAGTGATTTTGAATAACATGCCACTTCCTCCTTTAACTGTCATAAAGATTTTGGGTATACATGATTTATATGGAAAATAAAAAATTGGTTCCATAAGCTGGAAATGAAAATAGCAAAAGACAATAAAAAGTGGATAAAAAATATCCAGTTTAAGGGAAATAACTAAGACCCGAAAAGAATTTCCTGCAAAGGATAAGCATCTAGTTCTTCATTCAGCTTTTGCTGAATGACAGTCAGGTGGATGTGTGCGCGGCAGGTGGTATCTCCATGGGATTTACACCACTGGCATTCGTATCCGGGTTTCATACAGGAACTGACAGCGGAATCTTCGTCCATGACCTGCATCAGACGAAACAGAGAAATCTGATCCAGACCGGTCTTCAGAGAGCATCCGCCTTCTGCACCACGGTGAATATTGACCAGATCACTTTTTTGAAGTTTTTTCAGAATTTTATAGGCAAACTGATGCGGAACCTGCTCCTGTTCAGATAATTCAGCAGTGGTCAGCTGTTTTCCGCCGGCAAGTGCTCTGAGTATTCGAAGTGCATAGTCTGTTTCTTTTGTGATGATCAAGCAGTCAGTCTCCTTTTTGTATGGTTATGTGTTCCGATAACTCTATTATGTGAATTTGGATAAAAAATGTCAAGTATAAGAATGAAATTTGTGAATTTTGATATGTTTCTAAACCGGACGGGACATTCTCTATGGTTGGAATTGGTTTGATATTAGAATATAATTCATAGAAAAGGTCTGCTTTTTTCAGAAAGTTTAGAAGAGAGGATGTCCTGTGACCGGAGCTATGTTTTTCCTGTGTATTAGTATGAAAGGAGAAAGACAGATGGAAGATAAAAAAATGGAAGATAAACAGATTGTAGATTTGTACTGGGCCAGGTCGGAGAGTGCTATCTCTGAAACGGCGGTGAAATACGAAAAATATTTTCATTATATTGCATTTGGAATTCTGAGAGAGGAAGAAGATGCCAAAGAATGTGTCAATGACACTTATCTGCAGGCATGGAAGGCTATGCCGGTAAACAAACCGGAACATCTGAATACTTTTCTGGGAAAGATCACAAGAAATCTGGCACTCAATACAGTAGAGAGTAAACAGGCTCAAAAGAGAGGCAGCGGGCAGGTAGTGCTTGTTTTGGAAGAATTGGATGAATGTTTACCGGGCCGTAATCATGTAGAGGAAGAAGTGGAAGGGAAACTGCTTACGGAGGCAATCAATCGTTTCCTGGAAGGAATTCCGGAACATAGCAGAAATGTCTTTGTCAGAAGGTACTGGTATCTGAGCCCGGTGAAGGAAATCGCGCAGGAATACGGAATGGGACAGAGCCATGTCAAAATGCTCCTGATGAGGACGAGGCAGCAGCTGAAACAATATCTGGAAAAGGAGGGCATGCTATGAAAAGTCAGGATATTCTGAGAGCAATGGGGGAAATCAGAGATCAGTTTATAGAGACTGCGGCACCCGGAAAAAGAAAAAAAAGAAATTTTCGGTATCTGGTGGCTGGAGGTACATTGGCAGCATGTCTCCTGATATTTCTTTCTATAGGAATTATTTATCGTACGGCAGAACCTTCACAGAGCCGTTTAGGTAAAGGCCAGAACCAGCAGATGGCAAATCCCTTTATTTCCTGTACCACACTGAAAGAAGCTGAAAAAACAGCGGGATTTGAACTGCTTGTTCCGGACAGCTGCCAGGGGAGCACAGGGCAAAAGATCGAAGCAGTCAAAAATCAGCTGATACAGGTCATTTATCAGGATGGATCAGGAAAAACGATTCTGATGATTCGAAAAGCTACAGGGTCAGAGGATGTCAGCGGGGATTATAACACCTATGATCAGGAGACTGTGGTGAAGGAAGACAAGGTAAGCATCAGGCTCAGGGGAAATACGGATACGGTTTCTGTTGCTGACTGGACAAAGGATGGTTATGCATATGCCATTGAGGCACAGGATCATCCACTTGCACAAAAGGAAATGCTTACGCTGGTGAAACAGGTGAAATAAAAATGTTCGGATAAAATCTGCAGCAGACTTCCTGGCTGCGGAAGAAGAACTCCGGAAAAGCTTTGAAAAAGAATAAAAAATGCAAAATAAATTTTCCGAATCAAAAACATCGGAAAACACCGGAAATACAAGAAGGGAGCTGATGTTTCAGCTCCCTTTTACTATAACTATTATAGCACAAAATCACGAAAAATGTAAGACTGGTAAGTCAGGAAATGCGGTGCTATACTCAGGTTCCAATCAGGGAGGGGAAACTTATGGAAAAAAACTGGATGGAACTACTGCAGCAAAAGGATTTATTGGAAAAAATCAGGCAGACCAACAGTTATGCAGAGCAGTTTGGTCTGACGCTGAAGGAGGAAGATATGCAGATGCTGGTTTCGGAGCGGCAGCATTCTCTCAAGGAACAGCGCAGAGTGGAATTCGGGCAGAGCATTCTTCCGAAAATCATTTATGAATTCTGTGATTCAGCTTATCTGAACCAGAATAACTATACGGAAGTACTGACTCGTCTGCAGGACATTTTTTTCCTGTATAAAAATGAAATGATGGATGAGATTTCTGATGATGAGTTGCTGCATTTTATGAAAGAACAGTTTGAGACCGTGTGCTATGGGGATACAGAATATCTGGAAGGAACATGCCTGAGCCAGTTCGCACAGGCGATCCGGGCTGGATATGAAGGGTACCGGAAATCAGATGGCTATGGCGAATATACGCAGTTTGATGAAGTGAAGAGATGGGATCCGGAACTGTATCAGGAGGTTCTGAAAGATCTTTTCTGGAGGTGACAGATGGAAATGAATAAGGAAACAGATGATCAGTCAGGATATAAAATGGAAGAACTGCTTCCGGTACTGGCAGAACTGGCAGAAAAAGTATCAGGCTGTGAGAGCAGCTCCATGCCATATGAGAAAGCAGAGCAGCTGATGGGAGCAATTCTTTACTGTATCAGAGAAGCAGAAGGGGCAGCAGGCAATGCTTTGATTACCGGAGAAAAGCTGCCCGCAGCAGAGATGTACAAACTGGGATGCAAAGCAGTAAAAGAAAAAGTCGAAAGAACCATACAGCGGTATCATGAGATACTGCCGGAATTTGAGGATTATGGAAACAGGTGCCTGCATGATACCTTTGTGCTTGGAATTCCGGAGTTTTTTAAATGGTATGATATGCAGACAAATCCGCAGAACACTATATTGACACTAGACTATCCGGTCATGAGAGAACGTGGCAAGAGCTGTGGCATTGATGCAATCAGTGAATATGTGGATGCAATTTATCTGGAGCAGCTTTTTCTGTCTGATTTCAGCAGAGAATATGTTCTTCGCGTGCTAAGGCAGCAAAGCTCTGATTACAGAGAACTCATTCAAAATGTGACAGAGGTGGTGCTGGAAGATGTTTTGCTCCGCCTTATTGTAGGAAGATCCTTGGATCAGTCGGAACTGACACAGGAGGACAGAGAGCAGCTTACCAGGTATCAGGGAGCGGAGGGACGTAAAAAACTCCAGAATACCATGGAAGGGATTCTGGAGAAAATGACAGATCAGTATTATGGTGCATCTCCGGATCTGCTTGCCTATCTTAACATTCCGGTCAGTGGTATTGCCGCCAGAATAAGCTGCCGTGCTGGAGATGCAGAGATAAAAGACTTATTGTATTAGGAAACCAGACGTGCTTCCTGATAAAGGGAAACGCCCAGAATGATATTGACAGATTTTAAGAACTCATGATATCCGCCATCCTTATCATTTTTGTGTGCCAGAGACCAGCTCAAAATCTGATCAGCATCTTCACTGTCAAGCTCCGGGCAGCTGGTCAGAAGAGATTTAATCTCGTCCGGAGCGGCACCCTGAGCAAATTCTTTGGCCGCCTGATATACTTCTGAACTTTCTGTATGACCAAAATATTTTAAACGATTGTATTCCACAATATGCTGATAAATAAGGCATATCACAGTGAGAACTGCGAGAATACCTATATTACTGAGCAAAGCTGACATATGAATGCCCCCTCCCGTATCATCTGTTATGAGTTGCCTATACACTAGCATGGACACTGCTAGTCTAGTGTTAAGGTTTGCCAGAACATATTAAGATGATATTAAGAAGACGAAAATCATGCGAGGAACAAAATATTCAGGGTTCATCCTGAACCCGGAGCATCCGGTAACCAACACTGACATGAGTCTGAATATACTTGGGCTGAGAAGGATCCTGCTCAATCTTTTTCCGGAGAGAAGCCATAAAAACTCTCAAGGCAGAGAAATCATTAGAATAGTTACCCCATACTTCATGAAGAATGAAATTGTGAGTGAGTACTTTTCCGACGTTTTTGGCCAGCAGACACAAAAGCTTATACTCGATTGGAGTCAGATGGATTTCTTCAGCATCCAGCCAGACACATCCGGCGGCATAATCAATTTTCAGGGAACCATTCAGAAAAACAGTAGAATCTTTGGAGAGCTTTTCCCGGTCATACCGGATTCTGCGCAGGCTGACTCTGAGACGGGCAAGCAGTTCTTCTACACTGAATGGCTTGGTCAGATAATCGTCGGCACCGGCATCCAGAGCATCTATCTTATCCTTGTCTTCACTGCGGGCACTGACAACAAGGATTGGGGTATTTGTCCATTCACGAACCTTCTTAATAATATCTACACCATCCATATCCGGCAGTCCCAGATCCAGAATAATAATATCCGGCTGACCTGAAACAGTTTCCAGAATGGCCTCACTGCCCCGCTCTGCAGTACGGTACAGATATCCCTGCATCTCCAGAGTGGTTGTAATCAGGGTGCGTATGGCTTTGTCGTCTTCTACGACGAGAATGACTGGCTTATTCATGAACCATTACCTCCTCGGCCGGCAGGGTAAAACAAAACTTTATGCCGGTGGGTTTATTTTGATATGCAGAAATGGATCCGCCATGAGCGAGAATGATGGATTTACAGAGAGAAAGACCTAATCCCAGGCCACGCCGCCCATCTCCGCGGACATTGTCTGCTGTATAGAACATATCAAACAGCTTGGGGAGAGCTTCGCTGGACACACCGGGACCATCATCAGAAATTTCAACAATGATTTCAGCATGCTCTTTCCGGACATGGATCTGAATATGTGAACCGGAAGGGGTATACTGAATGGCATTGTCTACGATATTAATGATTACCTGAATGATCAGCCTGGAGTCCATTCGCGCCATCAGAAATTCATCAGCCAGAAAAGTTTCAATTGAGTGATCCTGACTGTGGTGGTGGATATGGAGCAGCGCTTCTGTGATCACATCTTCAAGGAGCTCCGGCTGAATGTTCAGATTCATGGTGCCGTTTTCTATACGGGTGATTGAGAGCAGGTTTTCCACAAGGCTGATCAGCCAAATGGAATCATCAAAAATAGTGACATACAGATTCTGCTTTTGCACCTCACTCAGTACACTGGCGTTTTCCATCAGAATGCCTGCATTCCCAGAGATACTTGTCAGAGGGGTACGAAGGTCGTGAGAGATCGCCCGGAGCAGATCGGCGCGAAGCTTTTCCTGCTGCATTTTCAGAAAAGTCTGCTTCTGGATTTCATTTAATGCGTTTTTTTCCAGAGCAAGGGCACATTCTCCGAGCATAGCAATAAGAAGATTCTGATCAAAAATCTCAAGTGGGGATGGACCGTTCATGGCAATTCCGGCAACAGCCAGCACATCGTTTGTTCCTCGTACAGCAAGATACATAAATTGGCAGTTGGCAAAGTGATCCGTGGTGGCTCCGGCACGTTTGTTATGCTGAAAAACCCATTCTGCAGCAGCTTTTTCCAGAAATTCACTGCAGATGGAGACATCAGCAGAAGCTTCACCGGAAAAAATCAGGGGATTTCCAAGACAGTTTCCGTTTACAGGATAGATCAGAACAGTCCGCTCAAGCAGTTTCAACATCTGACTGGCAGTTTCTGTCAGAATATCATTGGAATTTTCTTTCTGCTGAAGTTTACGGCTTGTTTCCAGAAGCACCTGTGTGCTGTAAGCTTTTCGGCTGGAAAGAAAAGCCTGCTCCTTTACCTGCATGGTCAGTGTGCTGGCAATCAGTGAGGCAGCAAACATGATCAGGAAAGTAACTGGATATCCGGGACCGAAGGCCTGAAAAGAAAATCGGGGCTCCGTGAAGAAAAAATTGAACAGAAGAACTCCCATTATGGAGGATACAGCACTATACTTTCGACCATTTGTTATAAGAGCACAGATCTGGATCCCAAGAATATAGACCATGATAATATCCGCGGTACTGAAATTTAAAGCATAAAACAGAAAGCCGATCAGAGTACAGAGAATCAGAATACCGAGTGATTTCAGAATGTCAGTTACTGAAAAATGCATGGAGTATTACCTCTCTTTAGTTTCCGGAAATCCTTCTTTTGTATAAATCAATGATATTTTCACTATTATGATGCTTTCGGGAAAAGATTGCAAGAATAGATAAACGTCCTGCTGCAGAAGCATATTGCGGGAACAGGGAAAAAAGTGATAAAATAAGAAATATTAACTGTTAAGAAAGTGTAGCTGCAGGTGAGAGAATGAAACTGACATCAAAAAGTGAATATGCATTACTGGCACTGATTTTTCTGTCCAGAAATTATGAGGACGGATATTTTTCATCAGAAGCCATTGCAGAAGCACAGAATATTCCGCACAAATATCTGGAACAGATTTTGACGTCATTGAAACGGGCCAGAATTGTTGTTAGTGTAAAAGGAAA
>Ga0302211_10000781_pt1 | contig 10477 bp, 2 predicted proteins | sample II_Fen_E3_3_FD_200234 | JGI IMG/M metagenome (GOLD analysis project Ga0302211, IMG submission 200234) | Peat permafrost microbial communities from Stordalen Mire near Abisko, Sweden - II_Fen_E3_3 | ecosystem: Environmental > Terrestrial > Soil > Wetlands > Permafrost | place: Sweden: Abisko... | reverse complement strand
GCCGAAGCCAACAACCCGAACTTTCCACTTAAAAAATGACGGTACTGAACTGCCAATGGAATATCCAAAAACACTCCCTGTTGTTTCTCCTGCCAATTTTTGTAGTTCGCACGAAACTCGTAAGAATCACCCACCACATCAACCTGATTAGGCGTAACCGACTGATAGTTTAGAGTAGAAAGACTACTTAAGCTATGAGCACCTAAACCTAGCGATAAACCCCACTCCGGATTAAAGAAATGACTATAACCTACATCCAGTGTATAACCCAACTGACCTTTTGCAGTACCATTGATAAGATTGTACCTAAAACTTTGACTTCCTCCACCCAGATTGAAATGAATGTAATTTTCAGTTTGTTGCGCCTGAACGAAGCCAAATAAAAGTAAACTTAGTCCTATTACAATTTGTTTTTTCATCTTTTTATTTGATTATTGATTCTTTGTGAACTTTCTTATTATGAACCAAGTATATTTTATTGAGTCACTATAACCTTGAATTGATAATCGTTACCCGACACTGTGTGAATATGCCCAATATAGACTCCCGGAATACCCGGAAGAATTACAGAGTTCAAAGACTCTACTTTAGTAGAATGATAAACCTCAACACCACTTACATTGAATATGACGAGAGATGCATTTTCTAAAGAGGAAACTTCCAGACCACTAATCTTTACGGTAAGGTACTGATGAGCATTTACCGGATTAGGGTAAGCCGTAACACGAACTTGCTTGTTTCCTGTGAATGACTTGGAACAACTACTCAGTGTTTGACCATCTACGGTCGTCAATTCAACGGAATAAGAACCTGTCAAGCCATCGGGATCCTGATAAAATTGTTTGGTTGCACCCGTGATGGCTACTCCATCCTTATACCACTGGTAACCGGTAAAACGTTTGCTGCTATTATCAATCAATATAACATCTTCAAACTTCTTAACAATATAACGGGTAGAAACGTTAATCGTAAAAGTAAACGGATAAGCAGCACTCTCTTGTGCCGAATTGCGCAACTGAAGCGTTCCGTGATACGTACCATCAGCGATTCCATCCGGAATAGTAAAATCTAATGTGCTACTCGTAGAGCCTGGCAAATCAGTATACGGAACATTCTGAACTCCGGCGGACAGAGTTAAGGCATCAAATGTCAACTTATATTGCGTTGGAGCACCTGTCGTTAAAGAGTAAGGCAAATCCAAACTACTGTTTTCACAACCTATAACAGGATTGTCAGCCGGTGTCAATGTTGAAACTATTATCGGGGTGGCATCTACCTCGCCTACACCAATCTTGCCATCACCATTTGCATCACCGGCTATTTCACTATTATCTATCTTACCATCACCGTTACTGTCGCCCAGTATTTCGTTGTTGTCGATAGTGCTGTCCCCGTTGGTATCTCCGGCAAGTTCTGGAGAGGTAATCTTTCCATCACCATTCAGATCACCCACTATTTCGCCATGATCAATAATTCCATCACCATCTTTGTCACCAGCCAATTCAGGTAAAACTATCTTACCATCACCGTTCAAGTCACCGGCTATTTCGCCATGATCAATAATTCCATCACCATCTTTATCGCCTCCCAATTCCGGTAAAACTATCTTACCAGCACCGTTCAGGTCTCCGGCTATTTCACCATGATCAATAATTCCATCACCATCTTTGTCACCAGCCAGTTCCGGTAAAACGATCTTACCATCACCGTTCAGGTCTCCGGCTATTTCGCCATGATCGATAATTCCGTCGCCATCTTTATCACCAGCCAATTCCGGTAAGACTATCTTACCATCACCGTTCAGGTCACCCGCTATTTCGCCATGATCGATGATTCCATCACCATCTTTGTCACCAGCCAATTCAGGTAAAACTATCTTACCATCACCGTTCAAGTCTCCGGCTATTTCGCCATGATCGATAATTCCGTCGCCATCTTTGTCACCAGCCAATTCCGGTAAGACTATCTTACCATCACCGTTCAAGTCTCCGGCTATTTCACCAGGATCGATAATTCCGTCACCATCTTTATCACCAGCTAATTCTGGTAAGACTATCTTACCATCACCGTTAAGATCACCGGTTATTTCACCAGGATCGATAATTCCGTCACCATCTTTATCGCCAGCCAATTCTGGTAAAACTATCTTACCATCACCGTTAAGGTCACCAGCGATTTCACCATGATCGATAATTCCGTCGCCATCTTTGTCACCAGCCAATTCTGGTAAAACTATCTTACCATCACCGTTCAGGTCTCCGGCTATATCCGGCACTGTAATTTGAATAGTAACCGAAACTTCGCCCCCACTATTAACAGCACGCACGGTATAATTTGCAGTCGCAAACCGAACGGTTGGAGTACCGCTAATAATACCGGTAAGAGCATCTAAAACCAAACCAGTAGGTAAAGTTGGATTGACACTATAAGTTACAACATTTCCACTTATTGTAGGTTGTAAAGAAGAAATAGCCATTCCTTTCATAAACAAATTTGGAGTTGTATAGCTTAATCCTGCTGGCGCTACATCATTTACTGTAATAGTTACATCATACGTGCTACTACCACCACTATTCGTTGCAATCACCTTATACGTTGCAAGGGGAGTTATTGTTGTGGGTGTTCCACTAAGTTCACCCGTTAACGTATTAAGGTTTAAGCCGTCGGGCAATGCCGGACTGACGCTGTAACTAACTACTAACCCACCACTAACCGCAGGGATTAAATTTGGAATTACTATCCCTTTGGTATATACATTAGAACTTATATAGCTGGTTACCGGTGCCACATCATTTACTGTAATGGCTACATCATACGTGCTAGTACCGCCACTATTAACGGCTGTAACTGTATACGTTGCAGGGGGTGTTATTGTTGTTGGTGTTCCACTAATTTCACCTGTTAGTGTATTTAAGCTTAAGCCTGCAGGCAATGCCGGACTAACGCTGTAACTAACTACTAACCCACCACTAACCTCAGGGATTAAATTTGGAATTACCATTCCTTTGGTATATACATTAGTGCTTATATAGCTAATTACCGGTGCCACATCATTCACTGTAATGTTGACATCATACGTGCTAGTCCCGCCACTATTAACGGCTGTAACTGTATACGTTGCAGGGGGTGTTATTGCTGTGGGTGTTCCACTAATTTCACCTGTTAGTGTATTTAAGCTTAAGCCTGCAGGCAATGCCGGACTGACGCTGTAACTAACTACTAACCCACCGCTCACTGTCGGGCTTAAATTGGGGATTACCATTCCTTTGGTATATACATTAGAGCTTGTATAGCTGATTACCGGTGCCACATCATTTACGGTAATGTTGACATCATACGTAATAGCACCACCACTGTTGGTTGCAGTCACAGTATACGTTGTGGCGGGTGCAACTGCCGTTGGTGTACCACTAATTTCTCCTGTGTTAGTATTTAAACTTAAACCTATTGGTAAATCGGGACTCACACTGTAGCTCAGCACCAGTCCACCACTTACCACAGGTGTAAGTGCAGTAATCGCTACATCTTTAATGAAAATATTCGGACTTATATAACTCAGATTAGCCGGTGCCAAATCATTTACCGTAATAGTTACATCATACGTAGTACTACCACCGCTGTTAGTTGCAGTCACGGTATAGATCGCTACAGGTGTTATAGCTGTAGGTGTACCGGTGATATCACCGCTCGTACTATTCAGGCTTAAGCCTGATGGTAATGCAGGACTGACCGTGAAACTTGCAACTTCCCCACCATATACTTCCGGAGCTAAAAGTGAAATTGCAATCCCTTTTGTAAACGTATTAGGATTAGCGTAACTCAATTGAGCCGGAGGTATATCATTCACCGTTATAACTACTGCCTTGGTAGTGCTACCACCACTATTAGTTGCTGTCACCGTATACGTTCCCTCGGCGGTTATAGCCGTTGGTATTCCGCTTATTATGCCGGTGGTAGGATTGATGCTTAAACCGGCCGGTAATGCCGGACTAACACTATAACTAACGACGGCACCACCGCTTACCGTTGGCGTTAGGCTGGTTATAGCTTTATCTTTTGTATAAATATTCGGAGCAGTATAACTTAAGCCACTCGGTGCTACATCGTTTACTGTGATAGTAACAACCTTGGTGGTACTACCGCCCGTGTTCGTAGCTGTTATGGTATATGAAGCAGTGGATGTTACAGCCGTAGGTGTACCACTGATAACACCTGTAGTGGTATTCAGGCTTAAACCTGCCGGTAAACTCGGGCTCACACTGTAGCTTACTACCGATCCACCACTTACGGTAGGACTAAGGCTGGTTATGGCTGTGCCTTTAGTATAAGTATTCGGAGTTGTATAACTCAAGCCACTCGGTGCTACATCGTTTACTGTGATCGTAACAGCCTTGGTGGTACTACCTCCCGTGTTCGTAGCTGTTATGGTATATGAAGCGGTGGTTGTTACAGCCGTAGGAGTACCGCTGATAACTCCTGTAGTGGTATTCAGGCTTAAACCTGCTGGTAAACTCGGGCTCACACTGTAGCTTACCACCGATCCACCACTTACGGTAGGACTAAGGCTGGTTATGGCTGTGCCTTTAGTATAAATATTCGGGGTAATATAACTTAAGCCACTCGGAGCTATATCATTTACTGTGATAGTAACTGAACTAGTGGTACTACCGCCGGTATTGGTTGCAGTAACTGCATAAACTGCGCTGGCTGTGACAGAAGTTGGAGTACCTGTGATAACACCAGTAGCAGCATTCATACTTAAACCGGCAGGTAAAGCAGGGCTTACGCTATAATTTGTTACCGTACCGCCTGTACTGGTTGGTATAAGCGATGTAATCGTTATTCCCTTCGTATATACCTGAGGCGTGCTGTAACTGATAGCCGGTAGTGCATCAGTTACCGTAATATTTACTGTGGCAGTACCGCTAGCACTGGCGTTAGTGCCAGTAACCAAATAGTTAGCGGCAGCTGTAACAGATGTGGGAGTACCGCTGATAATACCCGTAGTAGCATCTATACTTAAACCAGCAGGTAAAGCGGGGCTAACACTATAACCGCCAGGATATGTTTCAACCTTACGAATTTCATTATTAAAGTAATCACTCATATAGAGGCTGGTACCAACAAAACAAAGTTCCTTCGGCCAATGAAAGCTTGCTGAAGCGCCAATACCATCGGATGAACCGGATGTAGTACTACCCGCTAAGGTACTTACAACGCCCGTGGATATAACTATTTTGCGAATCATATTGTTAATCAAATCACTTACATACAGGTTAGTACCATCTGTAATAACTGAAATCGGAAATTTAAAGCTGGCTGATGTACCTGTACCATCTGATGAACCGGATGTAGTACTACCCGCTAAGGTACTTACAACGCCCGTGGATATAACTATTTTGCGAATCATATTGTTGTTTCCATCAGCCACATACAAGTTGGTACCATCCGTACAAACTCCAATAGGACCATTAAAGCTGGCTGATGTACCTGTACCATCTGATGAACCGGATGTAGTACTACCCGCTAAGGTACTTACAACGCCCGTGGAAAGGACGATCTTACGAATCATATTGTTGCCTCCTTCAGCCACATACAGGTTGGTACCATCCGTACAAACTCCCTGAGGAGTAAAAAAGCGCGCTGATGTACCTGTACCATTGGATGAACCGTATGTAGTACTACCCGCTAAGGTACTTACAACACCCGTGGAAAGGACGATCTTACGAATCATATTGTTGCTTCCATCAGCCACATACAGATTAGTACCATCTGTACAAACACCTTCCGGGTTGTCAAAACTCGCTAAAACACCTGTACCATTGGATGAACCAGAGGTAGTACTACCTGCTAGCGTACTTACAATGCCCGTGGAAAGATCGATCTTGCGAATCATATTGTTTCCTTGATCACACACATAAAGATTTATGCCATCCGTACAAACTCCAGTCGGCAAACTAAAAGTAGCTGATGTGCCTGTTCCGTTGGCTGAACCGCTGGTTTTACTACCCGCAAAGGTGGTTACCGTGCCTAAAGGTGGAAGAACCACACCACCAGTATTAGTTGGCGTTAAAGAACTAATAGATGTCCCCTTTGTATATATCTGGGGGTTACTATAACTGATAATGGGTACCTGCGCATTGGCAACCAGATTAGATACCCAGCAAATACTTGCCAGAAAGAAAAATTTAACGAATTTGCATTTTTTCATATATCTATGAGTTGTATTGAGTAATTACATGAATTGGTTACGAGTAACAATGCTGTATATTTACAGAACAATTTATTGGTAATGAAACATTACCTGATTTTTCTGAATACAAATTAAGTGTATCAATCTTTCACCTATCACAGGTATTAATTGATAAAAGTCAAGAAAAATAGAATTGTATTTTAAGTGTTAGTGGGTTGGATAATACTAAAAGCTCTTCTTATTGAATACAATTGTAGATAAAAAAACTAAAAAAAAGGAATGTAAAGCCTATCTGAAGTCTGCATATAGACTCAGATTATACATTATTTCACTTGCCGGATAGGTATAAAAGACTGGTTAGCTCAGAGCTTAAGTTTATCGTAGTTACTACAAGAATGTATAAGTACTTTATTGCCCTTTATAGCTGTGTTCCTTAAGTAAAAAAGGTCAATTGTGATATTTCACTTAAAGAGACATAAAATAATCGTTTTTATATAAATGATAATCATGCTGTATGAGCAGCTTCAATAAAAAAAACATCATCATTTGGTAGGATAAGAAATTCAGTGTAAATATGCTATGCTCCTATTGCTGCTAGTGTTGCAAAAAAAATCTCTATTATTTCCCACTTCACATCAAGGAGTAAAACATTGAAAGAGAAGACTGATGGTTGTCAAATTCACTGAAATCTGTAAACAAACAAAGGACTTAAACAATTTCTATATCGAGGATTTGAAATGGTGGAAATTGCGTTCACTTGTTATGTACTTTACTTAATATTGTCAAACAATCACTCAAGACGACAAAAAAGAGACAAAAAAATTGACTTTGATACAAATACAAGTAAATAGAAAAACTTCTTCGGGAAATTTAACGATTTAAAACTCCTCGAAAACATCAACTTTTCTATTTAAACAAAAGAGGCTGACCCAATTTTTATTTTGAGACAGCCTCGTTTATCAATTAACTAAGCCTTTAAATTATACTTACATTTTATATCTATTTAATATTTAGAATGCAAAACTACGAAAATTCATAATTATAAATATCGTATAAAAAATTAATCATAAGGCAGAATGTCCAATTTTCGTATTAATCATGTGATAATAAATGAAAGTTTCAATAGCCCACAATAAAAAATATAAGAATTAGTTTTATGAAATTAACAAATAAAGATGCAGATTTTCATTCTATGTCCTATCTGTTATATTATCAGTTACTTTTAGAGCTAGCTATCGCATCAAATGGAATACGTACTGCAAGGCATTCTTTCCCTGCAATATTTTTATACGTGCTGACTGTCTTGTAGTAACCATAACACGCTGCAGGAGGTTTATTACCTGATTGAACCTTAAAATCTGTACCTTCTTCCACGAGAATATTATGCCAATTACCATCTAAAGCTTGATATTGTATTGGCTTATCCCCCCTTACTTTAACCGATATAGCATCTCTTGTATAAGAATATGTATGTAACGCGCCATCATCCCCAAGTAATAAATAATCAATTAACCCACCACTGTCAGTATTTGCAGGAGGTAACATTATGCGCATAACAGAGTACATTCTTTCAGTAGGGGTAATTTCCAGGTATTGATCTTTGCCCAAATTAGAAAGGTGTACAGTATATGCAGTTCTAGAAAAAATATTTTCCCAGTTTCGTGTGAATAGATTATATATTCCACATATATTCCCATCTATGAGAAACGAATATCTTCCATTAAGTGACACAATTCCCTTTCCAGTTGTCAATCCATCACCCATTTTAAGACCATTATGAATGTATTGTTCGATTGCTGAGTCAGATTTTGCTCTGGCATATTTAATTACCGAATCCGAACTAGGGTTACTCTCAACATATTTAACGATATTCTCATTTGATCTAGAGAATCCCTCGTAAAGTGTATTTGGTGATTTATTATTATAAATACTAGAAAGGACTGATAAATAATTTCCAGATGTGAGTTTCCTTGAAAAATAGTAACTCTTAATTGTACTGCCGACTAATGATTTTGAAAACAATAATGATGTTTGTGAATTATAATACGGATTGTCTGATCCAAAAGCTTTATCTGAAAGCTTGATAGCCATTCCAAATTTCATAGTATTAGAACTGAATGTAACTACCTTCATACACACTCCAAAAGGATCACCTTTACATACATCAGTCACTACGTCAATAAATGCTTCAAACCATGACACTGGATTAAAAATGTCCCAAAAACTCTTTTGAGGTCCATTTTTATCTCTATTTGCGAGAGATAATGTTTTAGACGCTCCAGAAGCTACTCCGTTCAGACTTGCAGTCTTATATGTTCGCGTTATCAGTGAATCGAAACCGACAGAAAGAGTAGTAGCAGCACCAGTTAAAATACCATATTCCTGCTCTCCAATTTTTTTTTTCAAATCAGCAGCTATTTTCGAATCTAATTGAATATTACTATTAATTGAAAACGTATACATATAACGCATTGAGCGAAATGATGTAAGCTTACTGTTGTAATATTTCTTTGCCGATGTTATATAGTTTGCTGGATTTATTTTTGAATTTTTTTCATAGTCAGACTTAAAATTATTAAAATTCTGAGCAAAATATTGAAACATAATTTTAAGAGAATCCAATAATATCTTATTGGCATACGGGTACATGCTGTCTATTGTAGCATCTTTATAGTGAGGATCCATATAACCAGTTAGGATACTAATTTTTGTATCAACATTAAAAGTTGGCTTTGGAGCTATAGCATTTTTCTTAGTACTGCCTACAATTGCAGCTCGAATAGCTGTTTGCATACTTGTTGCTTGAGCTTGATTTATATCGGTAATTGAGATTAGATTAGGATCTTTTTCATATGAATCCCACTCTTTGCAAAATTCCGTTACCAAAGCTACTGACTCATCCTTCAATACTGGATCATTTACAGCATCAGTTTTGTCATAACTATCTGTTAACAAGCTTTGATCCTTACACGCAACTAAAATTAGTGTCAAAAAAATAAAAAAAGGCAATAAATTTGTTGTTTTCATAAATAAAAAAAATAAAATTTCATTTCAATAAAAGAGTAAAATATAGCACAAAAATAAAACTTTCTTATTGCAAATAAATTACAAACATATGCCATTATAATTAATCTATATGTTTGTAATCAAATGCTTATACTTAAAGTCACAAATTGTATTATCTTACATTGAATATGGTTTTTTTATTCTTTTTTTGAGGCTTGATTTCACTTTAACTTATAGTGCTAGGTGTACTTATAAGATTGAATGATTTTACAACGGATTTACTTCAAGCCCTACCTTGTTTAATGCGATCGCTACACTGGAAACATTTGCGTTCAGCTAGATGAAATCGTCAAAACTTAATACACTACGGATGGATTTACATAATATCGGAGCTTGTTCTAATGGTCACATTTACAACTTGATCTTGTTTTACCTAACCGTAGAAATATCCCAACTTTCAATCCAATAGCTTTCAGTTTGAGATTGTCGGTTTGAGAACTTGCTAAAGTTCCATTGTATACTCCATCCGGTTGATATACTTGTTGCTTACCTGCGTTTAATATATTGTTCAGACCATAAGTTAGATAAGTTCCCATGTATAAATCCAGCCTTTCATTCAAACCATAAAGCAGTCCAAAATCCAATATTCCCACGTATGATGGTTTTAAATATACATTTCCTTCATATACATCTGAAATGGTTAAGAATCCATGTTGAGGCATATCTTTCAATTCTAGATTCCACTGACTAAAATAGCCCGTAGTTACAATGTTACCTCCCACGGTCTTATAGAAAGTATTCAGAGGAATAGAAACTTTAGCTCCTAAAGAAACTAAAATTGCTAATTTATTTTTATCTACAAGTCCTAGATCTTTTCCAATCCAATACCGATATTGAATGGATACAGGCATCTCAATAAATAGTGCACGTTGTTGCTCCTTCCAGTTCTTGTAATTTATGCGAAGTTCATATGGATCTCCATCTATATCAACAGCAGCACTCTTATATACATAATTAAGATTAGAGAGTGCACCAAACGATTGAACCCCTAGACCAACCTGAAAACCCCAATTAGGCGAAAAAAAGAAACTATACCCTACATTAATAGACTTCCCAAACAATTCCTTTTCAGTACCATCTTTAAGCTTATAAGAAAGATTATTCAATCCCCCGCCAATATTAAAGTAAAGATATTCTCTACCCTCCTGCCCTCGTAGTATTAATCCAACTAATAACATTAGTCCTATCGTAATTTGCCTTCTCATCTTTATTGTTTTG
>Ga0302211_10000771_pt1 | contig 10610 bp, 8 predicted proteins | sample II_Fen_E3_3_FD_200234 | JGI IMG/M metagenome (GOLD analysis project Ga0302211, IMG submission 200234) | Peat permafrost microbial communities from Stordalen Mire near Abisko, Sweden - II_Fen_E3_3 | ecosystem: Environmental > Terrestrial > Soil > Wetlands > Permafrost | place: Sweden: Abisko... | reverse complement strand
TGAGGTCAAATCGTAAAATAATTTGCCTAACACCATAAAGAAATGGGGAGTTACCATGAATACAAGAATTTTAACAAAACTAGCAATCTGTGTAGCACTTTTAAGCATATCCGCTTACATATCGATTCCACTGCCTTTTACCGCCGCTATGCTGACTGCATTAACTGTCGTAGTAAATCTAGTTGCCTTTATATTGACACCAAAACAAGCCTTCCTAACGCTGGCTGTTTACATCTTATTAGGAGCCGCCGGAATGCCTGTTTTTGTTGGAGGAACCGCCGGATTCGGTAAATTAATTGGTCCAACAGGCGGTTTTATTTTGGGCTTTTTGCTATCGGCTCCCTTAATAAGTTTATTAAAAGGAAAAATTCCTGATTTCAAACGGTATATGTTCATTGCTGTTTTTGTTGGTATGCCAGTCATTTACCTATGTGGTTCCATTTCAATGTGTCTCGTGCAAAATCTAGATATCTTTTCTACCCTGGTGGTGGCAGTCTTTCCTTTCATCCTGGGTGATATCGTCAAAGCTGGGATTGCTGCTTATTTAGGGGTTAAATTAAATAAAGTTTTTGCAAGTCAAAGAGGATAATTCAAATGAAAAATGTCTATATTCTAGGTGGTCTGCGAAGCCATATCGGACTTAAAAACGGTATATTTAAAAGTATACAGCCGGAAGACTTGGCAGCTGCCCTCTTAAAAGAATTGATCAAAAAATATCAACTCGCAACAATCGACCAAATTATTGGTGGCAATGCCGTTGGAACAGGTGGAAATATTACCCGGTTAATGGCATTAAAAGCAGGTATTAGCGATGAAGTCCCAGCTTTTACAATTGATATGCAATGCTCTTCGGCTTGTATGAGCATCGACGTTGCCTTCACCAAAATTCAAAGTGGACAATGTGATTTGATTATCGCCGGCGGCATGGAAAGCAGTTCCCTCCAGCCACTTCGCAGCTACGTAAAAAATGACAGTCGTTACAGCAATGATGATTCCCATTATACGGTGGCACAATTCTCACCAAACGAAAACAATGACCTTGCCATGCTTCAAGGTGCGCAGCGAGTCATTCAAAAAGAAAAAGTAACAAAAACAGAACTTGATTTTTGGTCGTTAGAAAGTCATACCCGTGCCAAAGCTGCCAAAAATCAAAACCAACTTACCGATGTGATCCTGCCTCTATATGGCAGCACCAAAGATGAAGGTATTCGTGAACGAATGAGTCAAAAGTTATTAGACCGTCTGCCATTGTTACTCGGAGAAAATACGCGCATAACCGCTGGAAATTCTTGTCTGATCAACGATGGAGCAGCTTTTATTGTCCTTGCTTCCGAAAAATTTCTTAAGCAAACAGGACAAACTCCCCTCGCACAAATTTTGCATACCTGCTCCGTCGGAACCAATCCTTTGTACAGCCCGCTAGCAGCAATGAAATCCGTGGACAAATTACTGACAAGAGCCAATTTAAAATACAATGATATTGCAAATTTCGAATTTAATGAAGCCTTTGCTGTTATTGATGTTTTATTTGAACGTACCTACCCAAAGCTTGTAGATCGTTATAATATATTTGGCGGTGCCTTAGCCTATGGACATCCCTATGGGGCCTCAGGTGGAATCATTATGCTTCATCTATTAAAAGCCCTAGAACATACAAAGGGAATCTATGGTGTGTGCTCGATTGCCGGAGCAGGCGGATTAGGTTCCGCAATTTTAATCAAGAGGACGAAGGCTTAATGAATTATTTTACATTACTAAAAGAAATGTCACATAAAAATAAAAACAAGCTATTTGTAAGGCTCAATCAAAACAACTATTCTTATGAAGATCTATTTACTGCGGCAAATCGCTTAGGCGAACAAATACAACGAAGACACTCTGTTGTGCTTATCTATTCCAATAATTTACTTTTTCAAGTCACCGCTTTTTTTGCGGCCATGAAATCCGGGAATATTCCCATTTTGTCGCATTATGGTCTCCCTGTTGAATCATTAAAAAAAATGATCATTAAAAATCAGATAAAATATATCCTATCGGATCAAAAACAGGATTTTGATTTTCTAATTCATGTTGAAACTATGCCGGAAGCTTTTTTATTAACGACTGAGGTTGAACAAGAACAAATTGCCCCGGCTACTGTTTGTATGGGAGCATTAAGTTCTGGATCAACGGATGTTCCTAAGGTCCTGTTTCGTTCCTATGAAAGCTGGGCCGGATTTTTCCCTACGCAAAATAAAATTTTTGGCATAGATGCCTCAACCATTTTATTTATGCATGGCAGTTTAAGTTTTACCGGAAATCTCAATGCCATTCTTTCTGTTTTATATACTGGCGGTTCAATATTATTAACCGATGTATTCCACTGCAAAACCTGGCTGAATGAAATAAATGGATTTCATGTAACGACAATTTACCTTGTACCAGCCAAATTAAAAGCATTCGTCAAGTTTATCCATGAACCCAATAAAAGCGTAACGATGATTTTCACCGGTTCACAGCTCTTATTTTCTTCAATGGCCCATACCTTAAAAGAAAAATTCAGCCATACCAATATCATTCTCTATTATGGTGCCAGCGAGTTAAATTACATTACATACATCGAATATAATGATCTACTAACGAACCCACTAAGCGTAGGAAAGCCATTTCCCGGCGTAACCGTATCGATCAAAGAAGGATTTATCTATGTTGATACACCTTATCATATCGAAGGGATCACCTTGCCGTATACGGTGTATGATCGAGGTTATTTTGCTGAAAATCAGCACTTAATATTTTTAGGCAGACAAGAAGATGTGATCAACAAAGGCGGCTTCAAAATAAGCTGCGTAAAAATCGAAGAGGCACTCAAAAGAATACCCGGCATCAAGAACATTGCCATCATTGCCTATCAGGATGATAAAAGGGGCAATGAAGTAGCCGCGTTTCTTGTTACCGATGGTAAGGTCAAAAAAGATTCTATCCGCTCCATGATAAAAGAAACTCTGATGGCAGTCGAGATACCAAAAAAATTCATCTTCGTCAATGAAATACCATTAAACGATTCCGGTAAAGTTGACCGGAAAAAATTAAAAGCACTCTTATAAAATAAGGGTAAAGGGATTTCACACTCCCTTTACCCTTATTTTTTTGCATTAAAGTCATATTCCTATCATTTTAAAAAATGCGAAGGGGCAAATCCTTCACATTTTTTAAAACATTTACTGAAATAAAAAACATCACTAAATCCCACTTTTGTAGCAACAACAGAAATTGTATGACCATCAAGTAAAAGTTCTTTGGCTTTTTGTATCCGTAAATGGATTAGATAGTTAATCGGTGATTTCCCTGTGATCTTTTTGAAAATATTTTCCAGATAGGTTGGGCTAATATTAATTTTATCAGCAAGATCCTTCAATGTAATTTTGCTGCAATAATTTTTGGACATAAAATGAATTAACGTTTCTATTTTTCTTATGTGATCATAGCTGAAATTTGTAGTTGTTTTCCAATAGAGCAACAGCGACAAAATTTCCATAAAAATAGCTTTAGCCCGTATCATTCGATTATAATCACTAAAAAACCATGTTTTTATGAAACTGGAAAACAATTCGGCGATTCGGGAGTATAAAAAATGATCGGAAATGTTTTCTACCGTACAAAATGGAAGAGGATTATCTGTCTGAATCCACTGATTATCAGTAAAAATTGGATGCGTGTAAAAGAAATCAACGGTAAAACATTTCATCAAATTTGGGAAACTGGTACTCCCTAATCGATAATCTTCCGGACGGTAATAGACCAAATCTCCTTTTTTAACATTATAACTTTTTTGATTACAAACCAGCTTGGCTGCACCATCATAAACTAAAATTAAATTATGTCTGTCATAAATGGTTTTCCCCTCGAGTTTCCAATCGGGAGTACATTTTCTTTCCGCGGCATACGTAATTTGGAGAAACATGTTTTCTAATAAATATTCAGGCGATAAATCAGACATAAACACCTCCATAAATAGTGAGATAGTACAAATATAATTATATAATATATGTTCAAAACATTCTATAAGATGTAGATTAATAGTAGTCTAATGATTGATATTTTGTGTACAGAGATTAAATTATTAGATTATTCATAAAAATAAAACAGTTATATTGGATAAATAGATGCAGTCAATATACAGAGAAAATTTTTAATTTATTAAATCGAATTATGAGTGGAGGAAAATAAAATGAGAATACCTTTTGAAACAATGAAGGCAGAAGTAAAGCGCGTTTTTTTGAAAGTCGGAATGTCGGAAGAAAAGGCGGATATCTGTGCGCAAGTCCATACAGAGTCAAGTCGCGACGGGGTATATTCCCATGGTCTAAATCGTGTGGCTCGATTTGTTGATTACGTACAAAAAGGCTGGGTTGATATAAATGCTGAGCCGACTTTATTTTTAAATGCGGGAGCTATCGAAAACTATGACGGGAATCGCGGCCCTGGCATCCTGAATGCAAAATTTGCTATGAATCGCGCCATTGAAATCTCCAAAAAATTTGGTATTGGCCTTGTTACTTTACGCAACACCACGCACTGGATGCGCGGCGGTACATATGGCTGGGATGCAGCCAATCAAGGCTATGCGGGGATTTGCTGGACTAATACAGAATCTTGCATGCCGACCTGGGGCGCAAAAAACACCCGGGTTGGTAATAATCCTTTTGTAATGGCACTGCCGCGAGCTGAGGGAAACATTGTCCTAGACATGGCTATGTCACAATTTTCTTATGGTAAACTGCAAGTGACAAGACTTAAAAATGAGCTTTTGCCCGTACCAGGTGGCTACGATAAAGACGGTAACTTAACCAGTGTCCCTGGTCTTATTGAGGAATCAATGCGAATTTTGCCAACAGGTTACTGGAAAGGATCTGGATTTTCTATTTTACTTGATACCGTAGCTGCGATTTTATCGAATGGGTTGGCTACTTCTGGGATTGATAAAGTCCAGGAAGGAAGCTGTGGCGGCTGTAGTCAAATTTTCATCGTTATTGATCCTTATGCCGCTGGGACAAAGACTTTTGTCGAACAAACTTTAAATGAAACAGTTGACTATATAAAAGCTTCTGAACCAGTAAAAGAAGGTGGAGAAATTTACTTTCCTGGCGAATTAGCTGCAAAAACACGTCGTGAAAATATGGAAAAAGGAATTCCCGCAGATGAAAATGTATGGCAGGAAATACTCAAACTATAAATATTTTTGACCGAAACTAAAAAACGAAGGGTGATTATGATGATTTATGGTTGCATAAAAAATCTAGAACAGGAAAAGGACGCTTTTTCACCAATAATCCAGAAAGGATTGGAGTATTTAAAAACTACAGACATTGCGAAATTAGCTCCTGGTAAGCATGTAATAGACGGCGATACAATGTTCGCTGTTGTCTCGGACTATCTGCCAGAAAGCAAGGCGACGCGGCGCGCAGAAGCCCACCAGGAATACATTGACATTCAATATGTTCATTCGGGCGAAGAATTTCTTGGCTGCAGTTTTTTATCTGACAAAAATGAAGTTTTGGAAGATTTACTAGCCAAGCAGGATGTCATTTTTTATAAAAACACCGTGGATGAAATGAATATAAAACTAGCAGCCGGCAATTATGCCGTTGTTTATCCCCAGGATGTTCATCGTCCGGGCTGTTCTACCGGATCTGTTGATAAAATTCGCAAAGTTGTTGTAAAAATAAAATTGAATGCAATAAAATAAAGTTATCCAGTGCTTTGATCATCCTGACAAAAGGGACAGAAATAAATTCTTGCCTTTTGTCAGGATGGTTTACATAAAAGATATAAGAAATGAGGCTGCAGCTTATGAAAGCAATTGAAGTGCTAAAACCTGGCGAAATCACAATTGTAGAACGTCCAATTCCTGCCTGTGGAGAAAATGAAGTTTTGATAAAAGTAAAAGCGGCTGGAATTTGCGGTTCTGATGTTCATATTTATCATGGGAAAAATGCCTTTGCAACATATCCACGTGTTGTTGGTCATGAATTTGTAGGGAAAATCGTCACAGCCGGTGTAAACGTAAAAAATCTGCTGGTGGGTGATAGAGTTGCCGTTGATCCCGTTATGGCTTGTGGCCATTGTTATGCCTGCCGTATCGGCCGACATAATGTCTGTAAAAACCTCAAGGTTCTAGGCGTACATCAAGATGGCGGTTATCAAGAATATATAGCCGTAAAAAGTGAAAATGTCTATAAAATCCCTAAACATATTTCATGGGAAATTGCTTCACTGATTGAACCTTATACGATTGCGGCACAAGTCTTAGAACGTGGACGACTAACCGCAGATGATCAGGTTCTAATTTGCGGTGCAGGACCGATTGGCTTAATTATTTTGCAAGCAGTTAAAATGGTTGGTGCCAAAGCTGCTATTATGGACGTACTTGCTCCAAGACTGAATCGTGCCAAAGAAATGGGAGCAGATCTAGTTATTGATGCCTCTAGCAGCGATGTAACGGAAGAAATGATGACGTTTACCAATCAAGAAGGTGCCAGTCTTATTTATGAGGCAACCGGCAATATTAAGGTACTTGAAGAATGTATTACTAAAATCGCCTCACCTGCTGGCAGAGTTGTCGTTCTTGGTTTCAGCACAGAACTGGTACAAATACCACAAGTCGCAATTATGAGCCGCGAACTTGAGATTATCGGGACTCGCCTTAACAGAGGCAAATTTCCTCAAGTAATTGAATGGTTTGACAAAGGCTTGGTGCAACCAGAAAAAGTTCTTACTCATACCTTTAGTGTTTATGATGCCAAAAAAGCTTTTACCTTTATGGATACAAATCCCGCTGAAGTTTGTAAAATAGTGCTTACATTTTAACATTTATATTTCATCTAAAATTGATCAGCAAAATTTAAAACACACTTATAAAAATAAGGACAAGAGGAATTCGTCGCCCCTTGTCCTTATTTTTGTATTACTTACACCGAAATTAAATCTTTAACAGCAAAATCGGCATATATGGTGTAGGTTTCATTTATATTATCATATTTAATTTTAGCTGTTTTTTGTTCCATATCATAGTACCACCCGGCAGTACTTGCTTGCCATTCTCGTTGATTTAGAAACATCGAGAGTTTCCTGCCCTGCAATCTAATTTGAATTGGTGCGATATCATGGCAGATTAAATCTAACTGCACTACTTTAACTGGTGTCAAAAAGCTGCCTTCCGGCGTAAAGGTAATTTTCGTGCCATTACTTTTGTTGATATTAACTTTTGTTTTCAAATAATCGCCATGCTTATAGTTATTTGTAATACCATCATCTTCATATAAGCTAAATTCCGCCTCTCGTGAGACTTCCACAAGCAGGTGCAGTGTTTCGACTACATCCTTATGAATATTCGTTAATCCTTCGCTCATTGGTATAATAGCACCACTTCTAAGAAACATCGGAATGGAACCCAGCGATACTTCTACTTCTATTGTTTGTCCGCCCTCGTAACGCTTCTTAGTGTACCAGTCAAACCAGTCTGCTCCTGCTGGCAAATAAACCCGCCTTGTTTTTGCACCCTTATCTAAGATATTAGCAATCAACAAGGAACTGCCTAGCATAAAATCAAAACTCTCTTCCAGTACATTGTGATCATCTTGGAATTCATAAATTAAGGGTCTCATAATCGGTGAACCTTCGGTAGCCGCCTCCACAAGCAATGAATACAAATAAGGAACTAAGCGATACCTCAATTGAATAGCCGCCTTAATATATTTTGTATATGAAGGGAACATCCACGGTTCCGTAACTGTATTGTCCGTATTGCAAGAATGAATTGAAAACCTCGGTTGGAAAATTCCGTTTTGTACCCATCGAACAAAGAGTTCCGGTTCAGGGGCCGGCCCAAAAAATCCTCCAATGTCACAGCCCTGATTCGCTACCCCGGACAAACCCATACCGAGTATCACCGGAATATTGAATTTTAAACTTTTCCAACTTGTATTATTATCCCCCGCCCAGGTTTGGGCATAACGTTGAATACCTGCAAACCCAGCTCGGCTGACAATATAAGGCCTAATATTAGGATACGTCTCTAAAACGGTTTCTTTAGCCATAAAGGCCATAAGATTTGGCATAAGGGGGCGCAAGGCACTCACGTTTTCCTTCAGTCCCTCATAGTGACAAATTGATGCTAAATCATTCATTTCATATTCATTATTGTCATTCCAGATTGAAGTGATTCCAAGAGAAACAATCGCTTCTTGCAAATGCTTTTTCCAGAGTTCACGACCTTTAGGGTTTGTAAAGTCCACGAAAGAAGCTTGTCCTCCCCAATACCTATCAGTCTGTGGTTTCTCATTACTGTCATCTTTTATATAGGCCCCGGCTGCAGCAAACTCTTTATATAAAGGATGCGTCGTTAACATGCCCGGTTTGATATTTGGTGCTAATGAAGCACCCTTTCCCTGCATTTGTTCTACAAATCCTTGAGGATTCGTAAAGCGGTCATAGTTCCAGTTAAATACATATCTTTTCCCATCCGCCCCTGCAGTATAACCTGAAGACAAGAAAAATCCATCGCACGGAATTTCTTCTTCTTTGCATTTGTCCAAAAATTGTAGAATAGCCTTGTCAGCAGAAACATCCAATTCCGTATAATACATCGTAGATCCCATGTAGCCCAAGGAATATTTTGCTGGAAAAATTGTTTTCCCTGTTAAATCCGTATAATTTTTTATGACATCTTTTATTTTCGGCCCACAAATAAAGAATACATCGAGCTCTCCTCCATCTGCGCAAAAATAGCTATACTTATTCCAATACCCACTTCTTTCACAACCCATATCGAAAACAGAATCGTAGGAGTTGTTATAGAATAAACCGCTCGCTATATTGTTTCTGCTATTTAGCTTAATATAAAATGGAATATGCTTATACAGCGGATCTGTCAATTCGGAATCATAGCCAAGCGTATCGACATTATGCATTCTCATTCGACGTTTCTTCTTATTTAAATCTCCTGCTTTTTCGCCAAACCCATAAAAATAATCATCATCATCCATACAGGAATAATGATAGATTCTCCCTAAGTCATCTTGAACACTGGCTTTTTCTTGTAAATCGGAATGCAATATATTTCCTTTTTTATCTGAAATCTCTATTGCAAAAGGATTTTTGTGAATTTTGATATTTAATTTTTTAGCAGCCCATAAAATATAAGTATCACAATCTTGATAAGCCACAGCAATGGCTTCTACTCTTTTTCTTTCGCCTTGTAGCAACTCGTCCATATGATCTTGCCAAGCTGTCAAGACCAGTGCATAGGAAGCCTCAGGTTTGAATTCATCTGCAAACGTACAGCGAATCCGTACAATATCGTCATTTAACAAGATCAATCGATACTTGCCCGCATCTGTCTCTATATCTAAATAAGTATGGTGATTCTCTATTTTTACAACTTTTCTGCTCACTTTCATAAGCAAGGCCTCCCTAGATAATCTTTATTTTTTATAATACCCCTGTCTTTCATTGCACAACCAAAGATCCACACGTCTTTAACATAAAAATGCATGAACGGATAAAATGAATTTGAAGCGGTTTCATAACCGCTTCAAATTCAATACTCCCAGACAATTATTTCTTTTTATTTTTTATGCCAATTACGCTTTGTAAAGCATTATAAGCACGATTTACTTTTTTCTCCAAAGCTACTTGGAGCTGTTCACCAACGATAACAGCATCTTTAACACCATCTAAATTCTTTAGAACTTCGCAGTTTGCCGCTGTATTATCGGATAATGTAATTCTTAGACGAGTAGCGCAATATGTATAATAATCAATATTATAGGCACCACCAACATTTTTCAAAATTGCATTTGCCAAAACCAATTGATCCGCTTCTACACCTTGTGGATATTCTACTTCATTTGGCTGACTCCAAAGTTCTTCATATTTATATCCCGTTAACTCTTCTGTAATCGCCCTTGCTTCAGTACTGACATCCGCTTTGCTTCCCCCAGCTTTTAAACGATCAATTTCTTGAATCAGCACAGCATGGGTTTGTTTATTCAGCTTAAAGTGCCAAGCAAAATACAATGCAATACCAATCAAACCAGCTGTTCCAATCAACAATGTATTCGCAATCGTATGAATCGCTTCTGGTGACTGGACTAACTGCCCTTTAACAAAGCCGCCTTCTTGCATAACAAAACCTACAACAATGGTAGCAATTGCTACTGTAGTTTTTCTAGCAAAAGTCATTACCGCCGCAAACAAACCTTCTCTTCTTTTCTGTGATATAATTTCATCTACATCTGGAATAAAAGGGAAAACATTCCATGGTGTAAATTCGAGAAGCTGACGACCAATTTGATAGAAAAAACCAAGTGCATATAAAATAGCTAACTTTGAAGCGGGATCATAAAGATATACGGCAAAAAAGCCAAACAAGCAGGCAATCATTGTTATATACGAAATTTTAAACAAATTGCGCGGGCCAAATTTAATCATTAAGAAACCACCCGCAATTGTTGTCGGTATTCCAATAAGACTAAGTGAAAGTATATCTGCGGCATTTGCTGATGGAAGATCCAGACAAAATACAGCAAAGAAAATAAAGATTGTATTAAAAACATCTTTTCCTGTAA
>Ga0302211_10000770_pt1 | contig 10626 bp, 5 predicted proteins | sample II_Fen_E3_3_FD_200234 | JGI IMG/M metagenome (GOLD analysis project Ga0302211, IMG submission 200234) | Peat permafrost microbial communities from Stordalen Mire near Abisko, Sweden - II_Fen_E3_3 | ecosystem: Environmental > Terrestrial > Soil > Wetlands > Permafrost | place: Sweden: Abisko... | reverse complement strand
CGATTTGTTTGCCATTCGCATCATCCTCGATTCTCCTGTTGATCGCGAAAAGCTCGATTGTTGGCAAGCTTATTCCATTGTGGCAGATATGTATCAACCTAATCCCAAACGTCTGCGCGATTGGTTGTCAATACCTAAGAGTAATGGTTATGAAAGTCTCCATATTACCGTAATGGGCCCCGAAGCCAAATGGGTAGAAGTGCAAATTCGTACCCAACGAATGGATGAAATCGCAGAACGCGGTTTAGCGGCGCACTGGAGATATAAAGGAGTAAAAGCTTCAGGAGAAAACGGGATGGAACAAATATTAGCTTCTGTTCGTTCCGCACTTGAGAGTCATGATGAGGACAGCATGCGTGTGATGGATCAGTTTAAGATGGATCTTTATGCCGATGATGTGTTTATTTTTACTCCAAAGGGTGATTTGTTCAAGTTGCCCAAGGGTGCTACGGTGCTCGACTTAGCTTTCCACATTCACAGTAAACTTGGTTGCCGATGCATCGGAGCCCGTGTAAACGGTCGAAATGCACAGATTCGTCAAGAACTGAGTAGTGGAGATCAGGTAGAAATCTTAACCTCCAATTCCCAATCGCCCAAAAGCGGTTGGCTGAATATTGTAACTACCGGAAGAGCCAGAACCAAGATCCGTCAGGAGTTGAAAGAGATGGCCTCTAAGCAGTCGGATTTTGTGAAGGAAGATATTCAACGCAAATTCAAAAACAGAAAGATAGAATACGATGAAGGCGTGATGATGCGTCTCATTAAGAAGCTGGGATACAAGACGGTAACCGACTTTTATCAAAGTATTGCTGAAGGTGCGCTTGACGTAAATGATGTCGTTGATAAATATCTAGAATCCGCACATCGTGAGAAGGAACCGGAAGAGATTCTTCCACATCGCAGTGCCGAAAACTATAGTCTGAATACCGTTGAAACCGAGCAGACGAAGAAAGATGATGTACTTGTAATTGATAAAAATTTACGAGATATCGACTTTACCCTGTCGAAGTGCTGTAACCCTATTTATGGAGACGAAGTCTTTGGCTTTGTTACGGTAAGTGGAGGCATCAAGGTGCATCGTTGCGATTGCCCCAATGCTCCACAGATGCGCGAACGTTTCGGTTATCGTATTGTAAAAGCACGTTGGGCGGGAAAGGCATCCGGAAAGCAGTATCCTATTACTCTTCGTGTAGTAGGTATTGACGATATTGGCATTGTTACGAACATATCTTCTGTAATTAGCAAAGAACCCGACACCAGTCTACGTAGCTTTAGTATCGAGTCGCACGACGGATTATTCACCGGTCAGCTAACCGTAAATATCAGTGATGTTTCTAAACTAGATTCGCTGATAAAGAAGCTTCGTGCCATTCGCGGTGTAAAACAAGTGATACGTTAAAGGAAACAATGTAAAGTAAAAGCGTTAACCTCTTTCAAAAAGGGTTAACGCTTTTACTTTTTGTTTTTTATTTTTCATCCCGTTTACTGCGTGTAGGCAATACGAATATTTGTGATTGAGCAGCATTATCGTTCTTATCCGAGGCTTTGATGCGAAATATCGCTTCACCCGTGCGGAGTTTCTTGTTGGCACGAAGATGAGCTGTATATACCATAGATGCCCCTGAGCGGATCGTATCGATTGTGATAGAAGGCGAAATAACAATACCTTTTCCTCCGAGAAGCTCTATTTTAGGTGTAACCTCGTAGGCAGTAGCTTCTCCTCGGTTGGTAATCACAAACGAGAGCGTACAATCTTCCATCACGTCGATCGTTCCATCTTTATTTGAGTCGGAGAATCTCACATCGCCAAGACCTAGCGTATTTAAATCTGTGTAACGCTCATTCGCAGCTCGATTTTCTTGGTCTAATTGCTCAAAGTAAGCATCGCTCTGTTTATTCTGATGTCGCATTTCCTGCCCTTTCGCAATTTCGCTACCTACCGCAGCTCCGGCCAACGTACCTACTGTTGAACCAAATAGATTTCCGTCGTATCCCTGAAAAACTTCACCGAAGACCGCTCCGAGAACTCCTCCTACGAAAGCACCTACGCCTGTGGCATGACTACCATAGTGACTACCATGGTGATGATGACTACCATAGCGACTAGAATAGCAACTAGTTAATCCTATGGATGTTGCTAGTATACTTATTCCAACAATGCCTTTAAAAGTATTCATACGATTGGTGTATAAGGTAAAATTACATCGTTACGCGTGAATAAGCCGGAGCATTAATATCGCAAAAGTCATTATCAAGATACTTGTAATACCCATCAATTGCAATCATTCCCGCATTGTCCGTAGTAAAGCGGAAAGGCGGAATGAACACATTCCATCCATAGCGTTTTCCATACTCCTCAAACGCATTACGTAAGCCCGTGTTGGCCGAAACCCCACCGGCTACTGCTACCGTTTTAATACCTAAATCTTTTGAAGCCTTTACTAGCTTCTTCATCAAGATATCCACCACCGTAGCCTCCAAGCTAGCCGCAAGATCTTCTTTATGATGCGTAATAAAATCAGGATCTTCCTTCATCCAGTCGCGCAAGTGATATAAAAACGAAGTCTTCAGTCCGGAAAAGCTATAGTCGTATTCCTTAATTTGAGGGCGTGAAAACTGATACGCTTTCGGGTTTCCCTGTCGTGCCAAACGGTCGATAATCGGTCCACCCGGATAACCCAGTCCCATCACTTTAGAACATTTATCGATAGCTTCCCCCGCAGCATCGTCGATGGTCTGACCAATGATTTGCATGTCGTTGTAAGCCTTCACCAAGATAATCTGTGAGTTACCACCCGACACCAACAAACATAAGAAAGGGAAAGTCGGTTGATTGTTATCCTCTTCCGATTGTTTAATGAAATGTGCCATCACATGTCCGTTCAAATGGTTCACATCCACCAGTGGAATTCCCAATGCCCGAGCAAAGCCCTTTGCAAAAGAAACACCCACTAAAAGCGATCCCATCAATCCCGGTCCGCGTGTAAACGCCACAGCCGAAAGTTGTTCTTTCGTAATTCCCGCTTGGCGCAAAGCCTCGTGTACCACCGGTACAATATTCACTTGATGTGCACGCGAAGCCAGTTCAGGAACCACTCCTCCGTATGCAGTATGTACAGATTGATTAGCCGTTACATTCGATAAGAGCACCCCATTGCGGATTACCGCAGCCGAGGTATCATCGCACGACGATTCAATGCCCAGAATGATGATATTTTTATTCTTTTCCATCTAGTAAGCAATCTCTTAGTGAGTTAAAATTTCGTATCCCGACTCTGTAATCAGAATAGTATGTTCCCATTGTGCCGAATCCGATTCATCCTCCGTAAAGATCGTCCAACCATTGTCCTCGTCGCAAAGTACTTCGCGTTTCCCTGCATTAATCATCGGCTCAATAGTAAACGTCATGCCCGGAACGAGTATCATTCCTCTTCCTTTCATGCCCACATGTTCTACATCCGGTTCCTCGTGAAAGGCCAGTCCCACGCCGTGTCCGCAGAGTTCGCGAACCACCGAGTAGCCGTGTTTCTCAGCATGATGTTGCACCGCATAGCCAATATCTCCCAATGTATGCCAAGGTTTGGCCTGCTGAAGTCCCTTTTCAAGACATTCTTTCGTTACGCGTACCAATTTCTCACGTTCCGCACTCACCTTGCCAATTTGAAACATTCGTGAGGCATCGCTAAAGAAGCCGTTAAAAATAGTACTCACATCTACATTGATAATATCCCCTTCTTCCAAAATTTCTTCTTCCGAAGGAATGCCGTGGCACACCACATCGTTTATCGATGTGCAGCAGCTTTTGGGGAAACCTTCGAAGTTTAGCGGAGCCGGAATAGCCCCATGGCTGAGGGTAAACTCATGTACCAAATTATCGATCTCAAGGGTATTCATACCTGCGTGAATTTCACTCGTAAGCATATCAAGAATACCCGTATTAATCATTCCACTTTGTCGGATGCCTTCAATCTGTTCCGGCGTTTTTATTAGAGTTTTCCAAGGCACAAGGAAGCCTCGGTTTTGAAAAGAGAGCACCTTTTTGTCCAAATCGGTCAAGGGCTCACCTGGGCGAGTTCGCCAGCGTTTTTTTATTCGTATCATGAAGTATAAACTTTCGTCTTTTTAAAATCTCACCGCAAAGGTACAAAAAGTATACTAAAAGCGCACAAAAATCTCCCAAAATAGTACGCTAAAACGAGAAAATTTTAGTATTTTTGCACACCATTACTAAAAGAAAGCGTTATAAGTACTTTTAGAAAAATCATTTTAGTCATTCTCTATTCTCTGGTCATCAGCTATTTAGGAGTGATTACTATGCTGAATATTCCCTATTTTCAGCGTAAAGTAACCGTTGTGATCACTCGTGAATTGAGTAACTATCTCGGTACCCAGCTAACTATCGACCGAGTTGACCTCGGATTATTCAACCATATCATCCTCGATAATGTCAACCTGAAAGATCGTCAGGGGCACCCTCTTTTAAAAGCTTCGCGCCTGTCTGCAAGTTTCGACCTTTTGCCACTTCTTACTCAGCAAAAGGTCTCTTTACGAAGTGTACAACTGTACAATTTCCGTATCGCCTTAACAAAAGCCAATCCCAAGGCACCGTTAAACTGCCAATTTGTGATTGATGCCTTCAAAAGCAAGAAGCCGAAAAAAGAAAGCCACCTCGACCTGCGTGTAAATTCTTTGCTGGTACGTCATGGCAGCGTTTCGTACGATTTGCTTTCCGATCCGTACCAACTTCCGAATGAACTCTCAAAGCGACGTTTCAACATCCATCACCTTAATCTTTCGAAGATACAGGCCTCTATCAGTTTAAAACATCTCACCAACGATTCGTTGAGTGCCACTGTAAAACGATTGAGCTTTAAGGAGCAGTCCGGAGTTGAATTGAAACGCCTGTACCTAAAAGTTCATGCCAATTCGCGCAAAGCCCAAATTGAAGACTTCGACCTCGAACTTCCAAATACCCATCTGCATTTTGCTCCTATTGAAGCTCGTTATAAAAGCTTCAAAGCACTTAAGAATTTAGGCGACAGCATTCGTTGGCAATGTGAAGTGTTGCCTTCCGAAGTAAAGTTGAGTGATCTTGGTGCATTCGTCCCCGCCCTTCGCGGATTCGATTCCCCCTTCTACTTCAATGCTAAGTTCGAAGGTCCGTTGAATAACCTTGTTCTGAATAATCTCTATTTGACTTCTTCGCACGACGAAATAAACCTCTATGCACGTGCCCGAGTATCCGGCTTACTGAAAAAACAACCCAAATATATCGATGCAGAGATCACTTCCTTGCGCCTTTCGGAGCATGCACCCGATTTTGTGTTCCGTGCACTTGGTAGTTTAGGCATCAAGCAAGCCCCTATTTGGAATCGACTGGGAGCTCTTCAGCTCAAAGCTCACGTAGATGGTTACCTCGCCACTAATTTGAATGCCACCATTTCCTTGCGTAGTGCGATAGGTGCTTTAAAAGCCACCGCCCATTATCAGAAAGTCAACGGTCCGCAGAAAACATCTCATATAGAAGTGCATGCACAGACCGACGAAGTAAACTTGGGTAAACTTCTCAATAAAGATATCCTTGGCCTAGCTGCTCTCGATGCCCAGGCCAACGGTACCCTTTCCAATGGAAAATTTTCCTCCTTCAAAATCCAAGGTACTGTTCCGCATATCCAATATAAAGGGCACGACTATCAAAAACTTACCTTCGACGGCCTTTATGGATCGAAGGGTTTCGATGGACTGGTAAGCGTGGACGATGAACTCATCAAGATGGATGCCAAAGGCATATTCAACCTCATCGGCAAGCAACACGAATATCATCTCTCTGCCCATGTACAGCGCTTTAAGCCCTATCAATTAGGCCTTATAAAGAATCACAAAGAAACGGTTTTTGCTTTCAATGTCAATGCCAACCTTCAAGGTAATAAGGTGAATGATATTCTAGGTACCCTTTCAATTGATTCTCTAAATTTTCAGAAACCGGGTATGCAACGTCTTATCGACCATATGAGTCTTCGTGCTTATCAAGAAGACGGAATACGTAAGATAGAAGTCCTAGCCCCCTTCCTAGCCGGTCATGCCGAAGGTCATTTTGAATACAGCACTTTAGTAAATAGCATTGCTCAAATGCTTAGTAAGTACACCCCATCGCTTCTCGATATCAGTAAACAAGCGAAGCCCCAAAATAGCATCGCTTTCAGTTTCGTTTTCGAAAATACCGAACCCCTAACCGAGTTGCTCGACATTCCGTTAACCATCTATCAGCGAGCCAGTTTGAAAGGCTCCATCGATGATGCCACCCATACCCTTCAAATAGAAGGCGATTTCCCTAGTTTCGATTATGGCACGATGAGGCTGCGTCATACCACCTTGCGTTGCGAGAATACCCCTGAACGCTTCAACTGTAGCATTGGTGGCGGACTCCTGATGCGCAACAACCTGCCTCTCAACCTAGCTCTGCAAGTCGAAGCGACCGAGAACCGGTTAACCGCCTCCATGGGTTGGGAAAACGAAGATAAAGTAATCTATCGCGGTCAACTGACCACTGAGGCCAAGCTTACTCGCGATCCTCGAACCCGACGTGTAACAGCTAATATCCAGATAAACCCTACCGAGGTCATCCTTCACGACTCAACTTGGCAAATCAGCAAAGCTCAGATACAAATAGATAGTGCCATCCATGTGCAGAACTTTGAAGTTGCGCATGCCAATCAGCATGTTCGTGTAGAAGGCATCGCCTCTCGTAGTGACGGCGACTCCCTTGTAGCCGAACTCGAGCAAGTAAACCTTACACACGTATTTAATATACTCAACTTCCATCCCATCGAGTTTGCCGGAATTGCTACCGGCCGTGGAGTAGCTCATCACCTCCTAAGGCAACCTATCATCGAAGCCCAGCTCGAGATACCTGCGTTCAAAATCAATGATGCCGACGTAGGGCATGCCTTTGTAAAAGGGCATATCGATCTGCCTAACGACGATATTGCTATAACGGGTGATATGGAAGAAAAAGATTTCAGCACCACCCACGTTGTTGGAAGTATATATCCCAAACGAAAAGGCCTCGACCTGCATATCAAAGCAGGAAAAACCAATGTGGCCTTCATACAACCCTATGTAAAAACGATCCTCTCCGAATTAAAAGGACGTGCTACCGGAAACTTCCGACTCTTTGGCGGCTTCAAAACCCTCAATGTAGAAGGTGACGGTGTAGGCGATGCCTCCTTTAAAATAGATCTTCTCGGAGTAACCTATTCCCTTCGCGACTCCATCCATTTGCGTCCCGAAGAGTTCTATCTCACCAAGGCGAAAGTCTATGATGCCGAAGGTCATCCCGGTATTGTCGATGCACGCCTCCGGCATAAAAACTTCCGTAACTTCAACTACACGCTGCGTGTACAAACCGAGGATATGCAAGTGATGAACCTGCGCGAGTCGTTCGGCCTCCCCTTTTATGGCCGCGTCTATGGTAACGGTAATGCCTACCTTACAGGTAACGACCGTCGACTCGACATCACGGCGTCGATGCAGACCACCGACAAAACCGAGTTCTGCTATAAACTCACCGATGCTCGTTCAGCCGGTGATAATCATTTTGTACACTTTCTTGATAGCCATAGCCCGAAAGACACCTTGCTAGCTCCTGCGACTCCTGCTGTGCCCGAGAAGGAGCAGATGGATGTGCGTCTCAACTTGCTTTGCGATGTCGGACCGCAGAGTGTAGTGAAAGTAATTATCGACCCCAAATCCGGCGACTACATCAGTTGCACCGGTACCGGCAACATCCGTATGGAATATTACAACAAAGGCGATCTGCAAATGTTTGGTACCTACACCTTAAATCAAGGTGTTTATAAGTTCTCCTTGCAGGAAGTAATCCGTAAAGACTTCACCATGCGTAGCGGCAGCAGTTTAACGTTCAATGGAAATCCATATTTCGCCAATTGCGACATACACGCCCTCTATACCGTAAACTCCGTTTCCTTGCGCGACCTGGGTACCGATGTAATCAGTGCGATACAAAATGCGCAGACCAATGTACGTGTAAACTGTCTGATGGACATTACCGGTGCTATCTCTCAACCCGACATTCGTCTGGGCATTGAGTTACCCAACGAAAATGAAGAAGTACAACGCGTAGTACGTAACTTCATCAGCACCGACGACCAGATGAACATGCAAATACTCTACCTACTGGGTATCGGAAAGTTCTACACCCCCGACTATGCCAACCATACAGGGCAGACCTCCAATGCCATGAGCTCCGTACTCTCCAGCACCCTTTCCGGCCAGCTCAACAGCATGCTCTCGCAAGTAATCGGCGTACGCAACTGGAACTTCGGAGTCAACGGATCTACCGGCGAACAAGGATGGACCGACATGGAGCTTCAAGGCATGCTTTCCGGACAATTACTCAATAACCGCCTCTTGCTCAACGGCAATTTCGGTTATCGTGGTGCTGCTACCACCACTGCCACCACCACTACTACAGCTGCCCAGCAGACCGGCTTCATAGGCGACTTCGACCTCGAGTATCTCCTTACCAAAGGAGGTGACATCCGTATGAAAGCCTACAATAAAAATAACGATCGCTACAGCACCAAGCAAACGCTCAACACCCAAGGAATCGGCGTAATCTTTAAGCGCGACTTCGATTCGTACTTAGAACTACTCCCTTGGCATAAAAAGAACCGCAAAAAGAACTTAAAATGAAAATACTTTTTCAATCCCTAGCCAGCGGTAGCAGTGGCAATTGCTACTACATAGGTACCCATAAGGAAGGTATCCTTGTGGATGCCGGCATTCCGGTGCGTCAGATAAAGAAGAATCTAAAAGAGCTCAAGCTCGGCCTAGAAAATATCCTTGGTGTCATCATCACCCACGATCATGCCGACCATATAAAAAGCGTAGCTACTCTAGGCGATAAGTATCATCTTCCCATCTATTGCACCGCCCAAACCTTCATTGGCATCAACCAAAATAAATGTATAAAGGAGAAGCTCTCGAATGCCGCCACGCGTTTCATTCAGAAAGAAGACCCCTTCAGCATCGGTGACCTGCAAATTACCGCCTTCGAAGTGCTTCACGATGCAAACGACAACGTAGGTTACCTCATCGAAACCCCTGCCCATTGCACCGATCCGTTTATGGAAACTCCGCCCGCAGTAAACTTTTGCTTCCTCACCGACGTAGGGCGCATCACCGAGCGCGTTAGCCGTTATATTACCCGTGCCAACCACTTGATACTCGAAGCCAACTACGACGACGAGATGCTCGCCATGGGCTCCTACCCCGAATTTCTGAAATCCCGCATCCGTAGTGAGAGAGGTCACCTCTCAAATACCAGCTCCGCCGAGTTCCTCACCCATCACATTGCCAACCGCCCCCTCGACACCCCTGCCGGACGTTTGCAGCACGTATGGCTTTGTCACCTTTCGCAAGAGAACAACCATCCCGAGCTAGCCCTTAAAACCTTCGATCAGCACTTGCGTAGCCTCGGTCTGGTCATCGGTCTCGACCTTCAGCTCAGCATCCTACGGCGTACCAGTCCCACAGAATCCTACGAAGTAGGCCTCGAATGAACAAAAAACGCCTATCAGTCGAAGAAAGTAGCAGAAACATTTGTTTCTTTGAGAAAAAGTCTCTATCTTTGCACCCGCAATTGTAAGAATAGCGATACGCAAGCACTCTTAGCTCAGTTGGTAGAGCAACTGACTCTTAATCAGTGGGTCCAGGGTTCGAATCCCTGAGGGTGCACCCAAAAGGTCGCAAAAGCTATTCTTAATAAACGCATGCATTCTTAGCTCAGTTGGTAGAGCAACTGACTCTTAATCAGTGGGTCCAGGGTTCGAATCCCTGAGAGTGCACCAACACATCGCTCCGATGAACAAATTGTTCATCGGAGCGATGTTGTTTTCTGTGATTATGCAGAAATTCGACAGCTTTTCCGCATGATCTTAAAAAAAGCTTCAATCCTTCAGAAATGGGATTAAAGTGTTGCTATACAGTTTTTTAACCCTGAAATATTTGTGTGTAATGTTTCAGCTATCTTTCAGGTGCGTTTTGTTAAATTAACAAATTTGTAATATAATGCAAAAAACAAGACCAAGTCTGAAGGATCTTATAAATCGCATGTTTCAGTATAATTTATTGGTAATCAATATTATAAATTAAAACTGAAATATGAAAGATCTTTTCGTATTTTGTGTATGCAATAAGGAATAATGCTGTATCATGCAAATAAACTTTAATTTGAAGATGCATAAGCGTTTCCCGATCAAAACTTTGGCATTCTTTAAAAATACTTGAGCATCATTTTTAAAAGCTTCTGCATCTTTTTTAAAATGCCTTGCAACAAATTTAAAAAGAATAGGACAAGACGACAGAAATCAGGTAAAGAAAGCTTAAAAAAAAGATAAGCATCTTCGAAAGGAAACATAAGCATCTTCCAACAAGAAGATAAGCATCTCTTTCTGAAGAGGTAAGCAAGTTTTTTGGCCAATGTCCTTTCCTTGTCTTTGCCAGTGTCTTTACCTGATTTCAGTGGTTCTTTTGCACTTTAGTTGAAAATAATAGCCGGAACAATCATCTTTCTTCTCAATAATTCGAGTTTTGCTTTTCCGT
>Ga0302211_10000755_pt1 | contig 10776 bp, 8 predicted proteins | sample II_Fen_E3_3_FD_200234 | JGI IMG/M metagenome (GOLD analysis project Ga0302211, IMG submission 200234) | Peat permafrost microbial communities from Stordalen Mire near Abisko, Sweden - II_Fen_E3_3 | ecosystem: Environmental > Terrestrial > Soil > Wetlands > Permafrost | place: Sweden: Abisko... | reverse complement strand
GACAAAAAAATATGATGAGTATAAATCTGTATTTATCTTATATTCAAAACCTTATTTTCATTTTCTCACCCTTAGTAGAAAAAAGTACACCCCATACCCCACCCTTATTTCTTTATTTTACAAGAACTACCGTCTGTTGATAGAATTTTAGAAATGCTTCATACTCTTCAGCAAAAGTATGATTATGGTAATGTAATTTTTGATTTAAAATATAGTCACATACTTTATTTACAACGATGAATGGAAGTCTATGAATAGTTGTAAAGATAAAATGCGTGTATAAATTGTTATATTCTATTTTCATATAAAATAAGGGAAATATGGTTTAATACAAGGGGTTATGGATTTTCTAGTAAAGGTGAATGGAGGAAAAATAAGGTTTATTATTTATTAGTTATCGTTTAATTTGTACAAAGTTTGATTCCCACAGTTTGTATAATTAAAGCATTTTTCCATTTATTTTAAATAATTGCATTTAATGTTGCGAATGTCAAATATAGTAAGTACTTTTGGTGCAAATTTTATCTTTACAGGTTAGTCATAGTTGTAATTAATGGTAAAAAAAGGGATATAATTATTGTAGTTCTCAATTTGGATAACAGATATAATCAGACCATGTAAAATGAAGACATTAAAACTTATAATTGTATTGGTTATTTTCACTATACTAATCAGTTGCGATCATAAAGAGGTTACTTTAACTTCTAACACTGCTGTTGAGAACTATATCCGGTTATTGAAAACAAACCGATATGATTCTTTAAGCCTGCCTGACTTTACCTCGAACGATATTCCCGCACTGCTTATTTACCGGAATGAGACTCAAATCATAACCAATTTTCCGCACAACGGTATATCATCTTTGTTTATGCCGGATTGTACCCTGGGAATGTATGTACTATGGACCATTGAGTCGATACGTGCCGTTGCAATTCACAGCAACCAATTGATCGGCAGATTTCCTTCCCAAAATCCCATATTATCGTTGAGGGATTCAACAACATTAAAATTGGTCTATAATGATCTTTCCCTGAAAATAGCTGCCGAATCGTATTTTAAATGGTGGGAAAACTATAAACATACGGATTTTGAAGTGTTTAAAAACATCGATCCGCTGTCGGGGACAAGCTATAAATGGCATTGAGTACTTACACAGGATGAATCCTACCCAGGGAATTAGTTATCGTTAGTTTTATTCAAAAAAGAGGTTTGTCTTTATAAACTTTCAATTAAAAAATTACTACACTTTATGAATTTACAGTTTAATAAAAACACAGCTCAGATTCTTTCGATATTGTTTATTGCATTGATTGGTTTTGGAACATCAATTGTTTTGTTCATTATTGCCGGAGTAAATAATATCCCTTTACCTGATTTAGCAATCCGGAATATTATAATCCTAAATTTAAAAATCAGTATCACCTATCTGAGTAATTTGATAATTGGAATTTGGTTCTTTTTAAATGCCGAAAAGTTGAATCAGGATAAATGGACCTGGGTGCTGATAGGGTTGGTCGGCGGTCAGTATTCGTTGATACTTTTGTTAATGAGTGCTTTAGTTCAAAGGACTGATAAAAAACAGGATCTTTTCAAATTATTTTTGAATATTATCGTGTTATTAATTTTAGTCTCCGGGATCCAATATATCCCAAAGAGTTGGTTTGAGCCATCTCCTGAATTGCTTCTTAATTATGCTCTTTTAAATAAATCTGCATTTGTCATGACAACTCCTTTGATAGTTAATTTGGTGTATACAGCAGGATTGAATATTTTCTTTGCCCGGAAAATAAACATCTTGCTGAACTGTTATAAAATTGAAAAGAAAGGGTTCTGGATAATTGCGACACTGATTACAGGTTTATTTTCGGTTATTTTAGTTCATAATCTTGTGCTATTTGAAAAAAAAATCAGTGTGGTTCCTATAGAGCCATAAAGGAAATACATAAGAACTAAATTAGTTTTTGACGCTCATAAATAGTATTTATAGGCGTTTTTTTATTGTATGATCAATAGTTATAAAACATGGTTCTTCATTAATAATAAGTCTTTTAGTATCACGTTATGATTAAAAAAATGTAATTTTGCAGCTTTTAAGAAATGAATAGATATCTGCTAAAACATTTTCATTAAATATTCTGTTTATAATCCAATGAATCGGAATTGTTTTTATATTTTCTTTCTATAATTAATTTGAATTGGAGAAACATTATAAGAACACAATGCAAACCTTAGAAAATTATAGTGAAAGAAGAATGAAAATCTACTAGTGGAAATAATTATAATTTCTTTAATTTTTAATTTCACAATCTAACCAAATTCCAGAAATGAAATTTTCATCTGTTTTACTACTTGTGTCGTTTACTACCACCTTCTTTTGTACAAATCTGTTTGCCATTAAAGCAACTCCTTATCCCGTAAATATTACACAATCCGATGGCAGTGTCCTGACAGTTCGAATTCATGGTGATGAATCCTTCAATTATAAAACAACCCTTGACGGGTATCCTTTAATCACAGATAAGAATGACATTCTTACGTATGCTGTGGCTGATTCGAACGGGAATTTGATCAGTACTGCAATGAAAGCGTCAAATATTGAAAGCCGTAGTACCAATGAAGTACGTTTCATTAAAAAATTAAATCCGGAGAATGTACTTTCGCAAATCAAAAAACAATCCAAAGCATTAAAATCCCGAAAAGTTCTTACCGGATTATCACAACAAACCAGTTACCCGCTAACAGGCAGACCCAGATCACTGGTTATCCTTGTCAATTTTAAAGATGTAAGTTTTGTTACTCCCGATCCTAAAACTGCTTTCAGTAACCTGTTGAACCAGGATAAATACGCAGCTAACGGGGGAACCGGCTCAGCCAACAACTATTTTCAGGATAGTTCCAATGGAGCATTTAATCCGGAGTTTGATGTAGTTGGCCCCTATACATTACCAAAAAGCATGGCCTTTTATGGTGGAAATAATACAGCAGGGAATGATAAAAGCCCGCAACAAATGGTTATTGATGGTTGTGCGTTAGCTGCAGCCGACGGAGTTGATTTTTCGATATATGATACCGATAATGATGGAATTGTAGACAACGTTTTTATTTATTATGCCGGATATAATGAAGCGGAAGGCGGTCCTAAAAGCAGCATTTGGCCTCACCGTTGGGGATTAAACTATAATTCGGCTGTTTTTAATGGCGTTTCTGTTTCCGATTATGCCTGTACTTCCGAATTAAGATCTAATTCAGGTACGAATATGTGTGGTATAGGTACCTTTTGTCATGAATTCAGTCACGTGCTGGGATTAACCGATTATTATGATACCGATGGCACTACCGATCATCATACGCTATCCGAATGGAACATCATGGATTATGGTCCTTATTTAAATGCCGGACGCACACCTCCCTCCTATTCTGCTTTTGACCGTTTTTATCTGAACTGGTTAAAACCTGTTCTTATCAATGATGAGGGAGATTATTCACTACAAAATCTTACCACTTCAAACAGTGCTTTTTTAATTTCTCGTGACGGAACCCATAATCTGAATGGTTCGAATCCAACACCAACTGAATTTTACATGCTGGAGGATCGTCAACAAACAGGTTGGGATACTTACCTGCCCGGTCATGGCATGTTAATTACTCATATCCGGTATAACCCCATCACATGGGCAAATAATACAGTGAATAATGATGCCAATGCCATGGGGTTTGACATTGTCGAAGCTGACGGGATTGCTCTTACTGAGACGTCTCAAATTGACAACACATTAGCCGGTGATCCTTTCCCGGGAACCTCTGCTGTTACTTCCAAAAATCTGGAATATACGGTTCTTACAGGAAATTCAAAGACCTTCCAACCCATCAGTTCCATAAATGAAACCGGTGGAAATATCACTTTCAGTTTAGGTACAAAGACTGTTGAAACAACACCTGTCGTGGCGACCTCTGACTCCGTTTCAATTATCAAATCCATCATCACGGTTAGAGGCAATGTGATCAGTGAAGGAAGTTCAACGATTATTGCAAAAGGAATTTGCTGGAGTACAACGGCTAATCCACTAATTACAAACTCGAAGACAAATGATGGTTCAGGAGTCGGTTCATTTACAAGTTTATTATCCGGATTAAACGACAATACTTTGTATCATTACCGGGCGTATGCAACGAATAGCATAGGTACTGCTTACGGTGCAGACTTCACTTTTACAACCCTGAGCCTGCCAAAAGTATCCACAATCGATGTAACCAATATTTCATCAAACACTGTAACAACCGGAGGAAACATCTCGTGCGAAGGAAGTTCTGATATTATTTCCAGGGGGATTTGTTGGAGCCTGAATACCATTCCTACAATTCTAAATGATACTACCGTTGACGGTACCGGTGGAGGCACCTTTGTAAGAACTATCAACGGACTATCATTCGGAACGGCTTATTTTTTAAGAGCCTATGCCACGAATAGTTCAGGCACTTCCTATGGAGAAGAGATCGGATTCTCGACCATGGGGTACACAGGAGTATCGGGTAATGCTGCTCAAAACTTTGATTTTTATCCGAATCCGACAAAAGGGATCGTGAATATCCGGGTCGGAAAAGATAATATAGAAGGATATACGTTCAGTATTATAAACACTCTTGGAGATAAGATCTATGTTTCAACACTGAATACCACCATGAGTTCTGTCGATATCCAGAAGATCTGCAAACCGGGCCTTTACTTTATTCAGATTCTGAATCTGGATGGAATGGTGGTTTGTCAAAAAAAGATTCTGTTTAATTAAGTTGAGTTCAATAAAAAGATTCGTCAATCAAAAAAGAGGACGTAACATCAAATTGTTTCAATTTTAAATAAACATTTTAAATCAATAAAATGAAAAAGCTTTATATCACCATATTCATGGTGGTTCTATCAGGGTTCATATTCAACAGTGTTATCGCTCAGGTCAAATCACCGAATAAAAAAGTGACTGTTTCGTATACCTGGTCAAAAATTCAATCATACGGCAGCAATCAATTAGCGGTATGGGTTGAAGACCTGAATGGAAAATACATTTGTACTTTGTTTGCAACCCGTTTTACCGCTAAGGGTGGGTACCTGAAACGACCTGTATCATTAAGCGAATGGACTTCAAAATCCGATCTTAAAAATGCCACAAAGCCGGAAGTGGATGCGATTACAGGTGCTACACCGTCAACCGGGAAACAAAGTCTTACCTGGAATTGCAAAGACAAATCAGGTAAAAATATTTCGGCCGGCAACTATGTTATAAGAATGGAAGCAAATATCCATGATGCCGATAAAATGTTCTTTAGAGGCGAAATAAAGATAGGTGGCAATGCCTGTCACACATCAGGTGTTATCACTTTTTCCGACTCAAAACTTGCCGGTGGGAAAGTTTTGTTTAGCGACGTGTTGGTCGAATACAAATAAGGTTTATTTACTTAAGATTTAATTTTGATATTTTTTTTATAGGCTACTGACCAATTTAAATTTATACAAATGAGAATAATTGAAGTAATAACCATAATCATCTATGGTATTGTTGGCATAATATCATTGTTGATGGCATTTAAAAATATATTTGCAAAAAGTTACCTCCCCTTTCAGGAAGAAGCTGCTTCATTAATATGGATTAAGATAGATCATCGACTCAGATCTGTTATTCTGGGTCTGATGAGAATATCAGGACTTGGATTTCTTGTAACAGCTATGCTCCTCTTATCTTTTCCTATTGTAAATTATAATATACAGAATGAATTTATAAAATATTCAATTCCTGTTATTTCATTGATCTTTTGTACCGGACTTTGTCTGGTTAATTACAAATTGTACAAACAAACCAATTCAAAAACACCCTGGAAAGGATCACTTTTTGCTATGATCGCCATAATTGTTGGTTTAATTTTATCGGTTTTGCAATAATTGTTCTGTAATCAGACAAATAATTCTTATCATTGATAATGAATGTCTTGTAAGATGTAATTCATTGTCGCAACACCCGGACGACTGATTATTCGCATTTACACCTGACCCCGTTGTAGACTTCTACGCCGGGGTCATTTAGTGGCAGGTCTCTCTCTGTTTGTAGTAATAAGGCATCTCAATATATGTACAGTCACAACATGGATTTTTAATTTAAGCTGCGAATTTTAAATGATTTTCTAATGTTTATCTGTTTATAAATAATATTCAACTTATGAACTGTTTTTTTTTCAAATGAACCGGTACAGTGTAATAATGAATTGTATTTATAAATTAATATTCCCTTGAAATTGCATTTTGATAAAACCATCCTCTACTACCATTCAGCATGAATTTTTATCCTTCACTTTTTATATTCTTTTACACCCCTTTTACACCCCTTTTACTCCCCTTTACCCAGAATCGGTATCCTGTCCATTAAATATCCGTATATAGTCCATTAGTAGTCCGTATCTATATAAATACGGACATGTAACGGACTATATACGGAGATGTAACGGAGTATATACGGACCAATGTCAAAGGGGAATAAAAGGGGAATAAAAGGGGTGTAAAAGATTAAGCGACCAAAATAAAACATTTGGAATAATATTTTTGATAAAAAAAAACAGAATAATTTTTTCAAGCTAAATATTACCGGTAAAAATATATGTGTTATCAATCAGTATTTTTAGCGATTATAAACAATAATTTAAAAATGTTGTTAGATTAAAAAGTCATTTTTAATTTTCAATCATCTGCATTTATATTACTTCGTTTATCATGAATTGTTATATATCATAAGTTCGTTTACATTTCTAACTTACTTAGCTGTATCAGATGATCGTTTACAAAACTAAGTAACTTATTATATCAATCCACAGTGGATTGGCCTTTCTAAGGAGATCAAAATATCATGAGTTCATTGACATATTACATATCAATCTCATTTAGTTAAGAATTTTGATTTGAGACACCCTTTGTGAAACTTTGAGCCTTTGTGCCTTAGTGGCTATTATTTTTTGCCACGAAGTCTCTAAGCCACAAAGTTTCACTAAGAAAAAACTAATCAAACGGCATTGTATTACATATACTAAAATTAAAGATTAGGAAATCATTAGTCGTCTAATTATTATGACTATAGTCTGTAAATTTGAACCTTAAAAGATTATATAAAACAGGAGTATTTTAAATAACTTTTCTTTAATTTGTAAACTAACTTATGATACAGATTCGACAATTAGATGTAAACGGACTCTTGATACAAATTTGTAAACGATCAAATGTTATTTATCAATTAATCTCTAATCGTTAATCATTTAAAAACAATTCAACATGAAAAAAATCTATTTTCCGATGATGGTGACATTGATACTTGCCACATCGTGCCAGATGAAAACAAAGACAGGTTCGTTTGATGCAGTAGCTGCCAAAGCCGAAGTAACCAAGACGCTGGATAGCCTGGACGCAGCGTTAAAATCAAAAGATGCAAAGACATTTTTATCCTTTTACACGGAGGATGGCCTGTATTGCGGGACCGATCCCATGGAACTGTGGGACAAATCGGATTTTTCGAAAGAGATTACCAACATGATGGCCGATACGGCAAAGTTTTCGGATATGACTGTTACCGAACGCAAAATACTGTTTGATAAATCCGGGACTTCCGTGAATGTACTGCGGCAATTCGCAACAAAATGGAGCAATCCAATCGAGGTCCGCAGCACCATGCATCTGGTGAAAGAGGAGAATGCATGGAGGATCAACTTTTCCAGCCTGGCATTAGTCCCGGAGAATAAGGATTTACCGAAACTAGCTGCTGCTGTGAAATAATTGATGTTGTGGAATACATTTTTACTGTTGAAAACCGTTTAGACCGAAGGGTAAGAGCGGTTTTTTTTATTGATTAAAATCCACATAACTACAATACTTTTTCATTTTATTAAAATAAAATTACAATACGTTTGAGGTGTTAAAAAGAGTTTGTACTTTTGGTGCGAAAAAATACGAAGTTTGGTAAATATTTCGACATTTTAAATTATTCGAAGAAGAATACAAATAGAAATGAAGCAATATCACAAACTGTCCATATTGTATCATCAATATATTTAATGTAAAAAAGTTCACTCTTACAATGCATTCTATAGCAATATTAAATCTATTATTTCAAAATAACTCTATGAAACGCTATCATTCAACAGTTTTATTTTTATTTTTGTCTTTACTTGTCTTTTCAAACACACCTGCCGATTCGTTGGTGAAGTTCAAAGACCTTCGTTTTCATTCGGAATTTGAAAAGCAATCGTTTCAACTTCGTGATCAAGAGAATGATTTAAACCTGTGCCTGGCTTCTGATAAAAACATAACTACTGAAAAGGCAGCCGTCCTTAAAAACAATTACAGTGAGATAATTCTGTTGTTGAGAAATGAAAAAATCACCTCTAAAAACTTCAGGCAAAAGTTTAAAAATGCTCATAAAATCATCTTCAATAAGCCGTCGATGCAATATTATGAGAATGCTGAATTTTCGGATATCCTGAAAAACGGGTACTTTAATTATCTGACATCCTCCGTACTGTATTCGTTGGCATTGAATGACCTGAATATACCTTCTTTTTATCTCTTTACACTCAACAATGCCGACATCATTATTAATCCGGATGGTGAACAGGTAATTCTGTCTGCAACCAACCGTAAAGATCAAAACGGGTACTTTAACTCCTCCGATAACAAAGGGTATATCGTAAATATGCTGGATAAAAACATTCGGATCGGGTCGGAATATAAGTATAATTCATCGGAAGGCAATGTGGCAGTGCATTTTAAAGAGTCGGAAGTTTTAAAAAAATACCAACTAGCCGCAACGATCTACTATTATAAAGCCCTGCAACAACTGAATGCACAGAAGGCCGATGAAGCGTATAGTCTTATTCAAAAAGCCTGTTACCTCTATCCGGATGAGACGTTTATAACCACAATGTATTCGATGCTTACCACCCGGTTGGAGCACTGCGATTTTAGTAAAGTGGTGGACGTTGACCTGCTGGGTCAGTTAAATAAATTCAAGTCTGATAACTTCGACTATATTAAAAACACATTTCTGAACGTGTTGAGGGATAAAATTCTACAACAGAATGACCTTCCATATTGTAAAGCAGTCTATAACAGGTTGTTGCCCCAGATCACCGATGAAATGCTGGCAAATGAAATCAGTTATAGTTACTACATAGCCTGTGCCAATAGCAGGAGTCTGGAAGCTGACAAAAGAATAAGACCTACACTTGAAGCTCTTAAACTAAAACCAAACGACAAAGCAGCCCTGTATATGATTGGTATGCAACTTGAAATGATGGAGAATACAACCGATGATAAGAAATCGCTAATGGATACCCTTGACTGCTATGCAAAAGAGATGAAGAATACTGAAGCCGAATCCCTTATAAAAAATTCTCAACTGCGGAATTACCTCGTGCTGGCTAAAAATGATTTTTTGAGCAATCGCCTCCAGGAAGGAATACAATTTATAACACGGTTTGAATCTTCTGCGACCTTACCATTTCCACAGAAAGGTTTCAGAGTAAGTATTGAAAATGCCTACTATGAATATGCCATGTATTATGTCCGGTTCAATAACAGGGCGATGGCACAGAAAGTAGTATACAAAGGGTTGCAATATATTCCCAACAGCAATATGATCGAATCGGCAACCTACAATACAAAAATTGCAAAACCTATGATTACCACACGCAAAATGACAAAGACAGAGTACGATAAGTATATGAAAAAAAACGGTCCAAACAGATAGATTGAGTGTAGAGTATTAATTATAAAATTGATTAGTCCATGTATCTTATATTTTATAGTTAGTGGATGGCGTCTTGTTTAAACCTGTGTTATAAAATATATTAGAGAATCGGTAGTGAATGAAATAAGTTGAAGCATATCTTCATTTTGTAATTTTTAAATTTAGTAAAAATTTGTTTATTCACTGAAAGATACTGATTCAAATAAATAAAGCAGCCTGTCTTTCGAGCACTATTTACAGCATAAATTTCGGAATATAGCCAACATTAAAAACTATGAAACTGATTATTCTTTTCAGCATTCTGTTTGCAATTTGCAATTTGTTACCTGCTCAGGATTTGATCGGGACACCTACCAGTTTAATCATCGTGTATAATTATCCGGATGCCCATTACTATCTTCAACTCAAGGGATCAGATAAACAGAAAACAGAGCAAGATAATATTTTCATCATCGACAATCAATTGGTACAGGTGAAAACATTGAATAAAAATAAGTTCTGTAAAAACACGAAACAAGAATTATCCTTCAATGATTTTATAACAACGTACGTCAATTGGGAAAAGGACTTTTAAGAAGAGCAGTTCTCTATGAACATACACAGCAAGCTTGAATTTTTGAAAACCAACAAAGGGCGTGATATAGGTTTATGGATCTATGATATGCCGGTGGTGAGCAAAGCAGTAACAACCGATACAACCATAAAAACCCCGGTACAGAAACAAATATTTGTACTGACAAGGGTGAAAGATTATCTGGTGGGCATAAACTGCCCGTTATTGGAAACGGATAATTATGAAACCATCAAAAGTTACCTGATCACGAATATCGATGGAATTGTTGAGTCGAATAAGGAAATTGATGTAGATGAATTAAACAATGGTTCGTTATAAAATGAAATAAGTATTTGATAATAAGAAAAATAGATAGAAAATAAGAGTTAAAACATTTGGATAATTCATTGAAAATCAGTATATTTATAGATTATTCCGTAATCATATTTA
>Ga0302211_10000745_pt1 | contig 10869 bp, 5 predicted proteins | sample II_Fen_E3_3_FD_200234 | JGI IMG/M metagenome (GOLD analysis project Ga0302211, IMG submission 200234) | Peat permafrost microbial communities from Stordalen Mire near Abisko, Sweden - II_Fen_E3_3 | ecosystem: Environmental > Terrestrial > Soil > Wetlands > Permafrost | place: Sweden: Abisko... | reverse complement strand
TTTAATTTATTTTCATAAAGTCTTGATTATTAATCTCTATAGTATTGCCAATTTTTAGACAGGGTTTAACTTCAATTAATTCAGAACAAGGAAGAGCAGACTGTCGTCCAACCCTTTCCTTGCTCCGACCTTGTGCTTGACAATGTGTTTTCTTCGTCCAGCGCAAAGATAAATAATAAATTCAGACGATCAAACATTTTGTCTTTTTTAATACAACAATACCGTATTCCATGCAGGGCAGCAGCTTTTCCAGACTTTGATGCGGCCTTTGATAGTTGTTGAACTTGATGAGCATTGCTAATGCCTTTTCGTAGTTCTTCAACGTTGTCTGTAGGATTGAGATAAATATATGGCTGTTCTCTTTAATAGCCTCAATTGTCACTTTCTCCTTGAAGGCTGGTGTTAATTTCCTCATTGTTCCCATTATTTTAATCTGACTTTGCTGCAGAGATAACATTTCTTCGTTGTCTAACAATGCGGTTGTCTAAATTTTGTGGGAGTGTAATAAAGAGTTAGACATGAAATATTAAATAAGCCCTTAATAAGGTCTATACATATATTGCATCCCATAATTCATTTGATCGGCTTTCATTATCAAATCCTTTCGTTCTTTGACTGCTTTTTCTTTTTCTGCCCTTGTCCAAGGCTTTATATCTCCGAATCCATAAGCGTTTCCATGTATTTTATTGTCAATTTCTTTAAGACTTTTCTTAGAAACTCCAGCCTTATATAACAAAGTAGAAGAACTTGTATTGCAGTTACCAGAGGTTTCAATATCTTGCGGAGATAAAATATTATAGCTAACATCAGGGTTCTCATCAAAAGAATTTGCTGCGTTTATTACATTCTCATCGAACTTATCTTGAGACATTCCTTTTGGAGCCAAAATTGAAATAGCCTGATAATCTAATTCAGATTTGCCGGCTATAATATTCTTGTCATCGTCATAATAACATTTTGTTAATGGTCCCGAGTAGTCACCTTTCGGCCCGTAAGCGTAATATTTGGTTTGGTCCTTTGTTTCAACGGCGATAAAGGTATGTACTGCAATAGACATGCTAATGCCATATCGTAATTGTCTAGCATAAAGTGTTGTCTTTTTCCCATCAGTGTCGATGTACTTTATCGGATTTCCAGCGCAATACGCATACGGACTGATGTGATAATACTTCTCGCACAACGGATCCATACTGGTGAACCGACCTATTGCTGCATCATACTGACGGGCACTATAGTCGTACCAATCAAGGCCGTGCATACGGTCAAGTTCCTTGCCGTTGTATTTATACTTTTGGGTACTCTGCTGTGTACTGTTGGAAATTGTAGTTCCGTAAGGATAATAATGAGTGGTTTGGATGATATTTCCAGCGTAATCCGTTACTACCCGGATGTTTCCAAGATGATCCTTGAAATAAAAATTATATGAATATGTAGAATCGGTAGGAACGATATAACCGGAACCAAAATTGTATTGCTTGAGTCTGCCGTTCTCGTATACAAAGTCACCTATGTATTCCGTAGAATCTCTAGACAGTATTTTATACGAAGAAAGTGTTTCTGATGAGCTAGCCCCATCTTGTGGAACAGCTGTTATGTAGCGTGTTTTCAGTCGAATACCATCAGCCGTATAGACATACTCAATCTGGTTATTGTTATAGAAGTATACCTTTAAAGGATTACCAAGCTTATCGTATGTAATCGATGTTATGCCTTTATTATTGTCTTTTGTCAAAGCACCGCAAGCATCGTATGTATAATCTGATTGACCATCAGTGTTGATGGTATTGTCTACAAAATTAAAGGCACCCTCATACAATGTCTTTGCCGCATTGTCCGAAACAGACATTAACCTGCCGAAACTGTACGAATAAGACAAATCATCTATCAAACCAAAAGAACCACTGGTGTTCAATTTTCCCGTCCGCTTCAATGAAGTTATGGAACCGTCATAGTTATAAGTTATATCCACATCATTATTTCCTAAATCTAATGCGTTCTGAGATTCATCCATATGTCCGTATGTGGACTTGGCCGACACAAGTCTGTCCATACCATCATAGAGGTATTTATAGCCAGTAAATATTTTTTCGCCCATAGGATAATCTCCACTGATCCATCTAACCTCACTTATGTTTCCATTATAACACTTTTGCCCATCTGTATCCGCATAGTACAAGTTCTCTCCGAATATAAGTGTTTCCCCGGTTTTATAATTGAAACTAGTTAATCTATTTATACTATTTATACTTTTTGTCAAACCGTGAATATCATAAGTATAGGCGGTGGAAAGTTTATTGTCATAATAATCCAGATTTTTAACCTTTCCTAAATCATCGTATTGATATTCTTCTATCTTAGTCAGACCTCTTGATCCTATTTTATGCAGACGCGCCAGCACATTATCTGAAACCGGAGAATATTGTATTGAATCCTGCACAACAACAGTCTTTCCATTCTTTATGAGAGTAATTTCTGAATTGGTTGGTTTTTTTGTAAAAGAATAATCACGTTCGGTTTTTATCTGTGTACCATCTGCATGAAATTCTTGCACTGCTGTAATATTAGCTTTTTTGTCATAGAACATCACACGACACAGTTGTTTGTTATCGGATGTGGAAACCATCTGAGCCGTCAGCAGCGAAGTGGTACATTCGGAAGGTATGACTCCAACACGGCTTTTCGCATTGACAAATGCGTCCATTGACAGGCAGTCATACCCGTCGTAGTAGTTTACAATCTCTATGGTTGGATATGATATATCAGAGGATGTAGCCATATAGTAACCCGTATTGCCTACAGAGGTTTTCTCTGAGCCATATATAACTTTCGCTATGTAATTGCTATTGCTTTTCTTAATTGTGTCCCCAGTCATACCCTGAACGACAAGCCGGTTTAATCCGTCATACAAGTAAAAACGGAATTTGTTAGCGACCCTTAGTCTGCCATCCTGCATGAATGATACACGACCATATCTATCGTACCAGTATCCGATTTTAACATCGCCAGGTAAAGTTTTTTGCACGCATCTGCCCTTTACATCATACTTGTATTTATATACCATAGTATAATTTCTTGTATATCTCTGGCTCAATGGTGGCATCACCATTACGAGAAGGTTTTTATCATAAACAAAATAGGTATCTTTATCCCCGTCTCTTCGTTCAAGCACGACATTACCGAGGAAATCCTTGTATGTCTCTAAAGTATGGCCGTCTTCGTCTGTCGTCCTTGTACCTGTAAGTGCTGATGCAGGATAATACCCGTCTTCAATAATATTGAGACTAGAAATATTTTTGCCATATTTTTTTACAGAGTTCGCAGCATTGGTTATGTATTCTATAGTCTTTGCAACTTTCTCGTTTTTATTCCATGCCTCACCAGGGGTAGAAATAGAAATAGGCCTGCCAAGTTCATCATATTCCGTATCGCTGTATCCGTATTCATCCTGATAGTTTTCATTTGAGTACTGCTCCATTTTTGAAGTGGTATAATCAGAAAGATATTCATCACCGGCTGCAGGCAGCCACTTTCTATGTTCACGTCCCATTTGGTCATATTCGGTCATGGTATACACACCCTTGCCATTTGTGCTCACACCTTTGACTGCGATCATAGAAGGACGGCCAAGTCCATCAAAGTACTGGACGCTTTTCTTCTTTTGGATATAATCTTGGGTTTCGACATAGTTTTGGTTGTTATTCTGTGCAAAGACCCTGCATGGTTCCCATATAAGCAATGCAAGAAGCACGCCACAAAAATTTATATATATATCTTTCATGTTTTTGTTATTTTTATTCATTAATATTTCTTAAAAGATAATCTGGTATCCGCATCACATACATAATTACCATCCACATACAGACATATTTTACAAGGACCATTCCAATCTGGGTCTATTTTTATCCATACGCTACCTTTTTTGGAATTATTTGGAATAATTACAGATGCTAAAAGATAATCGTTATTCGTTACATAATACATTCTTATTTCCGCATTTTTTAGATCATATCTTAGTTTGTATTCTATCTGTATATAACCTTCACGTCCTGAACTACTTGGTATAGTTAAACTACTTTTATCGTAGATCCCAAAGTCGTCATCCAAAGTTATACTTGATGGTCGGTTATGATAGCTGTATTCTAATTTCGTTTCATCATAGACTTGCACTTTCGTCAGTCTGCCAAATTGATCATAACTGTAATCCGTGTTTTCACCGTTTTTGTCTAATGTGGATGCCATTCTGCCCTGACTGTCATAACTGTACAAATTTGCCAATGTAGGCTTAGATGTAAAAATATCGGATTTGTTGGATGATTTCATTTCATTAAGATTCTCATTCATTTTTATATCGCTTGATCCATTTGCTACAGATGTAACCATCTGGTCATATTTATTCCAAGCGAACTGGTGATTAATGCCGTTTTTGTCAACAATTTCCTTTACGAGGAAATTTGGGTAATAGGAAATATATTGTTCCACAGTGTCGGGATTTGTTTCATCTCCTGCAAACTCATATATATACTGAGGTGCTATGTTGCTATTGTTATTGAATGAGCCATATGCTACCTTAGAGCCACTCACCAGAGAGCCGTTTATATATCGCTTTGTGGATGTAACAGGGAGACAGAACTGATTTACAAGGTCATGGTTTATACTATTTTCAAGATATGGATAGCTATATACAGTGTTTTCCACGAAGTCTTGACGCTTCAAAGATTCACTTGTTGTTTTGAATATGTCAACCGTATGGGATTTGCCGTTTGCAAGTGTTACGGTCAGCGGAGTATATTTACGGTCATAGTTCATCGTGTCTGTTACGTATGAATTTCCATATCGTATTGTTTTGACAATGTTCTTTAATCCACTATTAAAATAGAACATCTTGTATACACTGCCGACTACTCCGACAAAATTGTCAATTTTCGACAATGATGTCGTTATAACATAATGGTCCTTGTTGAAATCATAGTCAGAATCGTAACCATAAAGATTCTGCTGAACAAGTTCTCCATTCTTGTCCGTTTTTACTTCAGACCTTAATTTTCCGCACATGTAGCGTCTACTGCTTGTTTCGTCAAATGCTGAAATAGTATTTGTTCCAAACCGGGATTTAAGAAACATTTCGTCTTTTTCTGTTGAAAAGTTACTATATGTATATGATGTGCTGGATCCGTCCGCGTCGTTTTCTGTCACATATGAATATCCTAATGAAGAAGAAAAGGAATTTGAGAGAGGAACAACAGAGCACATCATATCTACTACATACTTCTGATGATACGTCTTTTTATCCTCGTCTGTATAGTCACTCTTCCAAATGAAATTTGAATTAGGGATCGAGTATATTTCTCCACTTGATAGTCCGTTGACAGGCATCTTGTATTCAAAAGACTTCCTGCTGACAATCATATCGTCATCATGGTTCTCAATGCTTTTTATTCTTAGCCCTCCTGCCGGTATGTCGTATTTCAATGTGATGACGTTTTTTTTGTCGTCTGACATATATTGGCTGCATGAGTTCTGTTCATATTCAAACAGACTATATCCTCCGGTTGGATAGATTATTTTTTTGAGCATTCCCATGGTGCCGTAATCAAAATCAGGTATGCGTGGTTCCTTTACGCCGCTTGTTGCACTCTTAATATACTCTACGGCAGTCTGGTCATCGTCGGAAGAAGATGCCTGTGCGGATTTTTTTGCGTCATAGTTTATACCATTGTAATAGCCCCAATTGTCAAATTCTTTAGTCAGATAGTCTGATGGCAATTGGTCGAACCTGTCATATTCGAATAAGTATTTGTTATGGGTATCTAGGATTAAAGACTGCAAATGCATTCTATTATTAAATGAATAACCAAAGAGATATCTTTTCGGATTATTGCCATTCTGATCTTTGACATTGTCAATGGTGATGGCATCGAGTTCCTCCAAATTCATCTTTCCCATACATTTTTCGATATCTGTGTATGAATGAACAAAGATCTTGAATTCGTCGTTTAAAGGATAATACATCGTACCCCAGAAGTTAGTTCCATCCCCCAAAGCCAACTCCGGGTGAGCATCCTCTATCATCGACCATGTATTAACATAGGGATAAAGGGTCTTTGCTGGATTTGTGGAAAATACATTTGAATGCTCAAATTTAAGATTCGTACCGTCAATTATTCGAATGCTGTCCAGATAGACAGGCGCGTTCAGAGTTCCACTACAAGACTTAAAATATGAATGTTCGCCACCAATTATTTTAACATCTTCACTTGTTTCGGTGGCAGTCATCGTATTATATGCGTTCTGAATCTGAGCTATGAACTTTCCTCTGGAATAATTGAAAGAATACAGAACATTTCCAAATCTGTTTTGAACTTCCTTCAGCATCCATGAAACGGCATTCCATGGCTGCGTTGTATTATACTCGTAAGCTGCGCTGACAAGAGGCATGGAATATTCAATCGAGGACTTGTCACCTCCAAAAAAATATTTGTTTCCATCTTCATCGACAAGTGTGAAGCCCTTTATTGTTTTAGGCTGTTTAATAATAAATTCAGCGGGCATGGATTCTCCTTTAGAATTCTTTGGTCCCCCATTAGGATAATACTCTTCAAACGATTCTATATAATTGGATTGATCATTAACATCAAATATGACATCGATATTTTTGTCACAGACTACTTTCCAGTTTCCGTCTGTCCCAAAAAAGAAGCTGCCAGAAATTCCCATGAAGTTAAAATAAAACACATCCGCAGAAGAGTCATATCTGTCAACTCCTCGCATATTAAGATTTGAATCTAAATTTACTCTGTCATGAAGTGCATTCTTGAAATAATTTGTATAAGAATCCGCACTTTCATCTTTATTTTTTACCGTTCCATTAGTTTCGTAGTATGTGAAATAATCAAAGCCTGTATTTGTTCCTTTCATATCTATTTCATCTGGCCTGTCGTTTATCTTTCGGGTTATCGCACCTCCAGCCATCAGGGTCCAATTATGTCCGGTCCAACCAGGCAATTGGTTAATTAAGAAACCAGATGTGTCATAAGAAAGGCGGACGTCAAGGTCTACACCGCGCTGAGTCGTGCTGTAGATAGGAATATTCAGATCGGCTTTACCCGTATAGTTTGAAACTGGAATCGTACCATATGAGCCCAATGTACTCTGATTTGGAGTAGGGATAGAAGATGGATCCAGCGTCGTGTTCTGCGAGAAACAATGGATGCTAAGATTCATTCCCATCAGCGACAATAATAATATAAATCTGTTTTTCATTTTTACCTTATATTAAACTTTTCATTATAAACTTTTCCATTCACATTGATATAGAGGACATACTGTCCCTTCGGAAGAGACGTGATATCGAATGACATCTGGTAATCTGATCCTACTGATTGGTACGCGCTCTTTCTGCCATATACCATACCTCGAATGTCGCAGATGAGAGCATTGATACTGGCATCTGCATCAAGAGAATATTTGAGGGAAAGTTCTGATTTGTCGTTAGATACGCTGTAATGGATGATGTCAATCTCTGCTTGCTTTTCCTTTTCCACCTCTTCAAGGATCTTTTTGTTGGCATCATCCTTCTCAAGATCCTCATCTTCCGGAGAGTACATGTATGCAGACTGGATTGTTGATGCTAAAGTCATATTGTCATAGTATGCGGTTGATGAAGTCTCATAGAGTGGGTATCTGTATCCGCGAACATACCACTGGTTTGTTTCCTTGATTTCCAACTTCATGTAGGTAGAGTCAGAGAAGAGCGTATCTGTCTGGGCATACATGCCGACAGAGCTTGTACGGATGGAATGTAGTTTGACCACATTCTTTAATGTATCACCTTCTGAAATGACAATACTACCTTCGGCGTCTGCTTCGACAATTTGTGAACCGGTGTTTTTCATCACGAGATTCTGACAGTATGAACCAATGCCTTTATAATGGTTGTTGATGCTGTAACCATATGAGAATGGATAGGTAATCATAATGATTGGTTCTGTGTAGTTCATTTTCTTGAGACTGTTTTCATAGCCAATCATCTTCAGGCTATCATCTGCAAGTTGATACTTGCAGATCATCTCGGAATCCATGCTGCATAGAACGGAATCTGTGTCAAGGAAAAACTCGGTCTGCTCCTTCTTGCCTTTGGTTGATAAACAACTGAAGTCCCAAAGGACATCTTTTCCTTCTTGGGAGAAACTGAAGAATTCTAACGGTTTCTTCCTAATGATGTCACCACACCGTGGTGCATTTGTTGCATGTTCTATTGTTTGCCCATTGCAGTATAGGCAAAACGATGAAAATACAACCAACATAATCGTTTGCTTCATTAAATATATTTTTTTGTTTGAAAATTTTGAATATAAATAGTAGTAGTCAAGGGGAGATTCCCAGTGACTGTCTACAGAATTTTCTACACAATTGTAAAACCAACACACGCTTAATGATAAGTCACGTTTTCTGTAAGAAACTTTGCAGTCTTTTCTTTCAAAAGAGATTGGATCATCTTTGAAATGTAGTAGTATACTTCTCTATGAGCTTGGTTTTCTTGTCCGCCTTTACATGCAACTTGTAGCCGTAGTGAGTTTCGTTGCGTTTCCTGATCCAGTGGGCATCCGTATCCTTGTGGCACTTCTTGAGCGGCTTGTCCTTCCATAGGTCCTTACCATTCTGCACTTTATCTGCTCGTTCTCCTGACGGATGTTTCGTTGTTTGGGGCTTCTACAAAGGAGGCGTTAATGATTTTGCCCTCAATGAACGAGAGACCCTTACCGTCAAGGTATTCACGGAACTTAGAGAACAGTGTATCAACGATGTCAGCCTTGCTAAGGATGTTCTTCACGTTCCATTGAGCATCAGGTATGTATTGATGGCGAAAGCTGAATATGTTTCACATAAGGAATTTGGAACGCAGGTTTGTGCCTTCTTACTTTCTTGTGTCACGCGCTTGCCGTTGGCAAGTAGTTTATGTATATTAGGTTCATTCATCATATTAGTGGTTCTCTTACTTTCAGACAAGACAACTTTCTGTAAATTCTTATCTTTGTTAATGTCTTTATGAGTATTTCGCTGCAAAAGTAATCATTTATTTTTATAAAATATGTTCTGACTGTATATTTTTTTTAATTTTCTCTTTACAATTTCTTTTTAATGGGAATCTTATTGAATTTCCATTGCAGATGGAGCATGAGGTAGGAGGGGACGGAGTTGTACCAGATCTCCGTGATACCTTGAGCGTTGAGTGTGCGACGGGTGGAGCTGAGCTGCTGAAGGATGTCATAACCTTCCAAAGAGAGAGTACAATTTTTAGACTTTGTAAAACTCCAAGAGAGATTGGCATTCCAGATCAGATTGTTGTCATTCATGGTATGGTCATCATAACCTCGACGCTGAATGATGCGCAAGTTTGTGCTGAAACTGATGTCATGGGGCAAATTGAGACTGAGGGTAGGGCCATAGTTTAAGTCCCATGTGCTGCGGGTAGTATAGTCTTTTCGCCGGGATGTGGCATACTGCCAAGAGGGATTTGCATGAAAGCTGAGCGTGCCCCATTTACTGAAGCGCCAGGAGAGATCGAAAACATCATTCACTTTGTGGTTGCGAACAACGGAGATCATCTCATTCATCAGGTCTACCGAGTTATTAAAATCCCATGACATGTTGGTTCTTACAAACCAAGTTTCATTCTTTCCGAATTTATGCCAATAACTTAACTTGAGTTGTGTCATCCAATTGCCGTCGACATTTTCCGGGCGGTAAGTGTAGACACCCGTTGTTGCGTTATAGTTATACCCCATTGCCGTGCTATTTTCCATACGGGTATATGTGCCACTAATACCCAGTTCCCAATTGTGAGGCCAGTTGTTGTAACTAAATCCTATATTAGATTGATGTAAACAAGCTGCTTTTAGATCCGGATTACCCAATGAAATGGAGAGAGGGTTACTATTGTCACCAAGCGGAAGGAGATAACTCATTTCCGGCAGGGTATGATCCTGTTTGTAGCCGGTACTGATATTGATATATCGTGAATCACCGACAGTCAGTGCCAAAGAGTATCTTATGCTGGGATCGAAACTCGTGTACCTGCGCTCTACTTTCTCTGTTGTGCGACTGTCTGTATAACTGTGTATACGATAATTCACAGTTGGGTAGATGCTTAATTGTCCATATTTTCTATCTGACTTACCAAGTTCTAGATTTAAAAGAAACTGGTGGTCGTTTGTCTCTTGAACAGTCTGCCGGCTATTGTCGGTATCAAGGCATATTGTACGCCAGTTGTCAACCGATGGTAAATCTCCAAGAGCAATATCGGATGATTTGTCTAGTGTATGCAGGTTATAGATACCGGTATTGCCTTTGTTTCGTTCCCCTTTGTATTGATACGAAAATTCTGCCGATAACCAAGACGCTGTGGCCGCATTCATCATATTATCAAGATTGTATGAAAGTTTCCCATATATAGAGGCGTAGGTCTGAGAGGTATCGAAATATCGGTTTCTGTAATCACGTTTACCCTCTGACTGATACTGCAAATCATCATGCTGATAAAGGTCGGAATACTGATTGCTGTAGGTAGGAGTGAAGATGATCCGTACATGATTGCCAAGTAAAGGCGAAAGGAAGGATATATTGGTATACACCTTTTCTTGGAAGTTGTGTTGCCTGGTCAGACTGTTCTGTTCCAGACGGTTTATGAGAATGGATAAAAGTCTGCTGCTACCTGGGGCTACATAGATGGAGTCGAGTGAGGCACAGCGATAACTGTCGTTGGGATTTTGAGAGAATTGTGCAGAAAGGGAATGAGAGTTGCGTGTGGAGTGGTCATAATCTGTATTGGCAGTTACCTCAAGGATGGCCTTTTTCCTCTTCCACGATAGT
>Ga0302211_10000741_pt1 | contig 10955 bp, 10 predicted proteins | sample II_Fen_E3_3_FD_200234 | JGI IMG/M metagenome (GOLD analysis project Ga0302211, IMG submission 200234) | Peat permafrost microbial communities from Stordalen Mire near Abisko, Sweden - II_Fen_E3_3 | ecosystem: Environmental > Terrestrial > Soil > Wetlands > Permafrost | place: Sweden: Abisko... | reverse complement strand
GCTGACCCCCTATCTTGGAGCAAAGAAAGCCACGAGCAAAGTCATACTTTACGTGATGACACACATTTTCTCACATTTTTGGTTTTGGCTACTTTCTATTCCACTATTTCTTATACTATATCCGGTTGATGCCGCAATGGGATCGTTCCTTATTGCAGCAGCCATCTTTTGTAGCCTTGCCATTTATTTCTTTCTAAAAGGATATAAAAACGGCATGGCCGAACGCACCCTAAAACTTTGCCAGAAAATACCTTTCATTAAGAAATGGGCCATACGGTTCAGTCAAGAGAAAGCAGAAAGCATTCATGAAATCGACCAACAAATTGCAGAGCTGAACAATCAGCATCGTGGTACTTTTATCGGAGCATTACTGCTAGAGCTGCTGGCTCGCATCACTAATTGTTTAGAGATCTGGATCATTCTAGGAATCCTTGCTCCTAATATATCCTTCTTCGACTGCCTTCTGATTCAGAGTTTTACTAGCCTTTTTGCGAATTTTTTCTTTTTCTCCCCCATGCAACTTGGGGCGCGCGAAGGAGGTTTCGCTTTAGTGATGGGACAATTGGCACTACGCTCCTCATTAGGTATTTACCTAGGGCTAATCGTTCGTGTTCGAGAATTATGTTGGATTGCAATCGGAATTACCCTGATGCGATTTGGTAACAAAATTTCCAAGGAAAAGAAAGAAGAGTCACTAATTACAGAAGATATAAAATAAGATGAAAGCCGAATTTAAACATATAAGAGGCGTTATTTTCGACTATGGAGGCACAATCGATACAAATGGATGTCACTGGGCAGAAGTATTATGGGAAGCTTATTGCTTTGTAGAAGTGCCTGTTAGCAAAGTACAATTCCGCGAAGCCTATGTGCAAGGTGAACGAACTTTAGCAACCCAGCCACTCATTAAGCCCGAACATGATTTTCTCGATGTGCTACGCATAAAAACGAAAATCCAAATAGACTACCTTATTAGTAAAAAAATAATTACTAATGAGAATTCTGAAATGTATATTGAAAGCATCTCACAACACTGCATGAAACGAGTTCAAGAAGTAGTCAAAAAGACCAATTATATAGTCGAAAAGATTTCAAGTAAACATAAATTAGCACTTGTATCTAATTTTTATGGAAATATTCGCGCCGTTCTCGAAAACTTTCACTTACTTTGTCGTTTTGATAATATCATAGAATCAGCAGTAGTAGGCGTGCGCAAGCCAGACCCCAAAATATTCACCCTAGGTGTAGAAGCGTTGCAACTCAAAGCTGAAGAAGTGGTAGTTATCGGTGACTCGTTCTCGAAAGATATACTCCCAGCACATAAAGCCGGTTGCCATACTATTTGGTTAAAAGGCCCTGCGTGGGAAGAAAAAGAAGAGGACGAAACTCTTTGCGATGCTGTAATTACAGATTTAAAAGAGTTAGAATATTTATTGCTATAAAAAAGGACAAACAACATTCTCTAGATAGAAAGAAAATTAGAAAAAAAATGAATGACAACAAACAAGTAAAGCCAGCAAATGGCAAGCTCGGCGTATTATGCGTAGGATTGGGAGCCGTTACTTCCACCTTCATTACAGGCGTACTCATGGCTCGTAAGGGCCTTGCTCAACCTGTCGGTTCACTCACCCAACTCGCATCCATGCGCGTTGGAAAAGGGGATCAAAAACAATATAAAAAAATAAATGAGATAGTATCGTTATCCAACCTCAACGACCTCGTTCTAGGTGCATGGGATATCTTTCCTGATACAGCTTACGAATCAGCAATTCATGCAGAAGTACTCAAAGAGAAGGATATCAACCCTGTAAAAGAGGAATTGCAAGCCATTAAACCAATGCCTGCTGTATTCGATCACAATTTCGTAAAACGTCTTAACGGCACACATATTAAAGAAGATAAGGGCCGTTGGGCGTTAATGGAAGAACTCCGCACAGATATCCGCAACTTTAAACAAGCAAACGGATGCGACCGTATCGTAGTTATTTGGGCTGCCAGCACAGAAATATATGTACCTCTAAACAAAGAAGTGCACTATTCTATTGAAGCTCTTGAAAAAGCCATGAAGTCGAACGACAAAGAGAACATTGCACCTAGTATGTGTTATGCATATGCAGCAATTGCAGAGGGATGCCCTTTCATTATGGGTGCACCAAATCTTTGTGTAGACACCCCCGCTATGTGGGACTTCGCAGAGAAGCATAATGTGCCTATCTCCGGCAAAGACTTTAAGACTGGTCAGACTATGATGAAGACCGTATTAGCTCCTGCACTTAAAACACGTATGCTAGGACTGAACGGTTGGTTCTCTACCAACATTCTAGGTAACCGCGACGGCGAAGTGCTCGACGATCCTGCAAACTTCAAGACCAAGGAAGTCAGCAAATTGTCGGTAATCGAAACCATCCTTGACGGTGAAGAATACCCCAACCTTTACAAAAACATCTTCCACAAAGTACGTATTAACTACTACCCACCTCGTGGCGATGACAAAGAAGGATGGGACAACCTTGATATATATGGATGGATGGGCTACCCCATGCAAATTAAAGTCGATTTTCTTTGCAAAGACAGTATCCTCGCAGCACCTCTTCTACTCGACCTTGTGTTACTTAGTGACCTTGCAAGCCGTGCCGGAAAAGGAGGAATCCAATATTGGTTGTCTTTCTATCTCAAGAGCCCGATGCACAAACTTGACGAAAAGCCTGTACACGACTTATTCGAGCAATTTGCCATGTTAAAGAATGCAATCCGCGAAATGGGTGGCTACGAAGCCGATCAGGAGATTGACTAACATAGTACTCTAGTAATAATACTATATTGCTCCCGCCTAATAGCTACATGCGATTAAGGCGGGAGCAATTTCTTTTGCCCATAAAAGGCTACCTGTAAAAAGAAAAAATTCTTAAGAGGACTTTGTGATCCAAATAAAATTGTGTACCTTTGCCCAAATAAAAGGAAAAAAAAAAGAGATGGCCGCTGATCTGCAACAACTGAAACTTCGCTTCGGCATCATAGGCATGGATGCCGAATTGCATCGTGCACTTGATATTGCCGTACAAGTAGCACCTACTGATTTAACTGTACTCATCACCGGAGAAAGCGGTGTAGGGAAAGAGAATTTTCCACGCATCATCCATCAAATTAGTCCTCGCAAACATGGCCCATACGTCGCAGTTAACTGTGGCGCTATTCCCGAAGGAACTATCGACTCCGAACTTTTCGGGCACGAAAAAGGAGCCTTCACCGGTGCGATCGGCGAACGAAAAGGCTACTTCGGAGAAGCCGACAAAGGTACTATCTTTCTAGATGAAGTTGGAGAATTGCCTCTTGCCACGCAAGCTCGACTATTACGCGTACTCGAGAGTGGAGAATTTATGAAAGTAGGTTCTTCACGAGTCGAGAAAACAAACGTACGTGTGGTGGCAGCAACCAATATTCGACTAATGGAAGCTATTCGTAAAGGCCGTTTCCGCGAAGATTTATTCTACCGCCTAAGTACAGTGCCTATCCAGATTCCTCCTTTACGTAAACGAGGAACAGACATCGTACTCTTACTACGAAAATTTGCAGCCGACTTTGCCGAAAAATATCATATGCCCCCCATCGTACTAACCGATGATGCTAAAGAGCTATTGATGCAATACCCTTGGCCGGGCAATGTCCGACAGTTAAAGAACGTAACCGAGCAAATTTCCATCATAGAGCGCCAACGTGAAATTTCAGCTACCCTATTAGAGCGATATCTTACCCCAATACCGAATACCACAATGGGAGTACCGGCACTTATGGGACAGGATCATCCAGGGAATTTTGAAACAGAACGCGAGCTCCTTTACAAAGTACTTTTCGATCTGCGCCGTGAGGTGAATGAGCTCAAAGAGACTGTACAAAAGCTTGCAAATAAAGAGAAAGATACTTCTGCCACTCCGGTACAGCAAAATCATGCACTGATTCATGAATCGCATGCCCTTGCATTGGCCCCACAGCATAAGCATATGCTCATCGAGCAATCGGCCTCCAGCCATGAGAAACCTCATTTTCTCAACGGTGACGTACAAGATGCTGCAGAGATCATCGAAGACCCACTCTCACTAAACGACGTAGAACACGATATGATTGAAAAAGCACTGGAACGTCATCACGGCAAACGAAAACAAGCCGCACAAGATTTACATATTTCTGAACGCACATTATATCGCAAGATAAAAGCCTACGGGCTCGACAAGTAACAGCTCATGAAAAGACCAAAAAAAACAGCCCATTTCTGGGTCAGTATTTGTTCATGCCTACTTCTCTTAGTAGTTGCAGGATGCTCCGTATCCTATAGTTTCAATGGGTCATCTGTTGATTATGCACTAACAAGAACCATTAGCATTAGTGACTTTCCTATCCGTTCTGATTATGTATACGCCCCTCTAGGCATTGCATTCAACCAAGGATTAACTGACATTTTTGCTCGACAAACCAAACTCAAACAGATTAACAAAGGAGGCGATTTAGAGCTCAAGGGAGAAATTACAGGCTATCGTCAAATCAACCAAGCTGTAAAAACAGATGGCTATGCGTCTGAAGTAAAACTGGAAATGGAAGTCAACGTACGCTTTATCAACAATAAAAAGCATGAAGAAGATTTCGATAAGAAGTTTACAGCATACCGTACCTACGACGCTACTCAAACATTGGCATCCGTACAAGACGACTTAATCGCTGAGATGGTAAAAGACATTACCGAACAAATATTCAACGCAACCGTTGCCAACTGGTAACTTAAAAGAGAAAGCCATGAATACCAATGCAAAGCAGCTCTTGCACCTCGCACAACATCCCGAGGAGCTCAATCGAGACACACTCTATAGCCTGCGTAACCTACTTACGCGGTATCCCTACTTTACATTAGTTCGCATTCTGTATCTGCACAATCTCTATCTGTTACGCGAGCCCAGCTTCAACGAAGAACTACGCCTTGCGGCCCTCACGACGCCCGATCGTGCACGGCTTTTCGATCTCATTGAAGGGCCCAAATACGAGTCGAAAGTAGCTCAACCGGTAAAGCCTCAACCTTCCCAAAAAGTTCAGACAGGTGGAGTTCCAGCAGCAACAGACATTGACCATGAAAGTCGCACCCTAGACCTTATCAATCAATTTTTACTCGGGCTACCTGATAAAGAGACCCTTACCCCACTCGACCTTAGCGGAGAGTACACCTCCTATGTATTAGAAGATGATGAAACGCCTCCAATAAAAAGAGACTGCACAAAAGCAGTAAATAAAGAGATAGAGGAGGAAGAAAAGTACGAGAAGGAAGAGAAGCAAGAAATGCCATCTAAATTGAATTTAGAAGAGCCGAAAGATGAACTGGAAGAAGAACCAGAGGCTGAAATTGAGATTGCGGAACCTGTAGAAGTCAAAAAGAAAGCAAAATCGAAGAAAATAATTGAAGATGACGAGGCTGAGAAAGATATCGATGAAAGCTATTTTACAGAGACTTTGGCTAAAATTTATGTTAAACAGAAACGATATGACAAAGCTCTTGAAATAATTCGTAGCATAAATTTGAAAAATCCAAAAAAAAGTGCTTACTTTGCAGACCAAATACGTTTCCTTGAAAAACTATTGCAAAATAACAAGTAAAAGAAATGGCTAACCCCCTCTTTTGAATCTTATTAGAGCAAAACTTAAAATGTCGCAAAATAAGAAACAAAGGAACAAGAGCTAAAAAAATATTAATATTTAAAACCGTAATAAAAAGATGTATTTACTTTTAATTATCCTCATCGTACTAGCAGCCATTTTGCTTAGTTTCGTGGTCCTGATTCAAAATTCAAAAGGTGGTGGCCTATCCTCCAACTTTTCATCTTCCAATCAGATTATGGGAGTACGTAAAACTACCGATTTTCTAGAAAAAACCACATGGACTCTAGCATGCGTTATAGTACTACTTTCTGTATCCACAGTATATGTAAGTACTAGCACTCCTTCAGAAGAAGCTCCTGTATTGCTTAAAGATGCTACAGAAAATGCTGCTACCAATCCTTACAATGCACCTAAAGGTTTCAGTACTCCTACAAAAGCACAGACAACAGGAGCAGCAGCAGGTCAGGCAACACTTCCTACAAAAGCAGCTGCAACATCGGCAGAAGCTCCTTTAAAGAAATAAAGAACTAAATACACGCTTCTAATGGAAATACTACACTTCAACGTAGCTCATCATCCATTTCATATAACCGCACCGAATATCGGTGCGGTTCTTTCACTTCTGCCCTCTTACCAACCCTTTCTAGTGAACGAAGAAGATCAGTTTGCCTCACAGTCGACCGATTCTATATTCACTCTTCATCTCACCACAGAAAACATTTATACGAGTGCCCCACTTTATACCACCTTCAGCTGGGATGAAGCAAAATGCAATGTATATCTGAATGAAACAGAGTACGCCTTCGAAGTTCAACTTCCGCATGCGCCGAAAAGTTTTCTGATGACTTGTGATACTCTTTTTAAAGAAGGCAAGATGCAATGGCAAGAAAATGATGTGTATTTCTCTTATGCACTCGGGAACTTCCTAATGATGCTATATGCCTTCTCAACCGCCACACAGCAAACCCTATTAATGCACGCCTCCGTAATTCGCCAAAATGGATACGGCTACCTCTTTCAAGGTAAAAGCGGTACCGGGAAAAGTACTCATAGCAGTTTGTGGCTGAAGCATATAAAAGGCAGTGAGCTACTAAACGACGACAACCCAATCGTCCGATTTATTAACGGAGAAGCAATAGTATATGGTTCGCCATGGAGTGGAAAGACACCGTGCTATCGCAATGAAGAAGCCCCCATCGGAGCATTCGTACGCCTCACACAAGCCCCAGAAAATAGAATCGAGCCGCAAGGCACAGCTGCCGCCTTTGCCTCCATTCTCGCTTCTTGTTCAGTTCTAAAATGGGATGTGCGCATCCATAATGGAATTTGCGACACAATCAGTTTACTAGCTACCGCTACTCGAGTTTACCATCTTCATTGCCTCCCCAACGAAGCCGCAGCACAACTAGCCTTTCATACGATAACGCTCCAATAATATCATGGAACGCACCGCTATCCCTAACGCAATTTTGCTTCCCGAAGTCCAGCGACTTCTTCAGGAAGGGCACACCGTAACCTTACTAGTGCGAGGAAACAGCATGAATCCCTTTCTAGTAGATCGGCGTGACAAAGTTGTCATAGCTCCCCTTCCCATTAATGGGCCGGTGATAGGAGATCTTCCACTAGCCTACGATCGTAAGAACCAACGCTACGTACTGCATCGACTTATTCGAAAGGAAGGAGCACACTATATTCTTAGGGGCGACGGCAATTTAAAAGGGACAGAACAAATTTCAGCCAACGATCTTATTGGAATCGTCACCCATCTTCAACGAAAAGGTCGTACCTATTCCATACAAGGAAGATGCTGGCGGACTTATTCTGCAATATGGTTGAAGCTCATACCCATACGCCGCATTCTACTCGGCCTCTTTCGACACATTTAAATCTACACAACAAAATGAGTATATCTATGAAACAGAAACAAGGATTTAACCTACGCCATGTAGGAAGCGAACATATCATCGTAGCCGAAGGACTCGAAAACATCGACTTTTCAAAAATCATTTCGCTCAACGACTCAGCCGCCTTACTTTGGACTAAAGTAAAAGACAAAGAATTTACAGTTCAAGAGCTAGCCGAGCTCCTCACCTCCGAATACGATATCGATAAGGCCACTGCACTTACCGATGCCAAAGCCCTAGCCGAGACTTGGGTAAAAGCTGATATTGTAGAATACTAAAATGAAAGAAGCAGCCCCACGCCTGCGTGCACTACTCCGATGGATGTGGCAAACCAGTCGCACACACCGTCGTCGCATCCTGCTCAACTGCTTGCCGGGCTTGCTCAGTGTGGCTTTCTCCTTACTCTTCATCTGGTGTACCAAGCGAGTGATCGACTGTGCCACCGGACAGTTAAATACCAGCCTCTGGGTAGAAGGTACCTATACTGCAATCGTACTTGCCGCACAAATAATTACTTCCTCCTTCAGCACTTGGCTCACCAACCGACTGCAAGTCGATGTAGCCAACCAAATGCGTCAGGATCTCTTTCAACGAATGCTCAACTCACGTTGGGATGCATTGCAAGCGCTACATACAGGCGACGTTATAAATCGTATTGAACAAGATACCACACAAATAGTCACCCTTCTAACTAGCACCCTACCCAGCCTCATCACCTCCAGTGTGCAACTCTTAGCAGGTTTTGCCTTATTCTACTATCTTGATACCACATTAGCCTGCGTTATTCTCGCGATCCTTCCCGTCTGCCTCCTATTCAGCAAACTCTACGTACGCAGAATGCGCCGCTTCACGCGTGAGATACGACAAAGCGACAGTCAGATACAGAGTATCATCCAAGAGAGCATGCAACATCGCACGGTAATTAAAACCCTCGAAGAGCAGCCACATCAACTTGAACAGCTAGTCAATCAGCAACAAACCCTTCGTACGCAAATCAACGTACGTACTCGGTTCTCTGTCTTTTCGCGACTTATCCTCTCTATCGGGTTCAGCGGAGGCTATCTCATCGCCTTCCTTTGGGGAAGTTACGAGCTAAATGAAAGCCTCATCACCTTTGGTACGATGACTGCCTTCTTGCAACTTGTTAATCAGATCCAAAGTCCGGCCTATTCTCTCTCGCAACTCCTCCCCGGAATGATACAGACCTTCACCTCTGCCGAGCGACTTATTGAGCTTGAAACAATTCCCGCAGAAGAACAAGGTCAGTCGGTACAACTACCGGGGATTCTGGGTCTATCCGTTCACAACTTAACCTTCCGTTACCACGATCAACGAGGAGAAAAAGCTATATTCCATGGCCTCACCTACAACTTTGCACCCGGGTCGCGGACTGCAATACTCGGTGAAACAGGTGCCGGAAAGACCACCTTGGTGCGTCTACTTCTAGCCCTCGTGGCACCTACCGAAGGGGAAATCACTCTTTACTCGGAAGAAAAAACTTTGGCGAACGCACCAGTAGCTCGTAACAGTGAACCGGTATCACCTTTAACACGCATCAATTTCGTTTACGTACCTCAAGGTAACACACTCTTCAGCGGTACCATCCGCCAGAATCTCCTCATGGGTCGCCCAAATGCCAATGACGAGGAAATGCATCTGGCCCTCGAAATTGCCGAAGCGCACTTCGTATTCGAACTTCCGGAAGGCATCGACACACCACTTACCGAAACAGGCGGTGGACTCAGCGAAGGGCAAGCCCAACGCATCAGCATTGCTCGGAGCTTGCTACGTCCCGGAGGCATTCTACTTTTCGACGAGGCAACCTCAGCCCTTGACCCCGAAACCGAACAACGACTACTTCAAAATCTCCGCACCCATTCCGCTGAAAAAACCATGATATTCATCACACATCACCCCGCCCTTGCTGCGCAATGCGACCAAGTACTCGAAGTTTCCTAAGCGACCTTCTTCTTCTTCTTCTTCTTCTTCTTCTTCTTCTGACAGAATCCGTTTTTTTGGTAACGATAGACCTAAAAAAGGGTAAAAAAGAGTACAAAAGAGCCATTCGAACCATTTTAACACGAAATTCGACTATTTTGCAATACTAGATTTCCTTTAACTTTGCAACGCAATAAAAGTCAAACGAAGAAAGGGGCTATAAGTTAATTAATAAGTAGAGAAAGTCTATTATCCTCTATATTTTGTTAATAAAAAACAAAAATAAGAGGGGCCAAGAAGATTTTTATTGATGTTACCGATCGGTTACTTACATTTGTAGCCGATTAGGAGCATTGCTAACATAAGTCTCAAAAATAGGATGCAATTCACAACAAACCAAGCAATAGATTATGAATTTTTCTGTAGGATGAAAACAAAACAAATGAAACAGGTAAAAAGAAGGCGTTTAAACTTCCAGGCGTACAAAGTGGGAGTATTATTACTATTGTCGTTCCTTTGCATCCATGCAAATGCGGCAGATTTAAAAAAGGACGATTTAAAGATAACCATTAAAGGAATCGTCAAAGATAAAAACTCAGGAGAGCCTTTAGCTAGTGCTAATGTCTTTATAAAAGAGCTGAAAAAGAGAACTGCTACAAACGAAGATGGAGAATATACGCTCGAAATTCCAAAAGGAGCATATAACTTACAGATCTCCTACGTCGGGTATAGAGCCATAAAGATGCCTCTAAAAGCTACGATTTCTACTACGTTCGACTTTGAGTTAAGCTCCGATTCAGAATTGAAAGAAGTATTGGTTACTTCTAGAAGGAAAGATGAAAACATCTCAAAAATAGAAATGGGCGTACAAAAGCTAAGCATCACCGAAATAAGAAAGATGCCTGCATTGATGGGTGAAATCGATGTGATAAAATCCATTCAGATGCTTCCCGGAGTACAATCTACCTCAGAAGGTAGTTCCGGCTACAGCGTCAGAGGCGGATCGGCCGACCAGAACCTAATTCTACTCGACAATGTCAACGTATACAATGCCTCACACATGTTCGGCTTCTTCTCCGTGTTCAATAACGACGTTGTAAAAAGCGCAGAACTCTATAAAGGAAATCTACCGATGCAATACGGAGGACGCCTGTCTTCATTGCTAGATGTGCAACTCAAAGACGATCAACCGGAAAAGATAACCGGCTCAGGTGGTATCGGGCTTATATCCAGCAGATTGAGCGTGCAAGGGCCTTTGGGCAGCAAAACCTCTTGGATCATCAGTGGAAGAAGAAGTTATGCCGATCTGTTCCTAAAACTTTCGTCCGATAAAGAGAAGAAAGAAACTTACCTTTATTTCTACGACGTAAATGCCAAGATAACTCATACCTTCTCAGCAAAAGACAAACTCTCACTGAGTCTTTACTCGGGTAAAGATGTTTTCGGAGCTTCCGTCGGCAGCTTCGACTATGGTAA
>Ga0302211_10000739_pt1 | contig 10990 bp, 13 predicted proteins | sample II_Fen_E3_3_FD_200234 | JGI IMG/M metagenome (GOLD analysis project Ga0302211, IMG submission 200234) | Peat permafrost microbial communities from Stordalen Mire near Abisko, Sweden - II_Fen_E3_3 | ecosystem: Environmental > Terrestrial > Soil > Wetlands > Permafrost | place: Sweden: Abisko... | reverse complement strand
CATACTTTGCCTCCTGATATCATCTGTTTATTTTTCCTGTTATATTTTGTATTGAATCAATTCTGGTACTGTTTTACTCCGAAAGATTCAAAGATGCATGCTCTGACTTCTTTCAGACCCCTGAACTCTCCTGCTTTGATCATCTGTGCTGCCAGATTTCCAATAGCTGTTGCTTCTCCCGGCCCGGCATATACCGTCCGTCCTGATTTCTCTGCAGTCAGTTCATTCAGGTAAACCGCATTGGACCCGCCGCCAACGATATGGATGGCATCGTAGTGGATTCCTGTGAGTGCCTCTATCTCTCCCACCGTATCCGCATAGCTTTCCGCCAGTGACTGATAGATCACTGTTGAGATCTGCCCTGCCGTCTCCGGCACCTGCTGACCGGTTCTGCTACAGTAGTCCTTGATTGCCTGTGTCATATTCTCAGGAGCAAGAAAACTGTCATCATTGACATCCACGCGTGAGGAAAAGCTGATTTCGTCTTCTGCCATTTCACAAAGTTCTGCGAAAGAATACTTATCGCTCATCTCATGACGGACAGACTGGATCATCCAGAGACCCATAATATTTTTCAGATAGCGGAATCTGTATTCATATCCGCCTTCATTGGTAAAGTTCTTCTGCATGCTCTCCATGGAGCAGATTGCCTTCTTATTCTCCACACCCATCAGTGACCATGTCCCGGAACTGATATAAAGGCACTCATCTGACTGGCTGGGTACTGCCATGACAGCAGATGCGGTATCGTGGGTTGCCGGAAGCACCACTGTGCTGGAAAATCCGACTTCTGCCTCAATTTCGGGAGAAAACTTACCTACAACCGTACCCGGCATGCTAAGAGGCAGGAACATCTCTGTACTAAATCCCAACATGGAGATCAGCTCTTTATCCCACTGTTTCGTTTCAGGGCTGACCAGCTGACCTGACGTGGCATTGGTATATTCCGATACTTTGTTTCCGGTCAGAAGAAACTGAAAATAATCCGGCAGCATCAGGAATGTCTTTGCTTTTGCCATCAGCTCCGGTTCCTGCACTTTATGCGCCATCAGCTGATAAATCGTATTAAAGATCTGTTTCTGAATTCCTGTTCTGGCATACAGATCCTTCTCCGGTAAAATCCTGTAAACTTCCTGATCCATCTCTGTCATCCTGTGATCACGATATCCATAGGTGTTTCCCAGAACCTGATCATTCTGATCCAGAAGAACGTAATCAACGGCCCAGGTGTCAATTCCCATGCTGGCAGGTATTTTACCAGCCTCTTTACATTTTTTCAGACCAGCCTTGATCTCTCTGAAAAGATGCTCGGTATCCCAGCAGAGATGTCCGTCTTTTTTTACCATTCCGTTTTCAAAACGATGAATTTCTTCCAGAACCATCTTCCCGTTCTCTATACTGCCTAAGATATGCCGGCCGCTGGATGCGCCGATATCGACAGCCAGATAATAGTTCGTCATAACTGAACTCCTTCCTGTTTCCTATTTAAGTTGTCCTTAGTATAGCGCATATCAGGTTTACTTGTTAGGACTTTATTTGCAAATTTTACCGTCCTTATTTGCCGTTTTATATTCATTATGTTATGATGAATATAAACAATTTTTTATTTCTTGTTTTGTCTATATTTTATATTTTTCATGCTATTTTTGTTTTATTACCGTTTATTTTACTTTTCCAGCAAACTGAAACTTAAATATTTGATATTTTTATCAGCCTAAGAAGGGAGAAAATTCGAATTATGAATCAGCAGCTTTTGGATAAACTCGCTCCGATTTCAGCAGAAGAACAGGCAATTTTGGACGGAAAAGCCAGCGTCCAGAAAGACCTGTATACCAATACCAGAGATTTTGTTGTAGACAGCCGCAAGATGTTGGAAAAGGGAAAACTGATCGACATCAGACCTCACACCCGTTTTGTTCATTTTCCAAAGCATCGTCATAACTATGTGGAAATCATCTACATGTGCAGCGGGTCCACAACTCATATCATTAATGATCATAACAGTGTCAAACTGGAAACAGGGGAGCTCCTGTTCCTGAATCAAAATGCCACACAGGAGATTCTTCCAGCAGGACTGCAGGATGTTGCTGTCAATTTCATGGTTCTGCCGGAATTTTTCGACAGAGCTTTTTCCATGATGGAAGGAGAAAGTGTTCTGCACGATTTTTTTATCAGCTCGCTGCGAAAGGAAAAAGGTCTTGTGGATTATCTCCATTTTCAGGTACGGGATGTACTTCCGATACAGAATCTTGTGGAAAACATGATCTATTCTCTTGTCAACAGACAGTTAAACTCCAGAACCATCAATCAGACCACCATGGGACTTTTGCTGCTGCTTCTTCAGGATCAGAGTGACCGGATCAACCGCAGTGATCCTGGACAGCATGAGCAGAATATCATCTTTACGGCCCTGAAATATATTGAGGAAAATTATAAGACCGGTTCTCTGGAAGAGCTCGCAGGTCTGGTCAATCAGCCGACTTATTATGTAAGCAAGCTGATCAAAAAGCACTCCGGTTATACATTCAAACACCTCCTGCAGGTAAAAAGGCTCAATCAGGCAGCTTTTTTACTTCATACCACCATGCTGCCTGTGGAAGATATTATTGCATTGACAGGCTATGATAATACAAGCTTTTTTCATCGTATTTTCCGGGAACATTTTTATATGACGCCCAAGGTATACCGTAACTGCGGCAAAAATCCCCAGATTTCCCCATAAACTGCACGAAAAAAGCCCTTATGCAAATGCATAAAAGGCTTTTTCCAACAATTATGTTCTATGGATGAACTAAAAAATGGCACAGGCTTATTCATTTTCAGGATACAGGCATGTAATGCCATTTTCCCGAAGGAGTGTACTCCACCCCTCTGACGGTTTTTCGTCAGTCACTACAATATCTATATCTTTCAAATCTGCGATTTTGGAAAAAGCAACTGTATCAAACTTTGTTCTGTCAACCGCGATAATTTTCTGTTTTGCTGATTTCAGCATCATCTGCTTTGGTTTTGCGAATTCATCACTGCTGTCAGTGAGACCTTTTTCCATATCAAAACCTTTGCCGGAGACAATTGCCTTCTCCACATTATAAGAGCTGAAAATTTCTATTGTGTTAGTTCCGACAAGTGCGAGATAGCCTTCTTTCAGCTTTCCACCTGAGGAAATAATATTCCACTCACTGACATCCGATAATTCTATAATTACTTCTATGGAATTGGTCAGAACTGTAAGTCTCTGTTTTTGCTTAATTGCTTTTGCAATAAAAATTGCTGTTGTACTGGCATCCAATGTAATGTGATCGCCATCTTCTATAAGTCCGGCAATGATCTCAGCCATTTTCTGCTTTCCACTTACATTACGTTTCTTTCTGACATTAAAGGGCATATCAATGCTGGTATTTTCATTAATGACGGCTCCACCGTAGCTTTTCACTGCTAGTCCGTCACGATCCAGTTTATCCAGATCACGCCGGATTGTCTCTTCCGAGACTCCGAATTTCTGACTCAGCTCACTGACTACAACCCGCTTTTCTTCCTGGAGCTGTTCCAATATTAAATTGCGTCTCTCCAGTGCCAGCATATGGATCCTCCCTCTGCTTTCTCAGCTGTAAATCACTTACAAAATAGATTTGCATACCTGTTCATCAGGCTGTGCAATCACAGATGAATCGAGATACATTCCCTTTGGTCCGATGTGTGCCCTTGCTGTTTCAATTGCTGCTTCCACAGCTGCGACTTCTCCGGTGAGAAACATATAGGACTTTCCGCACATTCCCTTTGCAATACGCAGTTCTATCAGTTCAACAATTGCTGTTTTTGCGGCTACATCAGCTGCTTCAATAATGGCAGCCACATCAAATGTTTCCAGTATTCCCAGTGCTTTTACCTTCTCTACATGAGTTGTTCCGTATATTGCCGGAAAAATCGATTCATGAGGATTACCAAGAACCATATTATCAATCAGGTTATCTGCATTCATTTCTGATGCACGATCCACTGCAGCTCTCACTGCGCTTAAGTCACCTGTGATGATAGCGATATATTTACCCGGACAGACTGTTTCTGCCTCTACGATTTCAACATTAGAAGTTTTTACCATCGTATCTGTTGCCACGACTCCTGCTGACACGGTTTTAAATTCAACCATTCCTATTGCCCTGCTCACGATAGCAATCCTCCTAACCTACACTTTGTATTGTCACACTGTTTTTATTTACAGCTGTTACTTTTCCGTTTATGGAAGCATGAATGGCAACGCTGAGGCCTTCTGCAGCCTTACCGATTACATCGCCTCTTTTTACCTGCATTCCCACAGTAACAGCCGGAACAGCAGGTACACCAATATGCTGGCTCATTTTTTCAACCACAGTTTTGACGGATACCGTCTGATCGTCCAGTGGCGCCGGTTTGTTATATTTTGCCAGTCCCAGTCTTGCTTCCAGTCTCTTTTCAGGCACTTTCCGGTATTCCCGCGCCGCATTTACTGCTGTTGGCAATATATCTGCAGGCGGCTTAACTCCTGCTTTTTTAAGACCATTTTTATAAATTGTGATCAGTGTTCTCGGTGCAAGTCCCTGTGGACAGGCAAAAAGTTCACATATTCCACACGAACAACAGAAAAATGTATCCAGAAAAATATTCAGATTCTGGAAATCCTGATTGGCCGCTGATCTCATAAAAAGATGTGGTTCTATCGGATGTCCCAGCATATTTCTCGGACAGAGATTGGTGCATTCTTCACACTGACAGCAGATAGATGCCGCACGTTTTAATTCTATGGAAGAACTGCTCTGTGTTCTCTGCACCAGCTTATGATCTGACGGCATAACAAGTATTGCATTTGTGGTTTTGGTAATCGGCATGGATGCCGTTCCTACAAATCCCATCATTGGTCCGCCTACAATATAGACCGGGTCTTCCGTTGTGATCTGCCCTGCAAATTTCACAGCATTTTCAATGCTGCATCCAAGCGGCAGTCTGACAGAAATGGGATGTTCCACTTCACCTACGATGGTAACTACTTTATCTGTTACCGGCTGCTTCAGTTCCACAGCGCGATATATATTAAACATTGTTTCTACATTAAATACGGCTACTCCAGCCTCTATAGGAAGACCGCCCGGTCTGATGACTTTTCCGGTTGCTTCATAAATCAGCACAACCTCATCACCCACGGGATAAGCACTTGGCAGTAAATGAATTCTCATATGCGGGAATTCTCCAATGTGCTCTTTTAAGGTTTCCACGGTATCTTTATATTCACTTTTAATGCCAATAATGGCTTCTTCTGCCTTCACGGTATCTGCTACCATCTGGAAGGTTTTCATAATTTCGTATGCATGTGCCTTCAGAAGCTGTCTGTGCAGTTTCAGAAGTGGTTCGCATTCCGCACAGTTTAACAGAATGGTCTGAGCGCGTTCATCAAGTTTTCCATAGGTTGGAAATCCAGCTCCGCCAGCTCCAACGATCCCATTGTCCTGTACGATTTTCTTCAGTTCAGCTAGTTCCATGATAAAGCACTACTCCAATCCGCTTGGGTCGTCAATAATACCAACAATGGCCGCGTCCACGGGAGCGCTCGCCATATCACATCCGATCCGCGCTGCGCTTCCCTGTGCAACCAGTACATATTCGCCGATACCGGCTCCTATGTTATCTATTGCCACAAACTGATTCATGTGGCCTTTCATTCGCTCGACCGGTTCGACAATCATGAATTTATTTCCTACTAAATTTTCACTTTTGCGTGTGGAAACAATACTGCCCACAACTTTTCCTACAATCATGAAGGCCTCCCTAATCAACGTTTTAACATTCTAAACATTAGTTTTGAATAATTGCAACTGTATCACCCTGCGCAATCTTACTTGCGTTGGCTTCATCAGTATCAATGTGCATTTCCAGTGTATAATCTTCACTTACACGGATTTTCACATGATTAAAAACAGTTCCGCGTTCATTTTCAGCTTTTACTGATACGATATCGCCATCCTTCATTCCTGCTGCCATAGCATCTGCCGGCGACATATGAATATGACGCTGTGCCACGATACAGCCTTCGTTCAGATAGAGCACACCTTTTGGTCCTACGACCGCAATCGGTGAACTTCCGGATACATTGCCGGATTCTCTGATCGGCGCTTTTATGCCAAGCTTCAAAGCATCTGTTGCAGATATTTCAACCTGATTTACTTTACGGCACGGTCCAAGAATTCTGACATTTTCAATTGCTCTGAGTTTTAATCCAACGATGGTAACCTGCTCATTTGATGCAAACTGACCACCCATCAGATCTTTTTTCTTTGTCAGATGGTATCCTTCTCCGAACAGTGTCTCTACAGCTTCCTGAGTTAAATGTACATGTCTTGCAGATATACCGACAGGAACAAGAAAACCTTTTTTGCTTTTCTGCGCATTGGACTGCTCTAATGCTTCAAGTACCAGTTTTGTAATAATCTCTATGTTATTTATATTTGTATTCGTATCCACTTTGACACCTGCTTTTCCTTTAGAAAATCATTTCTTTTGTCAGGCTGTTCCTCCGCCGCTTTTGCGGCGGAATTGTGCCTGCTCTTGTGTCAGAAACTGCACAAAGTATTATTACTCCGCACAGTTGCCTGCCGGATCTTATTTAAGCTTCGGCAGAATCATTTCTACATCATTGTGTGGTCTAGGAATTACGTGCTGAGCTACAAGCTCTCCCAGTCTGCCAGCAGCATTTGCGCCAGCTTCAACAGCTGATTTTACTGCGCCTACATCTCCACGTACCATAACTGTTACCAGTCCGCTTCCGATTTTCTCGGTTCCGATCAGACTAACGTTAGCTGCCTTACACATAGCATCAGCTGCTTCAATAGATGCTACTAAACCTCTGGTTTCAATCATTCCTAATGCTTCCTGTGACATGATTTTTCCTCCTTAAAATGAACTGTACTTATATATGTACCAGTCTAATGAATTATTGTTCTTCTGACAATGGTTCTTCACTTATTTCTGCTATTTCTTTTGTTACTGTTTTAAATCTGCTGGCTGATTTTTCTACCAGTCTGACAATTTCGGGATGCGGATTTGCAATAACACCCTTTGCCGCCGGTTTTTTGATCCCGCCTGCTGCTGCAGTTTCAACGGCCTGTGTCACTGCTGACACATCACCCTGGATCACCAGAGTAACCAGTCTGCCTCCAAGCTTGCGCTCCCAGGTTGCCAGTTCCACATCTGCCGTCTTGCACATGATGTCTAATGCAACCGTTGCTGCCACGACACCAGGTATCTCTATAAAGCCGTATGCGTTTCCCATGAAAACTCCCTCACCTGCTGGATTAGATAGTTGGTAAAATCTTTTCTACATCATTGTGTGGTCTAGGAATTACATGTTTTGCTACTAACTCACCGAGTCTTCCTGCTGCTGCTGCTCCTGCTTCTACAGCTGCCTTTACTGCGCCTACATCTCCACGTACCATAACTGTTACCAGTCCGCTTCCGATTTTTTCTGTTCCTACCAGTTTTACTTCTGCTGCTTTTGTCATTGCATCTGCTGCTTCGATTGCAGCTGTAAGACCTCTGGTCTCAATCATTCCTAAAGCTTCCTGTGACATAATTTCATCCTCCATATTTGGATCCCGTCTCTTGCAGATCCGGTTCAATTTTCTTACTATCGTTTGTCAAAAGCATTCAGTTTCAGCATTTTGCAGCAATCCGGTGTTGGTCTTGGAATGACATAGGACTGGACTACTCCAGTTGTGGCATTTGCCACAATCTTTCCAGCCTCCACAGCTGCCTCAACATCTGTTACCGAACCACGGAACTTAATCGTAACCAGAAGCGGAACCGGGAGAGCATCCGCATTGGCTGGCTTATTTTTATCAAAATTTTCCAGTACAACATCTGCTGCCTTGCATCCTGCATCTGCTGCAAGAAATGCGGTAGTTAATCCGAATACTTCCAGAATACCAACAGCTCTGTCATCAACGATCTCCGTTCCGGCTTCCAAATTTACATTTTTTTCCATATCATGAAACTCCTGCTTTTTCGAAATTAATTATTGTTTCCGGCAATTCTTATTCGTTTACGATTGCTATCTTCAGGCCAGTCATTGCCAGATTCTTTTCCAGTGCCTCATTGATCTGTCCCAGCGGGAACTTATCCGTGATCAGTTCTGTAATTGGAAGTCCAATGGATTTTGCACTTTTAAGGAATGCAAATGTTGTAACATAATCTCTCAGTGTATATACCCATGATCCAACCAGTGTAATCTCTTTCGAGCAAAGATCAAAGTGCGGATTGATCGTTGCATCTCCACCATTGATAAAGAAACCAAGTTCACAAAGTCCGCCGCCGTTTCTGATGAATTTATAAATGTTTGCATGTGCATGCGGATTTCCAGTACACTGGAATGCAAAATCAGCGAGATGTCCGCCGAAAGCATCTTTCACACCTTCTGTCAGTGCTTCAAGACCTTTATGATCATTGAAGTTTACGCTGCCTGCTGCGCCCAGTTTCTTAGAAAATGCAAGTCTTGCTTCGTTTCCGTCAACTGCAATTATATTGGTAATTCCCATAGTTTTAAGAATTGCGATACAGATCAGACCGATCGGTCCGCATCCCTGTACAACTACGCGGCTGTTGAAGCGAAGAATTCCTGTGGTTTTTGCTCTTTCTACTGCATGTACGAGAACTGCACTCGGCTCGATCAGAATTCTGGAATCCAGATCCAGATCACTTACATTAAAGAACGTAGATCCAAGTGCTCCTCTGATCAGAATATAATCAGCAAACCAGCCATTAAAATTGGAAGCATCTTCTTTCAGAAGACCATATACATCCGCGCCGCCTACATTCTTTTTATTCAGGTCAAACATGGTAATGTCCGGATCATCCTTAAAAATCATACAGGTTACGATCTTATCACCAATCTTAACGTCATTTCCTGCGCTGTCTTTTTTAACATTCTTACCCATCTTGACAATTTCACCGGTTCCTTCGTGTCCCAGTGCTACCGGGATCAGACCGAACGGATCATTTTTATATTCATGGGCATCTGTACCGCATATACCGCAGCCTTCTACCTTTACCAGCATATCATCATCCCCGACTTCAGGGATTGGATATTCTTTTATGTCAAAATGCTTTAACTGTGTCAGAACTGCAACCCTTGCTGTCTTTGGAACTGCTCCGCCTACACTGTGTGCTGCTGCAGGAGCTGCACCGTTTGACATGGTTGCAAGCACCTGTCTGACAATGGATTCTACATCGCTTGAATTTACTGCCATACCGTACTTCCTTTCTTTTCCGGCATTCCGGATCATTTACTTATCTGATACAGAGATTGTCTGTCATAACGCATCTTCTCTTTTTACAGAAAGATTTCGGACTTGTCAGACCTTCTCCGGTCCTGCTTGCAATAGTAAACGTGCAGATACTTTCTCCGCCGAAACCAAGTGCTGCATAGGACGGTCCGTTTTTCACCAGAATTGCCGTATCAATTGCTTTTGCATATTTTGTAATTCTGTCAACATTCTTAGAGTGAATATGTGCTGAATGACGGTTGCCATGCTCAAGCCATACTGCTTTTTCCACAGCATCATCAAAATCTTTAGCAGCTACAATACCAAGGATCGGCATCATCAGCTCTTCTGCAATCAGGCGGTGTTCTTTTTCACCAATGAAAGTGATGCAGCGGATATTATCCGGTACTTCCACGCCGATCATCTGCAGTAATACCTTTGCTGAACGTCCAACACATTTTCTGTTAAGTCCGCCCTTTGGTGTAAATACTGTAGCAATCAGTTTATCCTGTTCTTCCTTGGATGCCAGATAGCATCCCTGTTCATTCACCATATAATGAAGCAGTTCATCAACTATACTCTGTATAGCAACAATTTCTTTCTCTGCAATACATGGAAGATTGTTATCAAATGTACAGCCGTTTACGATATCTGCTGCTGCTTTTCTGATATCCGCTGTTTCATCTACCAGTGCCGGCGGATTGCCAGCTCCTGCGCCGATCCCTTTTCTTCCGGAAGAAAGAACTGCTGTTACAACCCCGGGACCGCCTGTTGCTGCGATCAGCTGAATTGCCGGATGATGCATCATAATATCGCTGGTTGCAAGAGTAGGTGCTTCTACAGTACATGCCACATTATCAGGTCCGCCTGCTTCGAGTGAAGCTTCATTAATCAGATTAATAGCATAAATAGAAGTTTTGATAGCCTGCGGATGCGGATTAAATACTACCGTATTGCCACCTGCAATCATTGCTATTGCATTACAAAGCACTGTTTCAGAAGGGTTGGTGCATGGTGTAATTGCACCGATTACGCCGAAAGGTCCAAGTTCTACAAGTGTCAGTCCTCTGTCTCCCGAATATGCTTCTGTAGTAATATCTTCCGTTCCCGGAACTTTATCTGCTACCAGATGATGTTTTAATATTTTATGCGGTACATTTCCCATACCAGTCTCATCCACAGCCATTCTTGCCATGATCTCGGCCTGTTCATGAGTCTTTTTACGAATAATGCTGATAATCTTCTCACGCTGGTCCATTGAAAGATTTCTTACAATCTTCTGTGCTTTCTGTGAAGCTTCTATTGCAGCGTTCATATCAGTAAATATACCATGTTTGCTCTTTACTGTATCAGAAATCTGCATTTTTGCCATAACTTCCGATACTATATCCTTTACCATGCTTTCACTTATTGTAGGCACGATATTACCTCCTTTAAAACTTCTTTCCCGTATGCTGCCAAATCTGTATCCTGCTTCGCCGTGCCGCCGCTCACACCCAGTGCTCCGATCATTCTGTCACCGGACATAAGTGGCTCACCGCCGCCGAATACAACGATCTTCCCGTCATTTGTCAGTTGGATTCCATATAAAGACTGACCAGGCTGACTCAGCTGTCCCAGTTGTTCCGTGGACATTCTGAACGCCGCAGATGTAAACGATTTGTTGAGAGCCACATCGAAACTTCCCATGTATGCTCCATCCATAC
>Ga0302211_10000738_pt1 | contig 11006 bp, 9 predicted proteins | sample II_Fen_E3_3_FD_200234 | JGI IMG/M metagenome (GOLD analysis project Ga0302211, IMG submission 200234) | Peat permafrost microbial communities from Stordalen Mire near Abisko, Sweden - II_Fen_E3_3 | ecosystem: Environmental > Terrestrial > Soil > Wetlands > Permafrost | place: Sweden: Abisko... | reverse complement strand
GCTGTTTGAGCATAATCATTGGTACAACCAACAATTTTAGAATCGAAGCCTAACAAAGCGGCAGTTTGAAGCATATCCAATGCTTTTCCTTCTGATACGCCTTCTTTTACATCCAGCATTACAACTTCGTCAGCTACTTCATTGAATGCAAGTACATTTGCACATGTGGCACCTACATTACCGGCACCTACTACGGTTACTTTTGACATAATAATTTTATTTTTTAATTGTTCTTTCTTATTATAAGTATACTGACGCAAAGATACAATTATATATTCAATTAGAGAAAAATTTCTTTAATTTTTTGACAAATAAAAGTACCTATTTTCATTTCAAAATGCTTAGGAGCAAATTGCTCGAAATTCTAAGTTTATTTGTATCTTTGTGGTCGAAAAAAAGGGCTATTCCTAAAGCTCTTGGGTTATCTGACAAAGAATTAAAGACAAACGTCAGGAATAATCAGCGGAAACTCATGATAATGCACGGTCATTTATTTCCGACACAAATTATCAGACCAGTAAGTATCAAACATTCATAAATAATAAGAATATGCAAACAATTGACAAATTTAATTTTGCCGGAAAAAAGGCAATAGTTCGTGTGGACTTTAATGTTCCTTTGAATAAGGAAACCGGTGCCGTTACCGACGATACCCGTATTCGCGGAGCATTGCTTACAATCAAGAAAATTCTTGCTGATGGTGGTTCAGTAATTTTAATGTCTCACATGGGTCGTCCGAAACAAAATCCGGATCCTAAGTTTTCATTGAAACAAATTATTTCTGCAGTTGAAGATCGCGTAGGACAAAAGATACAATTTGCCGAAGACTGTGCCAATGCCGATGCTCAGGCCGCAGCATTGAAACCGGGTGAAATCCTATTGCTTGAAAACCTTCGTTTTTATGAAGAAGAAGAAGGTAAACCACGTGGAGAATTTGCTACCGACGAAGAAAAGAAAGAAGCTAAAAAAGCATTGAAAGCTAAACAAAAAGAATTTGCTAAGAAATTAGCTTCTTATGCTAACGTTTATGTAAACGATGCTTTCGGAACTGCTCACCGCGCACATGCATCTACAGCTGTTATTGCCGAATACTTCTCTACTGAAAATAAAATGTTCGGATTCCTTATCAACAGCGAATTAATCGCTATGGATAAAGTGTTGAAAGAAGCCCAGGCTCCTTTTACAGCTATCATGGGTGGTGCTAAGGTCTCTGATAAAATTTTGATTATCGAAAACCTGCTTGACCGCGTTCAGAACCTGATTATCGGTGGTGGTATGACATATACTTTTATCAAAGCTCAGGGTGGCGAAATAGGCAACTCACTTTGCGAAGTGGACAAACTTGATTTGGCTCTTGAAATTCTGAACAAAGCTAAAGCTAAAGGCGTAAACGTATACATCCCAACTGATGCTGTAAACGCTGATAAATTTGCTGCTGATGCTGAGACCTGCATTTCGAAAACAAACGAAACTCCTGCCGGATGGATGGGATTAGACATTGCTGACGAAACCATTGCTACTTTCAGCGAAGTAATTGCCAACTCTAAAACTGTTCTTTGGAATGGTCCAATGGGTGTATTTGAAATGGAAAAATTTGCTAAAGGAACTACTGCTATTGCTCACGCTGTGGCAACTGCAACTTCAAAAGGTGCATTCTCGCTGATCGGTGGTGGTGACTCGGTAGCAGCTATCAACAAAAACAACCTGGCTGATAAAGTTAGCTACGTTTCAACCGGTGGTGGTGCTATGCTTGAATACATGGAAGGTAAAGTTCTTCCGGGTATCGAAGCTATCCGTGGATTTTAATCAGACTCTACACAGACAGAAATAAAAAACAAATCGGAGTGTAGCCTTAAAAGTTACACTCCGATTTGTTTTTAAGTCCGGCTTTAAATTTCAACTATGATTTCGGATAATCTCAACAATAAATCAGGCCATCAACAATCGTTGTCATCCATTTTTCAATGGATGCCTACCTGTGCTTTGATAATTGACCACTACGGGATGATTCTGGAAGTAAACCAACAAGCCATACGGTTTTTCAAAGCTGCTACCAAAGAAGATTTTATTTTTGATAAACAGAATATCAAAAACATGATTATCGACTCGCAGCGCACGATGGATATGATAAAAACCATCAGCCGGAATACCGACCTGATAAGCCGCGAGATACTGCTCCGACGATTCGACAAGACTATAAGCAGTGTAGATATGATAGCCGGCGCATTGCCCGACAACCCAAACTTTATACTGATTCAGTTTACCGAATCGCATGCACAGAGCCAGGAAATGCTGGACCAACTGTCGCAGGCATACAAGCGCGAGGCACAACGCCTGAGACCTTACCTGAACAAACCCGGAAAGAATTTGCTCGACGAAATTATTCTCAACGATATGCTGGAAGAAATTATCGCGAACAAATTCATACGTCCCGCCAAGCCCGAGGTGGTAAGCGAAGAAAGGTTGGATGTACTCACCGATATGTTTCCCGGGTTTTCTAACATGGAGTTGCTCTTGTGCGGCTACTTATCACTCAAAATGTCTATCGACGATATTTCCAACCTGACGGGGAAAACCCCCAACAGCCTTCGGGTAACTTTTCACCGCATACTGAAGAAAACCACCTTTGCCAACGGCAAAGAGTTTTTGCGCAAACTGGAGTCATTAAAACACGTGCAGAAGTAAGCACTAGAAATTTTTACTCCTCCCAAATGCTTTCCAACGTATAACTTCCACCCGGCACAACACAAAAATCGCCCAACGCCATGCGCAGGTTACGTTCCAGCGAGTTGATAAGGTTCACATCCTCAGCATCCAGTTGCAGATCCAGCGCAGCATAATTTTCAGCAATACGTTTAGCATTCACCGACTTCGGTATAACCGCAGTTCCACGTCCCACACCCCACGAGAGCAACACCTGAGCCGGTGTAGCATGATGTTTTTCGGCCACAACCAGCACCACCTTTTCGTGTGTAAGTCCTATCTCGCTATGCACCAACTTGCTGGTACCCAACGGAGAATACGCCGTCACCAATATCCCTTTTGTCTGACAGTAAGTAAGCAGTTCCACCTGTTGCAGGTAGGGGTGCAGTTCTATCTGATTAACTTCGGGCACTATCTCCACGTTGGCTATCAGCCGGTTTAGCTTAGGAATATTAAAGTTCGACACACCGATATGTCTGCTTAGTTCGTTCTTCTTCACTCCTTCCAGGGCTTTCCACGTAACGGATAGCGGCATTTCGTCCAGCGACCACACCTCCGAAGCCTGTTTCACATGAACACATCCGGTTTTAAAAGCCACCGGCCAGTGCATCAGGTACAAGTCCAGGTAATCCAGTTGCAGGTCTGCAAGTGTTTTGCGTATAGCCACCTCTACCCGCTCCTGCGCATGGTCACTGTTCCAGAGCTTGGAAGTAATAAAGAGCTCCTCCCTTTTCACCAGTCCGAGCCTGAAAGCCTCCTGCAACGCCCGCCCTATTTCTTTTTCGTTGCCGTACATCGACGCGCAATCAATATGTCGGTAACCCGTGCGGATAGCTTCAAGTATCGCATTGTAAGCATCATTATTTTTCGACAGCCAGGTACCCAGACCTATGGCAGGCAACAGGTCGCCGTTCTGAAACGTAAGATTCGTCATATTGTATTTTCTATTTATTGTATAACTAATTTGCTAAACACAAAGATAGAAACGAATGTTTGGAAATGCGAAGATTTATAGCTTTTTTTTTGCCGACAATAAAAGTAGCAGAAGATAGTCAGGGTCTCTCGATTGTAAATCGCGAGACCCTGACTTGGTAGAATGCAAAACGACCCGCTGCTTCGAAAGCAACGGGTCGTTTTATATAGAGTTTATTTGTTTGCTTACGCCAATTTAGCCAATGCTTCTTTAATCCAGCCAAAAGCTTTTACCAGGTTTTCGTCCGAAGTAGCGTATGACATACGAATGCAGTTAGGAGCACCAAAAGCATCTCCACCCACACAAGCCACATGGCCTTCTTCGAGCAGGTACATAGCCAAATCGCCCGATTTAGTAATCACACGTCCGTTGTACGATTTACCAAAATAAGAACTGCAATCGGGGAAAATATAGAATGCTCCCTGAGGATCGTTGGTTTTCAAGCCGGGAATCTGACGAGCCAGATCCACCACCAGTTTCTTACGGCGCTCGAAAGCTACACGCATGGTTTCCACACAAGTCTGGTCGCCGGTGTAAGCAGCTTCGGCAGCCTTCTGGGTTACAGAACAAGGGCCTGAAGTATACTGACCCTGTAGGGTGTTGCAGGCAGCAGCTATCCATTTAGGAGCAGCTATCCAGCCCAAACGCCAGCCTGTCATGGCATATCCTTTTGATACACCATTGATAATCACCACACGGTCACGAACGTTATCGAACTGAGCAATACTTTCGTGGCTGCCCAGGTAGTTGATATGTTCGTAAATTTCGTCCGAAAGAATAATGATATTAGGGTACTTAGCCAATACATCGGCCAGTCCTTTTAGTTCTTCTTTGCTGTACACGCTTCCGGTAGGATTGGAAGGCGAGCATAGAATGATTGCTTTAGTTTTAGGAGTGATAGCAGCTTCGAGTTGTGCAGGGGTAATTTTAAAGTCCTGCTCAATACCAGCGTACACTTCCACGGTAGTACCATCGGCAATTTTCACCATCTCAGGGTAACTAACCCAGTAAGGTGCCGGAACGATAACTTCGTCGCCCTTGCTGATAATAGCCATAATCACGTTACATACAGATTGTTTGGCTCCGTTAGAACATACAATTTCCTCGGGTTTATACTCTAAGCCGTTTTCAGCTTTTAATTTAGCACAAATAGCATTACGCAAAGCGGGGTATCCGGGTACAGGTGAATAAAACGAAAAGTTATTATCCACAGCCTGTTTGGCTGCCTGTTTTATGTGGTCAGGGGTGTTGAAGTCTGGTTCTCCAACGCTGAGGTTAATCACATCGAATCCCTGAGCTTTCAGCTCATTACTTTTTTGAGACATGGCAAGCGTTTCTGAAGGAGAAAGTGCTGCCAGACGTTCTGATACTGGAAACATAAATTGTATTGTTTTTTATTATTATTTCGGTGCAAAAGTAATCAAAAAAAATCAATTCTGCGGGTTATTATAATCAATTGAAACTAAATTGCGACATTCTAAATGTCCTGTGAATCGAATCTGGAAGCCAGAATATGACGGGCGCTCTGGTAACCCAACTCGAAAATCTCGCGTCCTTTATCCACGCTGAAGGTTTCGTAATTTCCCATATCCAGAGGCTCTATTAATAAATCGCACAGCTCTTTGTCGTGCAGAATATTGGCTTTGAACATGAAATGGTACGACCGCAGTGCTATATTGATAATACTGGTCTTATACTCTTCGGCCACCATGGGGCTGGCGTTTATTCCTATCACTTTTTCGCAGTCGGTGCGAATGGTCGAAACAGGGAAATTTTTCAACACGCCTCCGTCAACATAATGAATACCATTTATTATTTTCGGACTAAAAAGCACCGGTACGCTGCACGAAGCAACGATTGCTTGTATCAATTTTCCGGTAGAGAAAACTGTGCTTATCCCCTTATCAAGATCGGTGGCAACAATGCGTAACGGGATTTTTAATTCCTCGAAAGTTTTTGCACGCAGCTTATGCGCAAGGAAATGTTCAAAAATATCTGTTTTGAAAAAGCCACCGTTAGGAATACGAATCTTAGTCATATTACGGAAGCTTATATCTTCAAACAAAACCGCAATTTCATCAGGGGTATATCCATCGGCGTACAATGCCCCAACGACCGCCCCGGAACTTACCCCGGAAATAATATCCGGTTTAATGCCTTGTTGTTCGAGTGCCTTGAGCACTCCGGCATGACATAATCCCTTGATGCCACCTCCACTGAGCGCAATCCCTATATGATAAGGTTTGCTGTCGAAAAGCCGAGAAAGATTCATAATGTACAGCTAGTTGATTAGTTAATATACAAAGATATTTAAACCACAAACAAATCAAGCTATGAACCACCTCCGGACTCCGAGTAAATTAAACCGAATATTTGGAGAATTTGTTCATTACACGTTCGTAATATGTTTTGGAAACCGGAATATCAGGTGTATTCATTGCGTCCAGTTCAAGGTAAATACCATCTTTGGTTTTGCGTAGCACCTTCACTTTATCCAGGTTGACAATATACGAGCGATGACACCGTACCAGCGGTCTGTCTGTGGTCATGTTTTCTTCCATCCACTTGAGCGAATTCCGAATAAGAAAATGAGACAGTTTGGATTTATTTAAATAATGGATGGTAGCATAATTATCGGCTGAATCGACATACAAGAGATTTTCCAGTGCGATAGAAATCTTCAGTTCGCCTTTTTCGTCCAGAAAAGCAATCAGGTTCTTTTTGTGTACTTCTACTGGTTGCTCTTCCTGCGATAGTTTTTCGAGCATATTGGTTTTATCCCGCCAGGAGAAATACAACCACAAAATAGCATATGGCAACAACAAGATAAGACTTGCATGAAAAGCAGAATCATTAAAAATCTGCATGAAATCGCGATCGGCATTTTCCTCCGGAATGAATTTGGTAAACAGAGCGTAAAACATCGACATGGATAATATCTCTGCCAACACCCACAGACCGTACTGCCAGTAATTAATAGCATTTTTTCGGACGAAAGCCAACATGATAATCCGGCTGACAACTACTACCAACATGCCCACCAATACAATTAAACTGGCAAATACAAAAAATTTCAGATCGGAAATCTTATACCAGTCGCGCGAACCGAAAGGTTTAAAAATATTGATGAACAAGAGAGCAAAAGCCGCAGTAAACAATATCAGGCGTATGACATTGCTCTTTTCTGTCAGATAGGCAGGAATCTTGGAGTTCATTGTCTTGTGTGGGGGTTCAAAAAATACATGGGCAAAGGTATAGTATTCTACCCAAACAAACAAACCACATTTTCACCGCAGCTCATTTTTTCACCCCACTATTGCTTATTTTGCCCCATATTCATCTCTTTTACCCCATCCTTGCCATAAACTCCCCACATAGTTGCACTACACCCGATTATGCAGTTCCTTTGCATCGAAAACTTATAAGAACATGAACTACTCTCAAAGGCAAATCGAACTCAATGCTCAATTTCAATTGGGAATTGACACACACTTAAGCGAATCGAACATCGATATCCGCTTCTGTTCATTTACAAGCAATACACAGAGCTGTACTAACGACCCTGTATTAATAAGCTCTGAGGACAAAAAAATACAGGAAAACATATCATTCTCCTATCCCGTATTTATGCGCAAAGGCTCTGCTCCGGCCAACAAAGCAATATTACTTTTGCACGGACTGAATGAGCGCAACTGGAACAAATACCTAACCTGGGCAGAGTATCTCTGCAAAGAAACCGGAAAACCGGTGATACTGTTTCCCATAGCTTTCCACATGAACCGATCACCACTGAGCTGGTCGAACCCTCGGGCACTGAAAAATCTGATAGATCTCCGACGCAAGAACAATGGTTTGGATCGGTCGCTCAGCTTTGCCAATGTAGCGTTCAGTGAACGAATCTGCGAAAACCCTAACCGGTTTTACAGTTCAGGTCGGCAAAGCATTAATGATCTGGCTCAGCTATTCACCGAAATAAAACAAGGCACCCACCCCTTCTTTACCGAAAACACCCATATTGATATTTTCTCATACTCGATTGGTTCGTTTCTATCGCAAATTACCATCATGACAAATCCTGACGGGTTATTTTCCGATTCGAAACTCTTTATGTTTTGCGGTGGAGGTATTTTCAGCTCTATGTTTGGTGAATCACGAAGTATTATGGACAAATCTGCATTTGCTCGCTTACTTCAGTATTATATGAATGATTTTTCGAAAGAAGTAAAGCCGACTTCAATATCCGACAAAATTTACGAATCATTCTTCAGTATGATTTCGCCCGACAAAAACAAAACAGAAAGAGAAGACTTCTTTAAACAATTGGGAGATAGAATTGAAGGAATATCGCTCGAAAAAGACATGGTAATACCTTATCGCGGAGTGGTGGAAGCAATGGGTAACGAAAATGCCTGTTCCAGGATAAGTCTGCTCGATTTCTCTTTTCCTTATTCGCACGAGAACCCATTTCCGATAGTGAACAGTTCCATTTCCTCCGAGATTAACGCTTCGTTTAATCAGATATTCGGGCGTGCTGCACAATTTCTAGCATAAAGTATCTACCGTCAAAACCATCCGTAAAACCTTGATATTCTATTGTTGATATCTTTTTGAAAGATTGACACTACGATATTTTTTTTTGAATTATATTTGCAAACGTAACCATTCTTACCGGAAACAGTAGCATTTTAATTTGAAAAATTATGGATTATGTTCTTATAGTTGTTGCAGGACTATTTCTTATCGGTGGATTAATCGGCTGTCTGGTACCCAAACTGCCCGGCACTCCACTCTGCTATCTGGGAATAATAATACTCAATTTCAGTTCCATTGCAGAATACTCCGTTCACTTTTTCATTCGCTGGGGATTAATTATAATTGCCATCCAGGGATTAAATTATTTTATTCCTCACTGGGAAAAAAGAAAGTTCGGCAACAGCAGAAGAGGTGTTTGGGGAAGTCTTGTTGGCATGCTCGTTGGCATTTACTTCGGACCCTGGGGCATTGTGACCGGAGCAATTATCGGTGCCCTCGCTGGAGAACTGATAGCAGGCAAAGAGAGCAATCGGGCTATTCACGAAGCCGTAAGCTCATTCTCCTTTTTTATTCTTGGCACTATTTCTCAACTCATTGTAGCAGGTGTTTTAATCGATCATTATCTGTTCAATTTATTGACTATAATATAAATAACAGGAAGCCCTGAAGATGTTTTATCTTCAGGGCTTCCTGTGTTATTGGTCGTACTCATCAAACAAGCTCAGCAAGCTCTTCCAGCGTTGTCAGACTTTGCTCGCCTGTCTTCATATTTTTCAACATCACTTTGTTTTCCTTCATTTCCGTTTCGCCTACAATAGCCACAAATGGAATTCGCTTATTGTCAGCATAGCTCATTTGCTTTTTCATTTTAGCCGGTTCGGGATAAATTTCCGCATTGATTCCTTTACTACGTAATGCATTGAGCAACGGCAAACAATACATCAATTCTTTCTCGCCAAAGCTGACAAACAGGATTTTAGTTTGCTCCATGGAAGTTTCAGGGTATAAATCCAACTGATTCAACACATCGTAAATGCGGTCGGCACCAAACGAGATACCCACACCTGAAACACCTTCCATACCGAACACGCCCGTCAGATTATCGTAACGTCCGCCACCGGTAATGCTACCCATTTCCACATCCAATGCCTTAACTTCAAAAATAGCTCCGGTGTAGTAGTTCAGTCCACGAGCCAAAGTCAAGTCAAGCTCAATAGTAGTTTTTACTTTCATGGCTTCGCACAGTCCGAAAATAGTTTCAAGTTCCGAAACTCCTTTCAAACCCACTTCCGAATCGGCCAGAACGATTTTCAACTGGTTTAGTTTTTCGGCATTAGTTCCGCTTAGTTTCAAGATGGGTTGCAACCTGGCAATAGCTTCATCAGAAATCCCTTTTGAAGCAATTTCCTCATTTACTTTTTCCAATCCTATCTTATCCATTTTGTCAATGGCAACAGTTATATCGGTAATCTTTTCGGCTTCGCCAATAATTTCGGCAATACCGGAAAGAATTTTACGGTTGTTGATTTTAATAACAACATTGATTTTCAGGCGGCGATATACTTCATCCACAATCTGAATCAGTTCCAGTTCATTGAGCAGCGAATCGCTTCCCACCACGTCCACATCGCATTGATAAAACTCCCGGTAACGTCCTTTCTGCGGACGATCAGCACGCCAAACCGGTTGAATCTGATAACGTTTAAAAGGAAAAGAAATCTCATTCTGGTGCTGCACCACGAAACGGGCAAAAGGAACTGTTAAGTCGTAACGAAGACCCTTATCGCGACCTACAGTTTTATCAATTTTATTTTTAATAAGTTCATTAATTGTTTTATTTAAAATTCTCTTAATTTCTTTTTTCAAATCCTTTACCTTAAAAGAACTATCAACATCATATGATAAATCGTCACTTCTTGTTATAATTCCTTCAAGAAGCAAATTATCCAAAACTATCTTATCAATTAAATTAGTGGCAGGATTATCTTTTTCTCTTTTTGCTAATATCTTCAAAACATCTTGTCGATTTTTGTTAGTGATGACTTTTGAGATGAATTCCTTTTTATTTTGTGTTATTCTCTCAATTATCTCCACTTCATTCTCATCAAAATCAGACAAATAATCACCAGAATCTAATATTTTAAACAATAATTTATCGCCTTCTTCGCCATACTTACCCATCAAGGTCGACAGGTTTTCCATGGCCGGCGTTTCAATTTGCTGAAAACCATACAGACGAAAAACATCCTTTATGGTATTGAATATATAATTACGATTTGCCATTTCCTGTGGCGTAAAATCGCGGGTTCCCTTGGGGATAGAAGGTTTCTGCATAATATTTTAATGTGATAATGTGCTTATTCGTTATTGCTTCAATTGTTTTAATATCATTTCCGTTGCTCCGGTATTGCTCTTTACATATTCTCCGGCTATTTTTCCGGCACTGTTATCTTTCTGCAGCAAATCAAATTGAGCTTCGAGAGTCACATAATTCGAAATAGAAAAAGCACCACCAACAGCAATCAGTTCACGGGCTTCGCGAAATTTCTGATAATTTGTTCCGAACACTACCGGAAGACCATAAACAGCAGCTTCTAACGTATTGTGAATTCCTACGCCAAAACCACCGCCAATATAAGTCACATTGGCATACCGATAAATTGAGGATAGAATTCCAATAATGTCCACCACCAGACAATTCGTTGATTTGACATTTTCAGCAGTTGCATCCGAATATCGCACAAATTTGCCATCAAGCAACTTAGAGATTTCAGCAATATGCGAATTATGGACTTCA
>Ga0302211_10000733_pt1 | contig 11118 bp, 6 predicted proteins | sample II_Fen_E3_3_FD_200234 | JGI IMG/M metagenome (GOLD analysis project Ga0302211, IMG submission 200234) | Peat permafrost microbial communities from Stordalen Mire near Abisko, Sweden - II_Fen_E3_3 | ecosystem: Environmental > Terrestrial > Soil > Wetlands > Permafrost | place: Sweden: Abisko... | reverse complement strand
AGAAGAATATGCTGCTCAAAGACCTTCTTTATATGCAATAACCCATAATTTGCTATTGCTATTGAGATATATTAAACATATAATACACAACACAGTTAGATTGGTTATTATATGTCTTGTAATAATGTGTTTCTAAAATTAGGGAGGTCTTTATTCATATGGAATGGTTTAACAACTTACAAGTTAAACACAAATTGACGCTTTTGATTGCTGTATTTGTTTTTGCTATCATTGGTGTCTCAGTAACAGGCAGTCTAGATTTAAGGCAAAGCAGTTCGCTAATGGATCAGCTTTTCACAACAAATGTGAAACAAATTCAATCGGCCTATAAGAGCAAGATATTATTACATCAAACTATCGAAGATGTATATGGTTTAATGATCACGACCGACGACAGCGAAAATCAAAGGCTCAAAAATGATCTCATCGCAAAAAGAAAAGAATTGGATGAAAATTTTTTCGCCTATGAACAGCTCTCATTGACATCAACGCAAATTAACGAAATGAAAGACTTGAAAGAGGCTCTACAGAAATTCCGAGCTGCTAATAATCAGGTAATCGACCTAGCAACGCAACATAAAAATCAAGAAGCGTATGATTTATCTCAAAAAAAAGCAGCACCTTTATTGAAAGACGTTCTATCTGATTTAGATAATATTGCAAGTGCGTCTGATCAGGGTGGCACTGAAATGAATGACCTTGGTAAGGCTGAAATGGTAAAATCTATATGGACATCTATTATAATCACCATAATTGCCCTTTTATTGGGTGTAGGTATAGGTATACTAACTATTAAGCAAATAGGAGTCAGATTGAAAATGACCGTAGATTTCTTAATACGACTTTCAGATGGGAATTTTACAATTAACGTTCCAGAAAAGAGTATGCAAGATAGAAGTGAATTTGGTATATTATCTCGCTCCGTGGATAAAATGAGTCGTAGCGTAAGCAGATTAATTCAAGAAATATCAAGTGCGGCCGAACAAATGGCTTCTTCTTCTCAACAACTCACAGCAAGTGCAGAACAATCCGCACAAGCGGCTACACAGGTGGCAGAATCGACGACATATGTAGCTGATAGCAGTAGTACACAGCTTAAACTTATCGAACATACAGCATCCATTGTAAATGAAATGAGTAATGGGATCGGTACTGTAACTAAAAATATACAAACAGTCAGTGACTCTAGTAAAAAAACTTCTAATACGGCACTTGAAGGAACAACAGCCATTAAAATAACGATAGAGCAAATGACACGTATCGGTGAAAAAACTGAAAATGCTGCCGAAGTTATTAATGCATTAAAGGTATATTCTACAGAAATCGATAAAATTGTAGGTATGATTTCCGCCATTGCGGATCAAACAAATCTGTTAGCTTTAAATGCCGCTATTGAAGCAGCACGAGCTGGCGATGCCGGAAGAGGTTTTTCTGTTGTTGCTGAAGAGGTAAGAAAATTAGCAGAACAATCTGCTCAGTCTACAAAAGAAATTACAGATTTAATAAAAAATGTTCAAATAAATACAGAAAAAGCTGTTTCTTATATGGATGAAAACAAAAAAGAAGTTCAATCTGGACAAAAATTTGCCAATAGTGCAGGAGAAAAATTTGATAATATTTTTACTATGATTACGGAGATAGAAACTGGTATAGAAGTAATTACAAATTCAACTATCCTATTAGATACTGGAACAAAACATGTTGTTGAAGCATCTAACAATATCGACAGAGAAGCTCATAAAGCAGCTGAACAAACACAGACAATTTCAGCAGCCACAGAAGAGCAGTCTGCTTCAATGGAAGAAATCGCCAGTGCAAGCACACATTTATCAAAAATGGCAGAAGCCTTGCAAGAGGCTGTACGAAAATTCAAAGTATAAAAATAGTATCAGAAACATAAAAAATCAATAAATATTTATTAATACAAGCCATGTTTCTGTATAATATATACCCTATAGAGTAGACACTTGAAAAAGACTACCCTATGGGGTATTTTTATATCTATTGTAAGCATCAAAAATGCCGTTACCAACTGACGTGTTGTCAGGGTAACGGCATTTTTGATGCTTACAGTATAACAATCATTTTAGCAATGTAAAATGTTACAGCCAATGTAACACTTACCTAAATGCTGTAAGGCTTTGCAGAATAGGGAAATAGCGTTGTTTATCTGTTTTGCCAATGCTATAATTTTGCTCAAATAACAGTTTAAGAATGTTTATTTTTCAGCTGCAAATAACCGTTATTTGTAAATGTTTTTAATTCTATTAATTATGGAAATGAGATGTGGAGGAAACTATATGAAAAAATCGTCGATTGTCATTGCTGGCGGAGGAAGTACTTATACTCCGGGAATTGTTTTAATGTTATTGGATAATTTAGACAAATTTCCAATCCGAAAGATTAAATTTTATGATAATGATGCTGAACGGCAAAGTGTAATCGCTGCCGCTTGCAAAATAATTATCAAGGAAAAAGCTCCGGAAATTGAATTTTTATCAACAACGGACCCTAAAACAGCTTTTACGGATGTTGATTTTGTAATGGCACATATTCGTGTTGGGAAGTATGCAATGCGGAAGTTGGATGAAAAAATACCGCTAAAATATAATGTCGTAGGGCAGGAAACTTGCGGTCCAGGCGGGATTGCGTATGGTATGAGATCGATTGGCGGTATTATCGAATTAATCGATTATATGGAAAAGTATTCACCTAAAGCATGGCTATTGAATTATTCTAACCCGGCAGCTATTGTAGCGGAAGCTACAAGGGTACTGAGACCGACATCCCGGATATTGAATATTTGCGATATGCCGGTAGGTCTCGAAGTGCGAATGGCACAGATGGCAGGGCTGTCTTCAAGGAAAGAGCTGGATATCAGATATTATGGGTTAAACCATTTTGGCTGGTGGACAAGCATTAAAGATAAACAGGGCAATGACTTAATGGAGAAAATCAAGCAACAGGTGAAAGAGAATGGATATATTGTTGATCGTGACGAGTATCAGCATGGTGACCCCAGTTGGAACGATACTTTCATGAAGGCAAAAGATGTCTATGCATTAGATCCGGAAACTTTGCCCAACACATATTTAAAATACTATTTATTTCAAGATTATGTCGTTGCACATGATGATAAGAATTATACCAGGGCTGATGAGGTTATTGCAGGACGAGAAAAATTTGTATTCAGTGAATGTCGGAAGGTTACTGAGAAGGGAAAAACGATAGGATGTCGTTTGCATATTGAGGAACATGCCTCTTACATTGTTGATTTGGCACGAGCAATTGTATTTAATACCAAAGAGCGGATGTTGCTCATTGTTGAAAATAAGGGAGCAATTTATAATTTTGACGCAGAAGCAATGGTGGAAATTCCATGTTTAGTTGGCAGTGATGGACCTGAACCTTTAGTTATGGGGGAAATCCCACGTTTCCAAAAAGGTTTGATGGAGCAGCAGGTAGCTGTTGAAAAATTAGTTGTAGAAGCTTGGGCAGAACGTTCCTATCAAAAATTGTGGCAGGCAATAACTTTATCGAAAACAGTGCCAAGCGCAGCCGTTGCCAAGCAGATTTTAGATGAATTAATTGAAGCGAATAAGGAATATTGGCCGGTGCTGAATTGAATAAAAGGAGATTTAGAAAGTGCAAAAAAACTGGTGGAAAGAAAGTGTAGTATATCAAATTTATCCGCGGAGTTTTTACGATAGCAATGGGGACGGAATTGGGGATCTGCGAGGAATTATTGCAAAACTGGACTATTTAGCGGAATTAGGTGTAGATGTCATATGGTTGTCACCAGTATATCAGTCACCGAATGCCGATAATGGTTACGATATTAGTGATTATAAAGCTATTATGAAGGAATTTGGTACTTTTGAGGATTGGATAGAACTGGTTAAACAAATTCATAAGCGTGGCATGAAGATAATAATGGATTTGGTCGTTAATCATAGTTCAGATAAGCATAAATGGTTTATAGAATCAGCATCAGATAAAGACAATTCTAAACGAGATTATTATATTTGGCGTCAAGGTAAAGATGGACATGAGCCAAACAATTGGAAATCATTTTTTGGTGGTTCTGCATGGAAATATGATAAAAAAACTGACGAATATTATTTGCACCTTTTTTCAGAAAAACAGCCGGATTTGAATTGGGAAAATCCAGAATTGCGCCATGAAATCTACAAAATGATGGATTGGTGGCTGTCAAAGGGGATCGATGGGTTTAGGATGGATGTGATTAATTTTATTTCCAAGGTGCCTGATTTGCCGGACGTTGAACCAGTACTGGAACAAACGTATCAGGATGGGAACCAATTTTATGCCAATGGACCGCGGATTCACGAATTCCTGCAAGAAATGAATCGAGAAGTTATAGCAAAATATGATGCTTTTACTGTAGGTGAAATGCCAGGGGTAAGCATTGAGGACGCAGTTTTATATACGTCTGCAGATCGAAAAGAAGTAGACATGGTATTTCAATTCGAACATATGGAAGTAGATGATCTTGATGGTAATAAATGGGACAATAAAAAATGGAGCTTGCTGGAATTAAAGCAGATTTTAAGTAGGTGGCAGGTTGGTTTGGCGGGGGGCGGTTGGAATAGCTTATACCTCAATAATCACGATCGTCCTCGTATGGTCAGCAGGTTCGGTGATGATAAAATTTATCGCATAGAATCGGCAAAAATGCTGGCCACATTGCTGCACATGATGTCAGGAACACCATATATCTATCAAGGTGAGGAAATCGGCATGACAAATGCTGGATTTGATGCAATTGAGGACTACCGTGATATCGAAACGCTTAATATCTATCGCGAACGTATCAGTGAAAAAGGGCAGAATAAAAAAACAGTTATGAAGGCAATCAAGAAAAAAAGTCGTGACAATGCTCGGACCCCATTCCAATGGAATACTGATGTAAATGCCGGTTTTACCAAAGGTTGTCCTTGGATAAAAGTTAATTCCAATTATAAGGAAATTAATGCAGAGGCAGAAGTGGCAGATACGAATTCCATTTTTCACTATTATAAACGCTTGATTCAGCTTCGCAAAGAAAATTCTATCATGGTTTATGGATCATATAGGCTAATCTTAGAAAATGACGCCAATATTTTTTCGTTTCTGCGTGAATTGGGTCAGGAAAAGTGGCTGATAATTTCAAATTTTTTCATGGAACCGGTGATTTATCATCTGCCGAGCGATATTAAGTACTCAAAAGCCAAGCTCATAATTGGGAATTATTCAATGTCCGTTAAGAAGAATATTGATGTAATATATTTAAGGCCTTATGAAGCGTGTGTATACCAATTAATATAAATAATTTTGAGGAGGAGTTTATATGTTATTTTGTAAAAAAACATTATCGAAATGCTTCTTGCCCTGCCTAGCTGCGGGAGCTATATTCCTATCATTTCCCCAAGATGCGGCTTTTGCCCGCGATAGCGTGTTTACGCAAAAAGGCACGGGACCACTTTACTGGAGTTCTTATGAGTACTGTAAGACCACTGATGGTGCCTTGCCAGAAGAACGTTGGCAAAAGACAATTGATTGGCTGGATAAGGATTTTAAACAATATGGGTATTCAATGGTCAGTATTGATGGTTGGGGCGATACAAAAAACTTTAATGAAAATGGTTATCGGACCAAACATTCTTCGGAATGGAAGTATGATTATGCTTATTGGTCAAAATATTTGCAGAATAAAGGGATGGAACTAGGCATTTATAATAATCCGCTATGGGTCAGCAAGTATGCTGTAGATGCAGGCTGTAAAGTAATAGGTACGAATACGCCGCTAAAAGATATTGTCAGCAGTGAGGATATGTTTGCTGATGATCAATATTGGGTAAATGTAGATCATCCGGATGCGGAAAAGTATGTCAAGGGTTATGTAGAATATTACAAAAATATGGGTGTTAAATTCCTACGGGTAGATTTTCTTTCTTGGTATGAGGATGGCAAGGATAAAGGAAAACCCGTTCCATGGGGCACCAATGTTAATCACGGGGTAGCCCGATATATGAAAACATTGAAATGGATGCAGGAAGCTTGTGGTAATGAAATGGAATTAAGTTTGGTTATGCCGCATTTAAATGGTAATGCAGCAGTAGAAATGAAGTATGGTGATATGGTGCGTGTCAATGAAGATTGCGGCGATGGTGGATGGAATCGCTTTAGTGATTTAAATCGCGGACAGGCTTTTGATTATTGGTCGAAATATTCCAATTCTTTTGATGGGCTCATCTATTGGTCGCAGTATTTTAACCGCGGTAAAATGATCCCGGATGCAGATATGTTGAGGCTGAATACATTTAAAAATGATGATGAACGTAAAGCAGCAGTATCTCTTTGTGCCATAGCTGGAGCGCCGATTGATATTGCCGATCAATATGATACCATAGGCAACAGTGCCTGGATTTATCAAAATAAAGAGTTGTTGGATCTCAATAGAGAGGGCTTTATTGGTAAGCCATTCAGCAATGATCCAAAAAATAAAGAAAGCCAAAAATGGAAGGGACAGTTGCCCGATGGTACTTGGGTAGTTGGTTTATTTAACAGGGAGAATGCCGCAGAAGAGCGGACAATTGATTTTGCTAAAGACCTAGGGATAACAACAGTGGCGACTGTACATGATGTTTGGGAACACAAAGGCTTGGGAGAAATGAAAGACTACAAAGTAAAATTGCCAGCGCATAGTTGCGTGATTCTTAAGATTGACGGAAATAAAGCAGCCCAATAGATATCATAGTAAATTAATTCAGAATATTTTAAATATATAGCTAAGTACAAATATTCCATAGAAGGAACTTATGGATAAAAAGATGGGATGAATAAAAATGATAAAGAAAAATTTATTTCTAACAGTGGCAGTAGTTCTGAGTCTAAGTGCCACTGCATGGGCTGCCCCAGACGATTCTCTTAAAGATGTTCCTAAAGGACATTGGGCTTATGGAGCGATTCAGCAACTCGCGGCAGATGGTATTATTACTGGATATAAAGATGGAACATTTAAAGGCGATCAACCAATGACTCGCTATGAAATGGCATGTGTTGTAGAAAAAGCATTGAATAATGCAGGGAAGGCAACCTCTGTTGATAAAGATTTGCTGGAAAGCCTTTGTGTAGAATTTCGTTCGGATCTTGACAGCCAGGAAAAACGCATCAAAAAATTAGAAGCACATAACTTAACGACACATGCCGACATGGCAGTACGTTATGTATATGATGAATATAATAAGAAGATGCGCCGCAATGACAATAATAATCTGTATTTGAACATCTTGAATGATTATCAACTCAATGAAACATGGGTGGCACATATGCAGTCTGAGGTGAAATATTATTGGGGTAATCGTCTAGGTTATAATTATGCAAATGATCCTTGGGGAGGAAATACCAGCGATCCGGCAGGCGGGGGTGAGTACGGAAATAATCGTAGTGGCACCACAGATAAAAATCTGTTTGAACGATTGTGGCTAACTGGAAAAGTGGGATTAGTTGATGTAACCGTAGGCCGCAAATGGGATGAATTTGGTACTGGCTTAGTCTGGGGGAATGAAGCAACCGGGTTATGGCTTGGTCTGGGAAATAATCATACTACATTATTTGTTGCTCAAGGCAATGATGCAAATACAAATAAAATGGATAACACAGTACAAGGAGATCGTCATTTTGATGCGTACGGGATGTATACTTATCGACAGGTTAACGACAAAGTTAAATTAGGCCTGTTACTTGGTGGTAATCAATCAACATATGGAATAGAAGGCCAAGGTGGTAAACGTCAGCTTGCTTCGACTAAATGGGGCGAAATTAATGCGAATGTAAATTTAAATAAAAATTTACAGCTTTCTGGTGGCATTACAATGACCAATGCAGATGACTATAATAGTAGCTACATTGTAGGAGTCAAGTATAAAGATATTGATCTTGAAAAACCAGGTACTTTTACGGCTTACATAAAAAATGCCAGAATTGCTCGTAATGGAGCTGCTGGTGGAGATGTTTACGGCGGTTCAAAAGAGGGGGGCTGGGCTGGATTGGGTCTGAATGCCGGTGGCACCTGGCAAAATGATTGGGGGGTATTTGATATTGGGACAGATATGTGGAGAAAGACATCCGCTTTAAAGGCTTGGGTATATGGTATAGACTATGTTCTTGACAAAAATTTAGATTGGGAAATCGTTTATAGTCCGCAAACATTGGACCGTCCACTAGAACAAACAAAATATAAGCGCAATTACCTTAGAACAGCCGTTAAGTTCCATTTCTGATAAATATGGCAGAAAACTAGAGCTTGGTTTGTATCGTTGAAAAGGAAAATAATTTATGGGGTGGAGTGGCAATGAAAAAAACTTTAACAATAGGCGCGGTGTTCTGGCTTGGTTTTAGTAGTATGGCCATGGCAACACCAATGGCTGGTACCGCAGGAAGCGATGTGCCTGCTGGGCACTGGGCTTATGGAGCGGTAAAGCAGTTGGCGGACGACGGATTATTAGTAGATGGATATGATCTAACGGGAGAATTTCAAGGCGATAAAATCATGACACGCTATGAGATGGCACAGATTGTTGCCAAGGTTTCTTTAAAAAAGCAACAGGCGACGCCCAAAGATGCGGCTCTTTTAAAAACACTCCAAACAGAGTATAAAGATGAGCTGGCAGCACATAATGAACGCATTAAAAAATTGGAACATGATACACAACGGATACAAATACATGGTGATGTCGCTCTAAGATATTATAATGATAAATATAGTAATATTGATACGACAAAACAGACAGCTGAAACGCATGGTAAAAATGGGACTGTACCTAACGGAAATCAGACTTTATATATGAGCATTTATACGGATTATAATATTAATAAAGATTGGACAGCACATACACAAAGTGAATTAAAGTATTATTGGGGAGATACATTGGGAACCAAAGGCTCAATTGATTTGGGAGATATGCAGCATCGGCTGTGGTTTGATGGTAAAGCTGGTGAATTCAATATTACGGCTGGGCGGAAATGGGACGCACGTGGGATGGGGTTGGTTTGGGCAACGGACCCAACGGGTCTTTGGCTGAACTATGGAAAGAGTCACGCTACATTTTTTGTCGGTCAGGGTGAATCAAATAAAGGTTGGAATAGTGAGACTGGGGCAAATGGCTCGGAACATGTGGATGCTTATTATCTTCAGGCCTGGAAAACGATTGCTCCATCGAGTTTTGCCAATCTGGTTTTGGGAGGCAACCAGCGGCAGGCAAATTTGGATAAAACTTCTCCCAAAACTACACTCGCCAATAAATTTGCGGAACTTTCAGCCGATATGAAATTGAATAACGATTGGCGGATGCAGGTTGGTTATGGACGCTCAAATGCAGAAGATTTTAATAATGCCTATGGTATTGGCTTTAAATACAAGGATATTGATCTTAATAGGCCTGGGTCGATGAGTATAACCTTTAAAGGATTTCATTACGGGCGGAACGCTTCGTTCTATTCGGATGGTGCTTATTTGGGATCATGGGGTGGTAAATATGGAACGACAGGCTTTAACGGCTATGATGACATGTGGGGAGCCTTGGCCGTTGATAATAACCAGCAGGCATATACTTCTTATTTAAAAGGTTGGCTGGTAGCACTTGATTATGTATTGGATAAGGATGTTGATATGGAAATTTTATATACAGATCAAAATCTTGAACAGCCAGGACAAGCTAGTGATGTAAAACGTAAATTGTTTAGAACAGTTGTCAATTTCCGTTATTAAAGCAGCAAAGGCTGGGCGTGAACAGGCTTTGCTTTATAAAATATGATATTTTTGATGGTGTTAGGAGGCCTGGATAGATGAAAGACAAATTTTTGAATATGATAAATATTTTTTCCCGAGCAGTCATACAACCAGTGATGTTCATGTCCGTTATGGGCATGATGATTGCCTTAGCTGTTATTTTACAAATAGATTTTATGCCTGGGTATATAAAAAGTATAGGCAGCATCTTAAGAGGAGCAATGGATGGGATGTTATCGAATCTGTCAATACTGTTTTGCGTAGGGATTGCAGCAGCAATGGCAAAGACGAAAAAAGCAGATGCAGCGATATTGGCATTGATTACATTCTTAATGTTTTTAGGCAGCAATCATATCTTTCTCGAAGCAAATCATATGATAGCAGAAAAAGGTTTGGTTGGATTTTATGGAACTGGTCAAACGATGGTTCTTGGGTATCAGGTAACAGATATGAGCGTCTTTATCGGGATGATGTTGGGCTGTCTGGTTGGTTTTGTTCATAATAAATTTTCTAATGTTGAATTTCCGGACATCATTCGAGCTTTTGGAGGGTCTCGTTTATCTTTTATGATTTTGATCCCCCTTACGGTTGTTGTTGCAATACTAGCAGCGTACATATGGCCAATTGTAAATGAATGGATAACGGCATCAACGGAATTTATGAAAAATGCCGGATCAGCAGGCGTATTCGCTTATGCCTTTGGCAACCGATTTTTAATCCCGACAGGATTACACCATATGTTGTGGGTTCCATTTTGCTATACTCCATTTGGTGGCAGTGCCCTGTTTGATGGTCAGGTTTATTCAGGAGCTAGCAATATTTTTTATGCGGAAATGGCTCATGCTGCAACTTTGACGGAAATTGATCCGTCTGTAAGGTTTTCTACATTTGGTTTTGCTAAGGTTTTTGGCAGCATTGGTATTGTACTTGCTTTTATACGGACAGCTAAAAAGCAAAACCGAAAAATGGTTGAAGGAATGGTTTTGCCTCCACTGTTCGTAGCTATCATGGCAGGTATTACAGAACCACTGGATTTTATGTATTTGTTTATTTCACCACTATTATGGCTTGTGAATAGCTTGTTGACGGGATGTTTTGAAACTTTGTTGTGGGTTTTGGGCTCCCGCACAATAATGGGTGGAGGTTTGATAGATCTTATTACAACCAATTCTGTTATAAGTCCACAGTTAACAAAAATCCATATTTTCCTAATAGTGGGAGTATGTTCGATTTTTGTATGGTATTTTGTATTTTCTTTTTTTATTCGTAAATTTGACATCCAAACGCCGGGACGTGAAGCGGACAGAATGATAAAAACAGACGAA
>Ga0302211_10000731_pt1 | contig 11126 bp, 10 predicted proteins | sample II_Fen_E3_3_FD_200234 | JGI IMG/M metagenome (GOLD analysis project Ga0302211, IMG submission 200234) | Peat permafrost microbial communities from Stordalen Mire near Abisko, Sweden - II_Fen_E3_3 | ecosystem: Environmental > Terrestrial > Soil > Wetlands > Permafrost | place: Sweden: Abisko... | reverse complement strand
GATTGAACAAAAACTACAAAATGTCATTGTGCATATTAAGCATCGTTTAACGCCGCTTACGCTCGCTGAAGTTTCTAAAGTCGTCGGAAATGAAGTCATATATCTGGCACAAGATATTTTGCGAGTAGCAGAAAATGAGCTAGGGAAATTGGATGAATCGCTGGTATATTGTTTGGCCATACATTTAAATGCTACCTTTACTAGACTCAGCCAGGGAACGAAAATTATCAATCCTAATTTAGAGGATATTAAAAAGAAATTTCATGTAGAATATGCAGTTGCCGCAAAAATGGTAAATGTGATTCGCGAGAAATACCAAATAGATTTGCCGGATGATGAAATTAGTTATATTGCTTTGTATTTACATGGGAATGAGCGAGAAGATGAAGGTAATGTCGGTATTGTTGTGGCAACACATGGTAATGTGGGTAGTAATATGCTGGAAATTGCCCATAAACTGCTCAATGTAACACATGGAAAATCATTTAATATGAGTTTTGAAGAAAGCCCACACGATGCTTTAGAACGACTAATGGCGGTTATAGTGAGCGCGGATGAAGGCAAAGGTGTCTTAATCATGGTAGATCTCGGATCTTTGCTAACGTTTGGTGAAATTATTCAGACGAGGACTAAAATAAAAGTTGAAACGATTGGCCGCGTGGATACGATGATGGTGATTGAAGCGTTGCGACGTAGTATTTTACCAGGAACACATTTAACAGAACTGATTTCTGATATTGAAAAATTAAACTATATTTTTCCTAAAATGAGAGCACAACCACAAACTATTTTGCGACAAAAGGCCATTATCACAATTTGCTTTACGGGTGAAGGGGTTGCACTTTACTGCCAGAAACAAATGAAAAAAATGTTTGGTGATCGATTACAGAATATTGCTTTTTTAAATGTGGGAATGATTGGTCGGCATGATATTTATAAACAAATTCAGCAAATTCTGATGCAATATGATGTCATAGCGATGGTTGGCAGTGTTGATCCACATATACAAGGGATACCTTATATTTCTATGAGTGAACTTTTATCGCAGCCAGATGGTAACGGCAGTGTTGAGTATCTTTTAAATGAAGCAATGAATCCAGTAGTACTGATTGAACAAAAGCAGGTTACAGTACCAGCTGTTGTAAAGAAAATGAAAATTCTTATGTTAGAAAATGAACATTATACAAAAGCAGAGATCTTGAAAAAAATGTGTAATATCTTGATGGCAGAGCAGTATGTAAAACAAGGCTATACAGAAGCTGTTTTTGCCAGAGAAAAAATGGGATCTTATTTAATTAATGAGAAGGTTGCATTACCGCACGCAGATAGTTCTTATGTAAATGAATCAGTCATCATACTTGCGAAGTCCAATACAGGGATCACTTGGGCTGATAAAAAATCAACGAAGATCATATGTTTGTTGGGACTCGACATTAATGGTAAAGATGGTGTGCGGTATTTATATCAGCGTTTCCAAAATAATGAAGTTATTCGAAAAATTGAAGAAGCAGATACAGAAGCAGAATTAAGGGAGGCATTGATTTATAATGCAAATTAAAATAGATGAAGATTTAATCATATTGGGGCTCAAAGGAAAAGAAAAAGAAGAAATTTTATCCCAAATGGCGGATAAGCTTTTTGAGTGTGGTTATGTGAAAGACAGTTATAAAAGTGCTGTAATTGCCCGAGAGCAGGTATTTGCTACAGGATTGCCGACAGCCAGCTATGGAGTTGCAATTCCTCATACCGATATTGTTCATGTAAATGAGCCGACAATCTGCGTGGCAAGGTTTGAACAAGCGGTTGACTTTGTCATTATGGGGGAAGAAACAGAAACGATCTCAGTAAAGCTGGCCTTTATGATGGCAATGAAAGAACAGCACGCTCAGCTTGGGGTATTACAGAAACTCATGGCAATTTTACAAGACCAGACTGCCCTGGCTTATTTGGCTGAGGAAACGAATAAGAGAAATATTAAATCGTTTATGTTAGACAAATTAGGCATTGAAGAGAAATAAGCAGTTTTATATAGAAAAACTGTTTATATAATTTTATGAACGGAAGGAGGTGATCATGGTGGATAGACAAAAAATCGTCTTAGTTGCTTGTGGCACAGGCATTGCTACTTCAACTGTTGTAGGACAAAAAGTGGAAACTTTATTGGCTGCCAATCATGTTAATGCAAAAGTTATTCAGTGCAAAATTACGGAAGTAGGAAGTTATGAAGATCAAGCGGATCTTTTAGTAACAACTACCATTTTATCAAGAGCTTATAAAATTCCTGTAGTAAAGGCTGTAAATTATTTAACAAATATCAATCCAGGCAAAATTGATCAGGAAATTCTTGCTGCATTAAAATAAAATATATGGATATTTACGGAAAATGTGGGAATAATCATTTTTAAAGGTCTAATTTAAGTATAGTAGGAGGAAATAATATGTTATTAGAGTCCGTACAATTTATTTTGAACTTAGGGCCTACTGTTATGTTACCAATCGTAATTACCTTGATCGGTATGGCATTTGGACAAGGTTTCAAAAGAGCATTTCGATCTGGGATAACAATTGGTGTTGGTTTTGTTGGTATTAATCTGGTAATTAATTTACTTGTAACCAATTTGGGCGGTGCGGCACAACAAATGGTTACAAGATTTGGGTTAGTTTTGAATATTATAGATGTTGGCTGGCCGGCGGCAGCAGCAATAACATGGGCTTCGCCAGTGGCTGCCATCATGATTCCAATTTGTATGGCTGTTAATATTGTTTTGCTAATAACAAAATGTACTGATGTAGTCGATATTGATATATGGAATTATTGGCATTTTGCTTCAGCCTCAGCAACGGTTTACGTGTTGACAAGCGGCAATTGGCTGCTTGCGATTGTAGCAGGTATTTTATATGAAATTGCTGTTTTAAAAATTGCTGATAAAACAGCACCAATGGTTCAGAAATTTTTTGGACTTGATGGTGTATCTTTACCAACTGGTTCAACGGCTGCTTGTGGTCTTATCGGTATACCTATCGTTAAACTCGTACAAAAAATTCCTGGAATTAAAAATTTGAAAGCCGATCCTGATACGATTCAGAAACGATTTGGTATTTTTGGTGAACCGTTGATGATGGGACTTATTCTTGGTATGTTGCTGGGAATTCTTGCGGGTTATGGATTGGATAAAATCTTACAAATTGGTGTTTCCATGGCGGGTGTTATGTTCTTAATGCCACGGATGGTCAAAATATTGATGGAAGGGTTAATACCTGTTTCAGAATCTGTTAGAGAGTTTTTACAAAGCAAGAATTTTGGTAAAGACAGGAATCTTACAATTGGGTTAGATGCGGCAGTGGCCGTAGGTCATCCTGCTGTAATCGCAACGGCACTGGTATTGGTTCCTATTACATTGTTTTTAGCTGTTCTTTTACCAGGGAATCAAGTGCTTCCGTTTGGTGATTTGGCTACAATCTGCTTTTATGTTGCGTTTATAGTTGGTGCAGCACGGGGCAATATCGTTCACTCTGTTATCGCTGGGACAATTGTTATGGGACTTGGCTTGTTAATGGCAACCAATATAGCTTCCTTCCATACGCAAGCAGCACTTTTGGCACACTTTAATATGCCAGAGGGAACAGCAATGATTTCAAGTTTAGATATGGGTGGTAACTTCTTAAACTGGATCGTAATTAAAATATTCCAATTAATATAAGTTGAAAAGGGTTTATCAATAGACTTAGTGTGAAACAAATATAAGTTTTAAATTTTTGAGCAGGTCAAAGAGTACTTTAAAGCTATCCAATTGGTAGTTATGCAGCTGGAAAGTACTCTTTAACCTCTTGGTATAAATAAAGGATAGGAAGTGCTGAAGATGAAAGCAGCAGTAATTTATGGAACGGGTGATATCCGTTACGATGACATCAAGGATCCAGAGTGTGGAATAGATGATGTTATTATCAAAGTAAGTGCTTGTGGGATTTGTGGTTCAGATAGTCCGCGTATTTTACAAAACTGGAAATATCCGGTGCCGGGGGTACCGGGACATGAATTTGCTGGTACAATTGTTGAAACCGGTGCAAATGTTAAAGAGTTTTCGTTAGACGAAGCCGTGGTTGCTCAGCCATTGATTCCGTGTGGAGAATGTATTAATTGCAAATCAGGATTTTATTCTGTTTGTGATGATATCACGATGCTTGGTGCTGATGTCCCCGGGGGATATGCCCAATATGTTAAAGTTCCCGCAGCGAATGTTTTGCGTACAGGTTCCATTGAACTGCAAAAAGCGGCCTTGATTGAACCGTGTGCCGTAGCAGCCTATGGTGTCTTAGGAATTGCTCCTAAGATGGGTGATACAGTGGCAATTTTAGGTATGGGAACAATTGGTCAACTTGTTTTACAGTGGTGTAAGATTTATGGCGTGCGTCGTGTTATTGCAGTTGATATTTCGGAACGAAAACTTGCCGAAGCCAAAGCTTTGGGAGCGGATTATTGTATCAATGGTTTAAAAACAGATGTTGAAAAAGAAATTTTAGAATTGACAGGCGGAATGGGCGTTGACATTTCCATGGAAACTGCCGGATCAAAAATTACACAAGAGCAGTGTCTTGTGGTGACTAAAAAACGGGGTAAAGTCGGCTATCTTGGTATTGCTCGCAGTGATATTTTATTGAAAGAAAAATCGTTTGAAAGTATATTTCGCCATGAATTGACGCTGAAAGGGTTTTGGAATTCTTATTCTGCACCATTCCCGGGAGCCGCGTGGGAAAAGAGTATTGAATACATTCAAGATGGCAGGATTGAACTTGAAAAATTAATTTCACATCGTTTTGCGCTGTCTGAGGTAGAGGCTGCTTTTGCGATGATTAAAGAGCGCAAAGAAGAATATAATAAAATTTTATTGGTTGTAGAGTGATGGAGGCTGTTATGGATACATTGAACTTGAAAAAAATCGCTCAGAATGTACGCATCAATATTATTAAGATGCTGGCGGAGGCAAAGTCAGGACATCCTGGTGGATCACTTTCCATGGTGGATATTTTAACGGTACTTTATTTTGAGAAGATGAATATAGATATAAAAAATCCTAAATGGGAAAATCGCGATCGTTTGGTTTTGTCCAAAGGGCACGGGGCCCCGGGACTTTATTCAGTTCTTGCTGAAAGAGGCTTTTTTAAAAAAGAAGAACTGCTTAAATTGCGCAAATGTGGCGCGATGCTTCAAGGTCATCCTGACATGAAAGGAACACCTGGTGTCGATATGTCTACAGGGTCCTTGGGGCAGGGGCTGTCCGTGGCAAATGGTATGGCTATGGCAGGAAAATTAGATGGAAAAGATTATCGAGTTTATGCCATTGCTGGGGATGGAGAAATACAAGAAGGACAGATTTGGGAAGCGGCTATGAGCAGTGCTCATTACAAACTTGATCATTTGACATTATTTATTGATCATAATGGTTTGCAGATTGATGGTTCAAACGATGAAATCATGGGTGTGAATCCAATTCCAGAAAAATTCCGAGCATTTGGCTGGAATGTAATTGAAATTAATGGACATGATTTCGAACAAATTGAAGCGGCGATTACAATGGCACAGACCATAAAAGGCAGACCGACGGTCATTGTTGCTGAAACAATCAAGGGCAAGGGTGTATCGTTTATGGAAAATCAAGTGGGGTGGCATGGCAAAGCGCCTAGCCTTGAGCAACGTGATCAAGCAGTTGCAGAACTAGAAAGTGGTGAAAAATAATGGGAGTGGCAACAAGAGAAGCTTATGCAAAAGTCTTGCAGGAAGAGTTAAGTAAAAATCCGAAAGTTGTAGTCTTAGATGCGGATTTAGGTAATGCTACGAAATCAATTGTATTTAAAAAGGTTGCGCCAGAGCGTTACTTTGATATGGGTATTTCCGAACAGGACATGATGGGGACAGCAGCTGGTCTTGCAACTTGCGGTAAGATACCAATTGCGAGTACCTTTGCTATGTTTGCCGCAGGTCGTGCTTTTGAGCAAGTCCGTAATTCGATTGCTTATCCAAAATTAAATGTGAAAATTGCCGCAACGCATGCCGGTGTAACGGTTGGCGAAGATGGCGGGAGTCATCAAGCTATTGAAGATATTGCTTTAATGCGCAGTATTCCAAACATGACAGTGATCAATCCATCTGATGGAAAAGAAGCAGAAGAAGCAATCAAGGCAGCGGTACAATATTATGGACCGGTGTATATTCGTCTTGGCAGAGCAGCAACGCCGGACTTGCATGATGCAGGATACCAGTTTAATTGGGGTAAAGGTGAAGTGCTGCGTGAAGGTAAAGCTGTTGGGATTATCGCGACAGGAATTATGGTTGCGAAGGCTCTGATAGCTGCGGAAAAATTACACCAAGAAGGTATTGAAGCCAGAGTTATTAATATTCATACCATTAAACCCATTGATGAAGCATTAATTATTGAAACAGCGAAACTTACCGGCAAGCTTGTAACAGTTGAAGAGCATAGCGTGATCGGTGGTCTTGGCAGTGCCGTTAGTGAAGTCGTTTCACAACATTGTCCCGTTAAAATAGCAATGGTTGGTGTAAAAGATCAGTTTGGCTGTTCTGGTTCGCCAACAGAACTTTTGGAAAAATATGGATTAACCGAAACAGATATTATAAAAGCGGTAAAATTTTTGTCTTGAGTATGATGGATATGGTTCGCGGTAATCGTGACAAAAATGCTAAATTTATAAGTTGACTTAATGGAGGAATCAGTATGAAAGCATTAGTAAAGACAGCTTTAGGTGCAGGTCATTTAGAAGTAATTGATCGTGAAGAACCGCAAATAAATGCGGATCAGGTTAAAATAAAAGTGAAGTATGCAGGTATTTGTGGTTCGGATATACACACATTTGAAGGTAATTATAAAGTAACTGTCCCGGTAACATTAGGGCATGAATTTGCTGGTGAAATTGTTGAACTAGGTGCCAACGTACACAATTTTAAAATAGGAGATCGTGTTACATCCGAAACAACGTTTGAAATTTGCGGAACCTGCCGTTATTGTAGAGAAAAAAAATATAATCTTTGTGCAACTCGTAAGGGGATTGGTACGCAGCAAGATGGAGCTTTTACGAATTATGTAATTGCTCGTAAGGAAAGTGTACATCGTTTGCCTGAAAATGTGACATTTTTAGATGCATCGATCACCGAAGCGGCAGCTTGTGCATACCATGGTGTTGATAAAGCAACCATCCATCAAAATGATATCGTGCTTGTGCTTGGCCCTGGACCAATTGGACTGTTAGTGGCACAAATTGTTAAAGCAAAAGGCGGGACAGTTGTGATGACTGGTCTTACACAGGATTCAAAACGTCTGGCTGAAGCGAAAACCTTGGGGATTGATTATACGGTAGATATACAAACGGAAAGTCCGAGAACAGTGATTGATGGATTAACAGAAGGTTATGGTGCAGATATTTGTTTCGATTGTACGGGAGCAGTACCATCTATGCAGATGGGCATGGATTTATTAAGGAAACAAGGACAATATATTCAAGTTGGTATTTTTGCTAAAAATGAAGTAGTAGTTGATTTTTCAAAAATAATTCAAAAAGAACTTGTTGTTTCAGGCAGCCGGAGCCAAAATACACATGACTGGGAACCAACATTGGATCTTATGAACCGTGGGGCCATTCAAGCGACCGCAATGATTACACATAAGATGAAAATTGATGAATGGGATCAAGCCTACAAACTCTTAAAAAGCGGTGAAGCAATCAAAATTGCTTTAGAGCCTTTAGCGTGACTTTTAAATAAATAATTTCTGCTGTAGCTTTCGGCCGGATGATACAGCAATGTGCAGGTTATTCTGTAGGTGTTGAGCTCAATAGAAAATTTTGGAATTTAGTATATTTACTTTCATCTTTGACAGAAAATGAAATTTTAGCTTGATTATTTACGAGATGCAAGTTCGTTTTATATAAATATAAGAAAAATCTATAGTAAATAAACGCGGGGTGCAGTATGCAAAAAACAATTGTAATTGGCAGTGATCATGCAGGGTTTTCAATGAAAACGTATTTAATTCATCAATTGAAGCAGCAGGGCTTTTGTATTGAAGATAAAGGTACCTATAGTGAAGAATCCGTCGATTTTTCACCGATTGCCCAGTTGGTAGCGGAGACGGTAGCAGTCGATGTTTCTAAACAGGGAATTTTGGTTTGCGGTACTGGTATAGGCATGTCAATTATGGCCAATAAAGTGCCAGGAATTCGAGCATCGTTGGTACACGATTTGTTCTCAGCGAAAGCGACACGGGAACATAATAATGCAAATGTGTTATGTATGGGAGCACGAGTCATTTCTCCAGCTATGGGGTGGGAAATTGCTTCCGTCTGGCTGAATACAGAGTTTTTAGGTGGGAAACATGAAAGGCGAATTCAATATATTGCCGATTATGAAGCGAATAAACACAAATGAGGTGTGATTCAATGAATAAAGAAGCTATGCTTGCTGTATTGGATTCGACATTGTTGAGACCGACGGCCAGCCGAACGGATATCAAAACCTTTTGTGAGGAAACGATTCAATATGGCTTCAAGACAGTTTTTGTCAATCCGTACTGGATACCCTATGCAGTAAAGTTGTTGTCACCACATGGTATTAAGGTCGGTGCTCCGATTGGATTCTCTTTGGGGGGAGCGACAACACACACGAAGGTTGCTGAAACGGCAGAAGCGATTGAAAATGGTGCAGTAGAAATTGATATGCTGATTAATCTTGGCGCTTTGAAATCTCAAGAGTACGATATTGTCAAACAAGATATTGCTGCGGTGGTAAAAGCAGCTAGTGGTCATTTGACAAAAGTTATTATTGAAACCGCATTGCTGTCTAAGGCGGAAAAAGTGACAGCTTGCAACATTATTATGGAAGCCGGTGCCGATTATGTTAAAACAGCAACGGGTTTTAATGGCGGTGGCGCAACGATTGAAGATATCAAACTTCTGAAGTCGGTGACGGGAGATACGATTAAAATCAAAGCAGCTGGCGGCATACGATCCTGGCAGGATGCCTGTGCTATGCTGGAAGCTGGTGCAAGTCGCTTAGGTACAAGCAATGCAGTGAAAATAATCAATGAAGAAAAAATAGACGGTGATTATTGATTTTGTTATGCGGTGGTATTTTAAATAAATAGGAATAAATGTTTTCTTTAAATCCTGTATTTTACAGGATTTTTTTGTTTTATATAATGAATTAAAAATTCATGTTTTTTATGGCAAAAGATTGAAGTTTTTGTTTATTTCTTATATAATGCAAAGAATATAGACCTGGCAAAAGGAGGTTTGTTGTAGCAGTGTAGGATGGTGGCAGGGGATAATCTTTGTAGTTTCGAATACAGCGACTGATGTCTGTATTTGTGTAGGATGGTAGAAGGGTAGGGATAGCTATGTCTATTCAGTTTATAATTGTTTGTGTATATATTGCACTTTTGTTTGGAATTAGTTTTTATGTAAAACATCGTGCGGATCAAGGTTCAGCCGATTATTTATTCGCGGGACGAAAACTTACGGTTAAGTTGATTGCCTTTAATGTAACTGGATTGGCAGTTGGGGCGGCTTCTACAGTTGGCGTTGCTGAAAATGCAATTAGTGTTGGTTTGGCTGCGGGCTGGTATAATGCTGCCTGGGCTATTGGTGCTGTTATTATGGGAGTGGCTGCTGCCGGGAAATATCGGGCATTAGACTGCTCAACAATACCGGAACTTTTTGAACGATATTACGATAAACGAGGTCGTATGATCAGTGCGGTAGGTCTTGCCATTATTTTATTGGTTATTACTTCCTTGCAATATGTAGCGGGGGGAGCAATTTTGTCTTCGCTTATGCCGGATATGTTTTCGATGCAAGGCGGGATGATTGTCAGTGCGGTGGTATTTATTGGGATAACGCTGATTGGTGGGTTGTGGTCATCCGGGCTTTCTAATATTATGAGTGTAGCACTTATTTATATTGGTATTTTGTATTCGACGACGATGGTTTTGTATAACAATGGAGGTCTAGGGCATATTGTAGAGCAGCTTCCACCAGCTGATTTTGGCTGGCTTAGCCCTTTAGGGGGACTGGGACTGGCTGTTGTGCTTGGCTGGATTTGTGTAATGTCAACACAGGCTATTACATCACAGGGAACGGTGCAAATTGCCTGTGGGGCCAAAGATGCAAAAACGGCTCGGCACGGATTTATTTGGGGTGGAATTTTGATTTTCCCAATAGGTTTTTTATGTGCTATTTTAGGGCTTGCCGCCAAGGTGCAGTTTCCCGATGTGAATCCGACGATGGCTTTGCCGCAAGTGGTTATGAGTTTAGATCCGATTGCTTCTGGTGTTACGCTGGCAGCACTGTGGGCGGCGGATGTGTCCACAGCTTGTACGATACTTTTAGGTGCCGGTACGCTGGTTTCCCAAGACATCTATAAACGTTTTTTCAAGCCAAATATAAAGGATCAAGAGTTTATTAAAGTCAATCGAATTATCATTTTAGTATTAGGTCTGGGGACATTATGGCTTGCCTTTAATGCTGTGGGGATTTTGAAAACGATGTTGGCGGGTCTTAGTTTGACAACGGCATTTACTGTCGTATTTTTATTTACTGTTTTTATGCCGCAGTTATGTCGCCGAAGTTCCGCATTTTATACGACGGTCGTGGGTCTGATTGGACTTGTCATCTGGGAAATATTCCCGGTGCTTCATGTAATGGGACATCCGATTTATTTTGAATGGATTATTTGTACGGCAACATTTCTTTTGACAGCTTTATTTGATTCAGAACCAATCAAACAACCGTTGCGAGTCGGGACAGAAACTACAGAACCGAAGGAGGAATTTGGTGGAGAAGTCAAAGTTTACGAGCGTTGATGTTGGTCGAGCAGCTCTTAAAATTGCTGTGACGGCTAGCCGTGAAGAAGAAAATGAGATTAAACAAGAACTGGCAAATAAAGCCATAAAAGCCACTGCTGTTGATTTTGGTGGTGAGTTTGTGAATTCTATCGTCAAAATTATTGAACGAGCCGTGGTCGCTGCCCAGCGTCAAGGAATTGTGCCAGAAAACCATATCGGTGCTGGTGCGGTTGCAGGCGCTGCCAGTGCTGCGCTCGAACAGGTGAAAATGAAAGC
>Ga0302211_10000728_pt1 | contig 11142 bp, 10 predicted proteins | sample II_Fen_E3_3_FD_200234 | JGI IMG/M metagenome (GOLD analysis project Ga0302211, IMG submission 200234) | Peat permafrost microbial communities from Stordalen Mire near Abisko, Sweden - II_Fen_E3_3 | ecosystem: Environmental > Terrestrial > Soil > Wetlands > Permafrost | place: Sweden: Abisko... | reverse complement strand
TATTGCGTCGGTGTCCCACCTCTTCCCATTCCGAACAGAGAAGTTAAGCCCGACTGCGCCGATGGTACTGCAATACAATGTGGGAGAGTAGGAGGCCGCCTTTTTTCATAGCCCCCCGTAAGGATTTCTTTTCTTACGGGGGGCTTTTCTGTGTTATAATCTATTATACAAATTAGAAAAACTACTATTTTCTTTTGAAAATTATAGATTTAGGTATTTTTACATATTTTCTGTCTGCTACAATCTTAAGAGTTGCTCCATTATCTTGCTTTAAGGTAAATGTGTTGTCTGTATTTAAACTAAGTGTGCAAGTCAGATCCTCACTTCCGTAATCATTAATAATACTTAATAATGCTGTATTTCTATCTTTTATTTTAGCTGAGGTTATTAGCCATACATAGTTACTTTTTGTTGTGCCAATATATCCTGATAGCTTTCCATAAACACTCTGGCCTGGTACAATAATATCCTGATTGTAAAAATTCATGTATATATATACATTGTACTCGTCATTAACTATTTTTCCTTTGAAAATGCTGTCTTGTGCTGTTGCATTTATAGCAACAAATAATGATGCAAATATGAGAATTATTTTATTCATGTGTTTTTTGTCTGCAAAGATACAAATAATCAAGTAAATACTAATTGCGCCAGTTAAAAAAGTTCTTTTATTTGTGTTTTTCGGAAAAAAAACATATCTTTGCAACAATAAGTAAACTATGTTTTAATGAAAGAGAGAGAGAATTTATTATTTCCAGACTATATTTTTGAATCCAGTTGGGAAGTTTGTAATAAGGTTGGTGGTATATACACAGTATTGTCAACTCGTGCAAAAACACTTCATGATAAAATTAGTGATAATCTGTTTTTTATAGGTCCTGATATATGGAAGAGCAAGGAAAATCCTTATTTTATTGAAGATGAATTATTATACAAAGAATGGAGAGAAAAAGTCTTTTATGAAGGTTTGAATTTAAGGCTAGGTAGGTGGAATATCCCAGGGACACCTATTGTAATATTGGTAGATTTTCTTAATTTCTTTGAGATCAAAAATCAAATATATAGTTGGCTTTGGGAGCATTATAAGGTGGATAGTCTTCATGCGTATGGAGATTATGATGAGTCATCAATGTTTTCCTATGCAGCTGGTAAGGTTGTGGAAAGCTTTTACCGAAATAATATACAAAACACAGCCAAAGTTGTTTATCAAGCTCATGAGTGGATGACAGGTTTAGGGTTGCTTTATATTAATAATATGGTTCCAGAAATAGCCACAATATTCACTACACATGCTACAAGTATTGGACGAAGCATCGCCGGTAATAATAAGCCATTATATGACTATCTTTTCGCGTATAATGGTGATCAGATGGCGGAAGAGCTTAATATGCAGAGCAAACACTCTATTGAGAAACAGTCTGCAATGTATGCAGATTGCTTTACAACTGTTAGTAGTATAACAGGAAATGAATGTAAAGAACTTTTGGATAAACAACCAGATGTACTGTTACCTAATGGATTTGATAATAGCTTTGTGCCTAAACCATCTTTATTTTTAAAGAAAAGAAAATTAGCACGTGAAAGACTGATTAAGGTTGCTAATGCCTTATTAGGTGTGAATCTTAGTAACGATATTCTTATTATATCTACTAGTGGTCGTTATGAATTTAAAAATAAAGGTATTGATGTCTATATTGAATCATTGAATAGGCTGTTACGAGACAAGGACTTAAAAAAGACTGTTTTAGCTTTTGTTGAGGTTCCTGGATGGGTTGGTGAACCAAGAGAAGATCTGCTTGAGCGTCTGAAAAGTAATGATAGTTTTGACACCCCCCTTGATTGCCCGTTTATTACCCATTGGTTGCATGAAATGAGTCGAGACCATGTCCTTAATATGCTGAAATATAATGATATACAAAATAGGTCTGAAGATAAAGTTAAAGTTGTGTTTATGCCCTGTTATCTTGATGGTATGGATGGCGTATTAAATTTACATTATTATGATGCAATTTTAGCCAATGATTTGTGTGTATATCCCTCCTATTATGAACCATGGGGCTATACGCCATTGGAGTCTATTGCGTTTAGTGTTCCTTGTATTACTACTGACCTTGCAGGCTTTGGATTATGGGCACATGAGGTTAAAGATGGAAATTGTGAAATAATTGATGGGGTTAAAGTGATACATCGTACAGATTATAATTATTCGGAAGTTGTGGATACAATAAAAGATACTGTAGCAGATTTTTCTAAATTTAATAAGACGAAAATTCGGCTTGCAAGAAAAAATGCAGAAGAATTGTCTAAGAGAGCGTTATGGCGTAATTTTATAAAATATTATTATCAAGCTTATGATTTTGCGTTAAAGAAAGCAATCAAGAGAGTTAAGGGAAAAGATATTTAATACAAATTTGAGAGATTATGAAAATTAAAGCAGATTATTCAAATTCACCGGTATGGAAGGAGCTGACTGTTAAGTCTAGCATGCCTGAATCGTTGAAATGCTTAGAGGAACTTGCGCACAATATGTGGTGGTCATGGAACTATGAAGCTCGTGATTTATGGAGAAGTCTTGACAGGGACTTATATGAAGAGTGTGGTCAAAATCCTGTATTATTCTTGGAGCGCTTAAGCTATGAAAAAAAAGAACAAATAGTAAAGGATAATTCAATTATCAACAGAATGAAGGATGTTTATGGATTGTACAGGAAATATGTTGATGTAAAGCCAGATAAAAAACGTCCATCTGTTGCATATTTCAGTATGGAATATGGTATTAATAAGATTCTTAAGATATATTCTGGTGGGCTTGGCATTCTTGCTGGTGATTATCTGAAAGAAGCTTCGGATAGTAATGTCGATATGTGTGCTGTTGGTTTTTTGTATAGATATGGCTATTTTGATCAGTCACTTAGTATAGACGGCCAGCAAATCGCTAAGTATGAAGCTCAGAATTTTAATTCTCTTCCTATTGAACGTCAACTTGATAGTCAAGGTAATCCTATGGTTATTGACGTTCCATATATGAATTATCATGTCCATGCATGTGTCTGGAGGGTTAATGTTGGCCGAATAAAATTATATTTACTCGACACGGACAATGAGATGAACTCAGAATTTGACAGGCCAATTACCCATTCTCTTTATGGCGGAGATTGGGAAAATCGTCTAAAACAGGAGATTCTTCTCGGTATTGGTGGTATTCTGATGCTAAAGGAATTAGGTATCAAGAAAGATATCTATCATTGTAATGAGGGGCATGCAGCACTTTGTAATTTGCAGAGATTGTGTGATTATGTTGTTGAGGGTCTTTCTTTTAATCAGGCTTTGGAGCTTGTTCGTGCTTCTTCTTTATATACTGTACATACACCTGTACCTGCTGGTCATGATTATTTCGAAGAATCACTCTTCGGAAAATATATGGGAGGATACCCGGAAAAGTTAGGTATCACTTGGGATGATTTCATAGGTATAGGTCGTCAGAATCCTGATGATCATTCAGAACGTTTCTGTATGTCAGTTTTCGCTTGTAATACATGTCAGGAAGTTAACGGAGTAAGCAAACTACATGGTAAAGTCAGTCAGAAGATGTTCTCTAGCATCTGGCAGGGTTATTATCCAGAAGAGAGTCATGTGGGATATGTCACAAATGGTGTTCATTTTCCAACGTGGACAGCTACAGAATGGCGTAAGCTTTATGCTAAATATTTCGATGAGACCTTTTTGAGTGATCAGAGTAATCAGAAAATTTGGGAAGCTATATATAATGTTCCTGATAATGAAATTTGGGATACAAGAATGGCTCTAAAGACAAAACTTATTGAGTATATTCGGGAGAAATTCCGTGAATCCTGGTTGAAAAACCAAGGTGACCCTTCAAGAGTAGTATCTCTGCTTGATAAGATAAACCCGAATGCTTTACTTATTGGATTCTGCCGTCGTTTCGCAACATATAAACGTGCCCATCTATTGTTTACAGATATCGATCGTTTGGAAAAGATTGTAAATGACCCTGAACGTCCTGTTCAATTTCTCTTTTCAGGGAAGGCTCACCCGGCAGATGGAGCTGGTCAGGGTTTGATCAAAAAGATCTTTGAAATCAGTCAGCGTCCTGAATTCTTAGGGAAAATTATATTTCTCGAAAATTACGATATGCAGCTTGCCCGCAGACTTGTCAGTGGAGTTGATATATGGATGAATACACCAACTCGTCCGTTGGAGGCTTCTGGAACTTCTGGAGAGAAAGCTGAAATGAATGGAGTTGTCAACTTGTCTGTGCTTGATGGGTGGTGGCTGGAAGGTTATCGTAAGGGTGCTGGTTGGGCATTGACCGACAAGAGCACATATCAGAATCAAGGTTATCAGGATCAGCTTGATGCTGCTACAATATATGGGCTTCTTGAAAATGAGATTATTCCTTTGTATTATAACCGAAATAATAGAGCGTATAGTGAGGATTGGATTAAGGTCGTTAAAAATTCTATAGCTCAGATTGCCCCTCATTATACGATGAAACGTCAACTTGATGATTATTATGAAAAGTTTTATAAGAAACAGGCTGCTCGTTTTAAATCTATTTCAGCTAACAATAATCATATTGCAAAAGAGTTGGCTCTATGGAAAGAAACTGTTGCTGAACGTTGGGATGGGATAAAAGTCGTTTATACAGAAAACAATCTTAATGCAACAGGTGTAGAAACAGGTGTTGAATATAAATTTAAATATGTTATTGATGAGCAGGGATTAGACGATGCTGTTGGATTGGAACTCGTTTCATTGAAGTCTGATGAGAATGGTGAAAATCATATATTCAAACTTATTCCGATGAAGATGGTTAGTAAAGAAGGTAATAATTATACATTTGAATGTAACTATGTTCCAAATGATGCTGGTTCCTTTAAATTCTCGGTTCGTATGTTTCCTAAGAATAATCAACTTCCTCATCGGCAGGATTTTTGTTATGTTAAATGGATTGAATAAAAATAATATAAACAAAACCGTATCAGCATTGGCCGATACGGTTTTTATATAGGTTCTTTATAATCTATCTTTTATGAAATTTATAAGTTTTTCAGTGTCAAGTTCCTTAGCTAAGATTATTCCCTTGCTGTCTACAACTATTGTATAGGGGATAGTGGTAATACCAAACATTTCAACTCCAGTATTGTCCCAACCTTTAAGGTCGGATATCTGAATCCACTTCATGTTCATTTCTTTAATAGCCTTTTCCCAATCATTGGTTTCAGAATCAAGTGAAATACTAATGAGACCAAGGCCCTTATTATGATATTCAGAATATAGTTTAGCTAAATATGGCATAGATTTCCTGCATGGACCACACCAACTAGCCCAGAAATCTATTATTGTTATTTTGTTTTTATGAATCTCTCTGTATAGAGAAATATCTTTCCCATCAGGAGACAGCATTTGGAAACCAGTAATTTGTTTACCAACTGAAGAGTTACTTTTTTTTCTTAATTCGGAAATAATCTTCTTGATCTCTGGTCTTTGTCTCATTTTATCTGGCAAATTTTGAATCAGAGAGAATATGACCTTGTCATTTATATCCCAGCCAAATCCATAGTTGGTAATAAATTTATATCCTAGTTCGTTTTTTATATTATCATTGATGGCATGAATGATGATTGTCTTTATCTGTTGATTAGTATTTTCAATTCTATTACGTTCATTTGTAGTTAAATCTTTTATGTTGGATCCTTTTGCTATTTTTCCAATATTCTTCTGTAGTGTTTCTATCTTATTAGTAATTGTAGTTAAGGCATTGTTCAACTTAGTACCTGTGATATAATTATAATCTTCTAGCACAGGACCTGTATATAGATTCATTTCTAGTTTTGCTCCAGGTTCTCTATAAAAAGTGTAGTAGTTGTATTCGTTCTTCGGATTGTACAGAACGCACTCCTCAACAGAATCAGCTGAACCCTCATATTCGAAATTTCCATTTTCATCTAAAACAATACGTTCGCCTTGTGAAATATCGCCGTTTATAGCACTAAGTTCGTTATTAGTAAGAACAAGCGTGTCATTTTTGGTTAACCCTTTTACATGACCTTTTATTTTAAAAGTATTAGACTGACATGCCATAAGTAAAAAACTTATGGTTGTCAGTCTAAATATAAAATTTATTTTAGAAAATTTCATTATACGAGATACTGTGAACTGATACTCTCGTTATTAACGGCGCGTCGTATAGTTTCAGCAAACATATCAGCAACAGAAAGTTGCTTTACTTTTGCACAGCGGCTTGTATATGGGATAGAGTCTGTGAAAACAATTTCATCAAGGGAAGAGTTCAAGACTCTTTCACTTGCAGGGCCGCTCATGACGCAATGTGAAGCTGCAGCTCTAACGCTTTTTGCACCGGCTTCTTTCATCATATCTGCTGCTTTGGTTATTGTCCCAGCAGTATCTACCATATCGTCGACAATAATGACATTTTTGTCTTTCACATCACCAATAATCTGGATGCTTTCAACAACATTAGCTCTTGCACGTGTCTTATTGCAGAGGACCAATGGACACCCTAAATATTTTGCATAAGTGTTAGCCCTTTTAGATCCACCGACATCAGGGGTAGCAATAGCCAGATCTTTCAGTTTCAGACTTTGTATATAAGGTAGAATAACTCCTGAAGCATACAAGTGATCAACAGGAACATTAAAGAATCCCTGAATTTGATCTGCATGTAAGTCCATTGTTATCAAGCGGCTAATTCCTGCAACACTTAACAAATCAGCTACTAGTTTTGCACCAATGCTAACACGTGGTTTATCTTTACGGTCTTGTCGTGCCCATCCGAAATATGGTATTACTGCAGTAATCGTTTTTGCAGATGCGCGTTTTGCAGCATCAATCATCAAAAGCAGTTCCATGAGATTATCAGAGTTTGGAAATGTGCTCTGCACGAGGAATACATCCCTTCCACGAATAGACTCCTCGTATGACACAGCAAATTCACCATCGGCAAAGTGGATGATAACTAGATTGCCGAGAGGACATCCTAGGCTCGCACATATTTTTTCTGACAGGTATCTGGAATTCGTTCCTGAAAATACCATAAAAGAGTTATTTTCACTCATTGTTGTTCTGTTTATTTTATAATATAGATTTTCTCAGTTGTTAATCGATAATTTTACGTAGTTTCTCATAATGAGTTATTACGTCCTTGTAATCCTGCTGGTTATGAATGTCGAATTTGTTCCATAAATCGCCGCAAATAACGACTCCACCAAAGCCCAAATCTTTAGCTTTCTTAATATTATCGATGGTTACTCCGCTTAGTGCATATACTTTTTTGTCGATAAGTCCTTTTCTGGAAACTTCATTTAGCATATTTTCTGTAAATGAAGATTTTTTTGTGCTGTCAGTAAGACTATCGAAAATATTACGTAATAAGACGTAGTTACTACTTTTTTTAGCATCTTTAAGCTCATCCAGGGATGAACACGTTCGACTAATTCGGCCTTTGTAACCATCTGGTGTTAATGATTTCGCACCATCAAGATGAATACCGCTCAGACCATATTCTTCTTTTAAATAAAAATGGTCATGGACGACTATTCTTTTATAATAATCATCAGACAACAAAGATAACAGGCGTTCCGAATAAATTGGGGCTGAACCTGGTTTGTTAAGATGCAGACATTCCAATCCTTCATCAAACAGCGTTGTTAAGATTTTATCCTCTTCCACGAAAAACGTGGATTTTGTCATTATAATAAGTTTCATATTTAATATAAACTCAATCAGTGTGCAAAAGTAAGAAAAATAGTGGAATTGTGCAATTTAACAACAATAAAAGTTTATCTTTGTAGTCTTAAATATGAAAATTGATGATGAAAGTCGACATTCAAACATTTAAAGGTGTGGTTTCACCTATTTATATTATAGAAGAAAATCTCCTTCGTCGGAATCTGAACCTTATAGGTTCTGTAGCTCGTGAGGCAGATGTGGAAATTATTTTGGCGTTTAAAGCTTTTGCTCTATGGAAGTCTTTTTATATATTCAGAGAATATATCAATACGACAACTGCAAGTTCACTAAACGAATGCCGTCTTGCAACTGAAGAATTTGGTGCTCTTGCCCATACTTTTTCTCCTGCATATACGGAACATGAAATAGAAATGATATCGAAATGTTCGAGTCATGTAACATTTAATTCAATGTCACAATATCGCAGATTTTATGAAAAAGCCAAGAAAGCAAATCCAGCATTGTCTTGTGGAATAAGAATTAATCCAGAATATTCCGAAGTGGAAACAGATTTATATAATCCATGTGCTCCTGGTACGCGTTTGGGTATAGTATCGGATAAAGTTCCAAATATTCTACCAGAGGGTATTGAAGGATTTCATTGCCATTGTCATTGTGAAAGTGGAGCAGAGGAGCTTCAGCATTCACTTAAACATATAGAGGAAAAGTTTGGAAAGTGGCTTCCTTATTTGAAGTGGTTGAACTTAGGTGGCGGACATCTTATAACAAGAAAAGGCTATGATATTAATTTGCTTATATCACTAATGAAAGATTTGCATAATCGTTATCCAAATCTTCATATTATTCTCGAGCCGGGAAGTGCTTTTGCTTGGCAAACAGGAGTACTCATATCGCAAGTAGTAGATATTGTCGAAGATAATCATATAAAGACAGCGATATTAAACGTAAGTTTCACTTGTCACATGCCAGATTGTTTGGAGATGCCATATCAACCAGTAGTACGCGATGCTGAGTGTTTACCTTCAGATGCAGTCATTAAATCAGATCCCAAGGAAAATGTATATAGACTAGGTGGAAATAGTTGTCTTGCTGGTGATTACATGGGATCTTGGAAATTTAGAAAGCCCTTAGAGATAGGTGATACTATTATATTTGAGGACATGATTCATTATACGACAGTTAAAACTAATATGTTCAATGGTATAAATCATCCTTCAATTGGTCTAGTACATTCAGATGGGAATCTTGATATTTTACGTGATTTTGGATATGAAGATTATCGGAATAGAATGGATTGAAATGTTTAAATAGTATTTTCCGAAGATTTTTATAGTAATTCTTTGCTAGTTTCAAAAAATGTATTATCTTTGCACCCGCATTCAGAGGAGTGCTCCTAACTTTAGGAATAATGCGGAAATAGCTCAGTTGGTAGAGCGCGACCTTGCCAAGGTCGAGGTCGCGGGTCCGAGTCCCGTTTTCCGCTCGTAACATCTTGAAGAATGAAAGTGCAAGAATTAGTTTCAATATGCCCAGGTGGCGGAATTGGTAGACGCGCACGTTTCAGGTGCGTGTGTCGTAAGACGTGCAGGTTCGAGTCCTGTTCTGGGCACAACCTTTATACTTTAAGGTGTTTAAAATTGGAGAGGTGGCGGAATTGGTAGACGCGCTACTTTGAGGGGGTAGTGAAAATTATTTCGTGGGAGTTCGAGTCTCCTCCTCTTCACTTTTTAAATTTATATTTTTCGCGGAAATAGCTCAGTTGGTAGAGCGCGACCTTGCCAAGGTCGAGGTCGCGGGTTCGAGTCCCGTTTTCCGCTCTTTTTTTTAAAGATACAATTAAAAAAATAGACACCAATTTTTTAATAATGAATTTATACTTAAGATATTTTGATAAAGAAACATTAGTCAATAATGTTGATGAAGCTATGGACTTTCTAAATTCCATTCCTGAGATAGGGATGAATGTGGTAATTGAAACAGACATTCGTGATTATGTTGATAGTGATGTTTTTTATCCTAAACGTTATAAAGTTCGTCCAAGAGTTTATTTCATAATAATAAAGACGGAAGCCTCGTCTATGCTTGATTTTAAGGAGAAACGTGCTGTGCATGTTCCACCTACTGATGATATGATTGAAAAGAATGATGTAGGTGTACCTGCTCTTTTTAAACTTAATGAAGTCAATCTAGGTTGGTATGAAGGAGATATTGATTTTAAACGTGTACAGCAAATTTCTGGTACTGGTAAATTTCAATACCGTGATACCCATTTCTCTGCCCGTTGTAAGGCTGAGTCTGGTATTGACTGTTATAATAGAATAATTGATCATCTCCGTAGCCGTGTTGATGATAGAAGCCAGTTCCCATCTGCGAAAGGCAAAAACTTCAAGTTTCGTTTCTTAGGACTGTGTAAAGAACTTGCAAAATAAGCATTTGTTTTATAAAATGTTGTTTGGTAAGTAAATTTATTCCAGAATATTTAATATCTTTGAGCTCGATAAACAGAATAAACGATATTTTAATATGAATAAAGTAATACTTATAGGAAATGTTGGTAAAGATCCTGATGTTCGTTATGTTGATAACGATGTAGCAGTGACATCTTTTCCTTTAGCAACAACAGAACGTGGCTATACTTTGCAGAATGGAACTACGGTTCCTGACCGAACAGAATGGCACAATATTATTTTATGGAGAGGTTTAGCTCAGACTGCGGAAAAATTTGTTCATAAAGGTGATAAACTATATATAGAAGGAAAGATTCACACCCGTAGTTATGATGATAAACAGGGTGTTAAAAAATATATTACTGAGATTTATGCAGATGAAATGTTTTTTCCAGAGCCACCCCTTACAAATACATCTCCATCTGGTGTTGTTAATCAACAGAGTGCCCAAATAGAACAAACGGAAAAACAGACTGTCTCTAGGAATAATAACAATGGAGATTTGCCATTTTAATTAATCGAACGTATATTGAATTATTATTTATTTATATACTTATTAAGTAATATAGAGGTACACACGCCAACTTCTGGAGTGTATATATCTTTAGTGTTGGTAGTTTTTCTTTTATATGTCTCTGGAATCATATCTGCTTCTGAGATAGCATTTTTTTCATTGTCTCCTAAGGATATATCAATAATAGAAGAAGAATATACAATTAAAGATTCAAAGATAAAAATGCTGAGAACTGATTCAGAACGTACTCTTGCAACGATACTCATAACCAATAACTTCGTTAATGTTACAATTATCATGCTTTGTAATTATTGTTTCGAGAAAATTATAGACTTTCATGATTCAGTAGCTCTTCAGTTTATCGTTGTTACAATACTTCTTACATTCCTTTTATTGCTTTTCGGGGAGGTAATGCCTAAATTATATAGCACGCAGAAGCCTTTAAGG
>Ga0302211_10000725_pt1 | contig 11172 bp, 10 predicted proteins | sample II_Fen_E3_3_FD_200234 | JGI IMG/M metagenome (GOLD analysis project Ga0302211, IMG submission 200234) | Peat permafrost microbial communities from Stordalen Mire near Abisko, Sweden - II_Fen_E3_3 | ecosystem: Environmental > Terrestrial > Soil > Wetlands > Permafrost | place: Sweden: Abisko... | reverse complement strand
TTATCGAACATCTGAAGAAATTTGAAGGACGACTGATTATCCAAACCATGTTTCTGCGTGGAGAAGTACAGGGCGAAAAGCTTGATAACACCACCGACGAAGAAGTGGAGGCATGGATTCTGGCATTGGAACAAATCCGTCCGCAACAGGTAATGATATACAGCCTCGACCGCGAAGCACCCACAAAAAATCTTCAAAAAGTAAACGTGGACGAACTAAACATCATTGCCGAAAAAGTGAGAGTAAGAGGATTTGATGTTTCGGTAGCAGGGTGATAAGAACCCCTAACCCCGTTCGACTGAGCTCACGCCGAAGCCTAAAGGGGAACAAAATTAGAACTGTTTATTTTATATTTAGATGAACAACGATAAGAACATATCTGACGGAAGTAATGTAGTTCCCCTTCAGGGGTTAGGGGTAAATTCCCCTTTAGGGGTTAGGGGTAAAGTTTTAATCTGCCCGTTAAACTGGGGATTGGGTCATGCCACGCGCTGTGTACCAATAATCCGAAAACTTATGTCCGATGGTCATGAGCTGGTGGTGGTGGCAGATGGTTTTCCTCTCGCATTTCTGCAACAAGAGTTTCCTTCGCTTCGCTTTATCGAATTTCCTTCCTATGCTGTTTATTATGCTGCCGGCAAATCGCAGGTGGGAGCTATGTTATTCAATTTTCCGAACATAATCACGGGGATAATCCGGGAGCATTTTTGGCTCAGAGACTTACTTCAGTCCGAACATTTCGATCAGGTTATTTCTGATAATCGCTTTGGCATGTGGAATAAACGTGTTCATTCCATCTACATAACCCATCAGCTGATGGTAAAGATGCCGCGTGGTCTGAAAATCCTCGAACCACTGGTTCACCGTACTCACAAAGCATTTATCAATCGGTATGACGAATGCTGGATCCCCGATAGGGAAGAGGATGGTGGTTTATCCGGCGATTTGGCTCATCAATATCCTTTGCCTGCTAATGCTAAGTTTATCGGGGTACAATCCCGTTTTCTTGGTATGGAAAACATAAATCCAAACAACAAATTTGAGGTGGTAGCAGTTGTCTCTGGTGTGGAGCCGCAACGAACAATTTTTGAGACTGCTTTAATTGAACAATATAAAAACAGAACAGAGAAGACGCTTATTGTTTGCGGTCAACCGCAGACAGGAAAGAATGAACGAAAGGTTGGAAATATAAGTTTGGTTGCTCATCTTCCAGACGCTGAAATGGCAACAGTATTACTGGGTGCAAAAAAGATTATTTGCCGGTCGGGTTACTCCAGCATCATGGATTTGGAAACTCTGAAATGCTTGCACAAAGCCGAACTTATTCCAACACCCGGACAAACCGAGCAGGAATACCTTGCATCGATTTATTCAAAAAAGAATCGCTGAGTTATTTCTCAGCGATTCTTGTGTTAACTAAACAAACATCTATAAATCATACTTTGTATTTATCTTCTTGAACCTTCGCTGGCAGAACGACTTCCTGACGAGCTACCTGATGATTTGGATTCGCTGCTGCGCGAGCTACTCTCGGCTTGTTTTTGAGGAGCTGCCGACCGTGGTTGCGATACTACCTGCGGAGTGCTGTTGCTTCTGCTACTTTCACGAACTACGTTATTATTGCTTCTGCTACTATTATTGTCGGAGTTTACACGTGGTTGATAGTTGTTGTTACTTCGTTGAATATTCACGTTGGTGTTGTTGTCGTTTCGCGGAGCAGAGTAGGTTGATGTACCTGAATTGTATTGATTACGACTGCCTCCGGAATTTTGCCAGTTATTGTTATTGTTGCTGCGCGATTGATAAGTGTTACTTCTGCTATTGTTATCCGACGGTGTGTAACTTCTTTGACCGGCACTGCGTTGGCTATTCCAGTTTGAATTATTATCGTTAGATCTTACATTTCTTTCTCCGTTTGAAACACCCTGATAATTATTTCGAACAACTCCGTTTCTGTTGAATTCAAATTCTCTTTTGTTTCGAACATTCATATTTCGGCTGCTAAACGTACGATCCGGATACCTGACAGCGTAGTCGTTACGTCTGATAGATCTGTAAATATTATCATAACGATCATTTCTTCTGTACGAAGTATAATAGTAACGTTGGTTGTGGTTAATGTGCATATATACGTTCGACAAATATACGTTTAGTTCGAATGGACGACGGTAGCGGTAATAGTTTGGATAATATCCCCAGTAATATGGTGAACGCCAGCTAAAGTATGCAGATCCCCAGAAGAAAGAAAAAATAGAGGGAGTATAAACATAGGCAGGTTCAATAATGTAATTGTCGCCATAAATGTAAGGATCTCCGATTACCTGAACAGTAGTGTTATTATCGTTGTCTCTTTCAACAACAATCGATGCTACATCCTGATAAACATCTTTGTCCAAAACGGCTTGAATAACAACAACGTGAACATCGTTGTCTTTTTTCTCAATGACACGTAAATAATCAACCTGTCCGTCGTTGTTTAAATCAAGATTTGAAATGCCACTGTCGTAGTCATTCAATTTTTGTTCAAATTCTTCTAAATTTCTGGATTCTCCAAACACTGTTGATACAGCTTTTAAGTCAAGGTTGTTACTTATATCATCGTTTTGAGCTTGGACAGTAATTCTTTTCTGTGCCATAGATTGAGTAGTGGTTAATACCAAAACTACCAACAGGCTTGCTACTTTTGCTTTCATAATCTTAAATTTTTATAGGTGATTATTCTTTTCCCGAAAATAAATCATTAATGTCTTTTTCTGTTGTTGAGTCATATCCAATTTCTGTGCCAGAAATATTTCCTCCGTCTGAAGTTGATCTGAATTATACTTATAAAGACCTCTATATTCAGCGTAAATCACACATATACTGTCATATAAAAATATAAAACTCTTATTATTTTAATGCCTTAAGTTCAATGATTTTGCGTCAAGCTTTCGTGTCGGCTTTTTCGGAAATTATATTTAATTCTTTTTTTGTTTATCTTTGTGCTATATAATTTTTAAACATGAATACCTTAGACTTTATTCTCTTTGTTCCTGTTGCTTTAGGTTTTATCTTTGGCTTGTTCAAAGGACTTGTGAAAGAGCTGGCCTCGTTGGCTGCCATTGTGTTAGGTATTTTCGGTGCCAGGCTATTTGCTCCTTTTGTATCTGACTTTCTGATTCATCATCTCCATTTTTCGCCAAAAACGGCACTTCCGTTAGCGTATCTTATTTTGTTTATCCTTATTGCTATCGGACTCCTTTGGACAGCAAAGATGCTTGATAAGATTTTCGATTCATTAGCGTTGGGTGGATTAAATAAAATTTTTGGCGGATTGTTTGGCGCATTAAAATATGCTTTGATTGTAAGTGTACTGCTCAATGTTTTTAATGCGTTGGATACCCGGTTCACGCTGATAAAATCAAAAACCAAAGCTGAATCTGTATGCTATAAACCATTAATGAATTTGGCTCCTAAACTGTGGGAGGAATCAAAATCGACGGATGCTTTTGGTTCGGATCATCACCGCATGTCTGATGTAAATAAATAATGCTTGCCTTAATGCTTTCCAGAAAATAATATGAGTCTGCTAGGGAATTATTCTTCGAAAACATACGAATGTGGTTGTGACGAGGCTGGTCGTGGCTGTCTGGCCGGGCCTGTAGTGGCAGCGGCCGTTATACTGCCTACAGATTTTGATTGTCCTTTGCTGAATGACTCCAAGCAACTTTCCGAACAAGAACGTGACACTTTACGACCTATCATAGAGCAGCAAGCTTTGGCGTGGGGAGTGGCACTGGTCGATAACGGCGAGATAGATCAGATAAATATATTAAATGCTTCCATTCTGGCTATGCATCGTGCCATGGATAAACTCAATATCCGACCGGAATTCATAATAGTGGATGGCAATAAATTTAAATCGTATGCAGATATTCCTTATCAAACAATTGTAAAAGGAGACAGTAAGTATTTATCTATTGCGGCCGCATCGGTTCTTGCCAAAACACATCGCGATGAAATGATGCAGCAACTGCATGCCGAATTTCCTCATTATGACTGGAATAAAAATAAAGCTTATCCAACCGTCAAGCACCGGAATGCTATACGGAAGTTCGGAACAACTCCTTATCACCGCTTATCATACGACTTACTAGGCGACAGAAAAGCGGAGAAACAAGCTTTACTTTTAGAAAAGAAGCGGATAAAAGCACTGAAAGTAGCCGAAAATCAGAATGGATAACCAATCCCGAAGTGAAATGCCAAATCGTCCCAACCCGGATTAACCCGCCATTGCTCGCGTCTGCTCAGAACAGGATTGTATAATTTAGTTCCTAAATCAAAGCGTAGTATGAAGAATGAAAAATCGAATCTGATACCCACTCCATAGGCAAGTGCTATTTGAGACGCGAAGGTGTCAAATTTGAATGTTCCTCCTTGTTGAGTGGCATAGTCTTTTATGGTCCACACGTTTCCTCCGTCTAAAAACAGCGCACCTTCCACCATTTTAAAGATTTTAGCGCGATATTCCATATTCATGTCCAGCTTTATATCACCCACCTGGTTGAAATCTCTGGATGAACCGGTTATCCTGTTGTAAATACCCGGGCCAAGCATGCTTTCTCCCCAACCTCTTACGCTGTTGGCACCACCACTGAAGAATCTTTTTTCATACGGAATCACATTGGCATTTCCATAGGGAATTCCAACACCGACATCGAAATGATAAACAAGGCGGTTGTTTTTGTCGAAAATTTGATGATGGGTCAGATTAAATTCCGTTTTCACATATTGTGAGTAACGCACGTTTGAAAATTTATACGATCCATCTACTTTCTCATTACCCAGTATATTACTCAGGGCGTACAGAAAATTGCCCGCTGTTTCTATTGTGTAACGCGCTGTGCTGTAATTTTGCATTGGTCTGTTGGCGTTGAACGTAGTGAAGGCACCTCCGTAACCCATGCTCATGATAAAATGGTCGTTGTAGTTATACGGGTTGAATAGTGGTTTGGTAGGATTCAGATACAAGTCACGGAATGCTTGCTCGGTGTTAATTTGTACATAGCTTAAATTGAACAGCTGAAAACTGTGACGGTATTGTTTCCTATTCCATGAGTAAGTTATTCCTCCACTGGCATTGGTTGTGGTGAATTCACCCGGGCGACTTTGATAGCTGAAAGCGCTTGTAAATTCGGTGTTGGCATGAATATTCCGCTTAAAATCATAACTTCCGAACGGAAGTATAGCCCGTGGAAATTTCAATCCAACCTGAACTCCATATTCTTTTGCCCAGATAACTTCTTGTTTTTCGAAAGCACCTCTTACTAGAAAGGATAATGATTCAGCACCTTTAAATACATTTCTGTTGACGGTGTTTACGTTGCCTCCCACGCCCCAATATCCGGCCGAATATGTTGCTTCGAGCTCTGTGGAGAGTGTTACAGTTTTGGATGGAATGATGACAATATAACAGTCCAGTAAGTTTTTATCAACTTCTTTAAAGCTGATGTTGACATACTTGATTGGTCCCAGTGTGTTCAACGAAGAGTAGGTTTTTTCCACAGCTTCATCAGAGTACAGAGCTTTCGGATTTATGTAGGTGTTCTGTACTAATGCATCCAGCTTCAATATGCGTTTTTTGGGAGATATGAGTATAAAATCGCGAAACGTGACTGTGTCCATTTCTACCTTGTTTTCTAAATCGGTAGTAACATTCGCATCGGTATTCGTATAGAAAATTACTTTTCGGATATTGAATTTTTTGAAAATTACATTATTCACCGAGTCTGACGAATGTTTCAGGTTTTCCTGCATATCCAGAGTCATATTCACCTTGTGAGCATTAAGCGTGCTGTCAGCATAATAGCTCAGAAACTCCTTGTTGAAGTTAAAATATCCCTGCTCCCTGATTGAGCTTGTGATTCGTTGTCTTTCTGAATTAAAAACATCGACATCAAACAGCATATTAGGCTTTATGAGCGACTTAGCCGTGTCGGCTGCCGTGTTGATCAGTAGTTCGTTTTTCAGGTCTATTTTATACTGATTTAATTTATATGGCGTGTTACTGTGAATAATGTACTTAACGTATGCTTTCTTGCCTTTAAAGCGCACATCTGTCTGAATTTTAGCATTGATGTATCCTTTGTTCTCAAGTACTTTTTGTAGTTGCTGTACCGAAAGTGAGGTTGATGTGGCATTGTATATCACCGGTGGGTCACCTATTCGTTTGAGTGTTCTGTTTATCCATTTGGTAGTGTCTTTTCCAGCCAGGTTGTAAACCCCCAATTGCATACGAAATGCACCGAAAACTGCTGCATTAGGCGTTTGGCGGATATATTCCTTTAAACCATCATTTTTTATTTCTTTATTGTCTGATTTTATGGAGACCTTATTCAGCAAATATTCTCCGGCAGGCACGTACTTGGTCGTATTGCACGACCAAAGCAGCAATGTAATTAAAATAAGGAGACCGAAAAACCGTATCTTCATAATCAGGAAAAAAAAGAATTAAAAATATTTTGCAAATATAGCTTTTTAAAGTTTTCTTTGTTAGCTTTGTAACATTAAATTTCTGATTATATTGTCTAAAACCCTCAATATATCAGACGTTAAATAATGAATTTGAGGGTTTTGAAAATGAAACAAAGAAAAAAGCTGTGATCTCTAAAAATAAAATAAAACTAATCAATAGTTTGTCTCAAAAGAAGTTTCGGGACGAAACAGGTCTTTTTGTGGGCGAAGGTACAAAATTGGTACTCGACCTTGCCCTGACTTTTCATTGCTCAATATTGGCTGCAACTTCTGCCTGGCTTAAGGAACACTCCCGGCTCGAAGCTGACGAGATTATCGAAATTGATGAAAACGAGCTGAGTAAAATTTCCAATCAAAAAAGTCCCCAGGGTGTTCTAGCCGTTTTTGCGAAACCAAATCACAGTTGGGACAAAGATTCGCTGAAACAAAAACTAAGTCTGGCACTGGACGATGTACAAGATCCGGGCAACCTTGGAACTATTATTCGAATAGCCGATTGGTTTGGAATTACTGATATATTTTGTTCAACGCATTCGGCTGATGCTTACAACACAAAAACCGTGCAAGCAACCATGGGCGCTCTCGCTCGCGTGAAAGTGCATACTGTCAGTCTGGTTGATTTTCTTCAATCTGTTGCACAAGAGGTTCCTGTGTATGGCACATTTATGGATGGCGAAAATATCTACGATAAGACATTGAATAAGCATGGAATTATTGTGATGGGAAATGAAGGAAACGGAATTTCGACCGAAATTGAAAAGCTCGTAACCGAGCGATTGCTTCTCCCTAATTTCCCGCTAGGTCAGGCAACTTCCGAGTCGCTGAACGTAGGTGTTGCTACAGCGTTGGTTTGTGCCGAATTCAGAAGAAGAGTTTAAGAAACCACTTAATGTGCAAGTTCAATTTGTAGATTTAGTTGGTGATGTTTATATAGATTATAGAAACAAAAAAAGACGTTGTAAAAACGTCTTTTTTTGTTTCTGATCTTTAGAAATTTGGCAGTATGTATTTTTCTCGAGATTCGAAGATTTTACTTACCTGATTAATTTCGAGGAATGAAGTTCCGAATCCGGAGCCGAAACTTCCGCTAAGGTAACTTACAAAGTCTTCTGGCTCTAGCATGCCTTGTTTGATAAATCCTTGTAGTCCGGCAATGAAATACTTCTGAGTATTTCCTTTTTCTTCCTGAAATACAGGGAAAACACCATAAGATAAAGCAAGCTGACGTGTTGAACGCTCATGGTAGCAAAGTGCCAGAATAGGATTTGTACTACGGTACGCAGACAGATTAAGAGCTGTTTTTCCGGTATATGTGTCTGTTATGATAGCTTTTGTGCCTAGTTTAATACTTGCTTCGTTAGCAGCGTTTGCCAGGAACGAAGTAATATCATTGGTACCGATATTTACAGGAATATCATTTTCGGTCAGTTTTGTTTTCTCAGCTTCTTTTGCCACGCTTGCCATTGTTCTTACAGCTTCTACCGGATATTTTCCGTAAGCAGTTTCGCCACTGAGCATCACTGCATCTGTGCGATAATAAATTGCGTTTGCAATATCTGTAATTTCGGCACGTGTAGGGCGTGGGTTTTTAATCATAGTGTGTAGCATTTGAGTGGCTACAATTACCGGTTTGCGAGCTACAACACATTTGCGGATAAGACGACGTTGGATACCCGGAATTTTTTCCTGAGCAACTTCGATACCCAGATCACCACGAGCAATCATTACACCGTATGTGTATTCTAAAATTTCATCGATATTATCAACACCTTCCTGATTTTCAATCTTAGAAATTATTTTAATCGGGCTATCATGTTTATCGAGGATTGTTTGGATTTCAATTAAATCTTGTTTGTTGCGAACAAATGAGTGTGCAATAAAATCAAGGTCTAATTCGATAGCCAACAAAATGTTTTTACGGTCTTTTTCAGTAAGCGAAGGTAAATTAATACGAACGCCCGGAACATTTACGCTTTTGCGGCTCCCAAGATTTCCGTTGTTAAGCACGGTACAATACAAGTATTGATCATCTTTTGAGTCAACTTGAAGATCAATTTCTCCATCGTCAAAAAGGATATTATCACCTACGTTCAAATCACGAACGAAGTGAGGATAATTTACTGCAATACAATCGCGGGTTGAAATCAAATCGGGATTTCCGATTATTTTTACCACGTCGCCTGTAAATAAATCAATTGAGTCATTTTCAACTACAGTAGTTCTGATTTCAGGACCTTTAGTATCCATAAGGATTGCAATTTGATTACTTACTGCGCGAACATTGTTCACGATTTTTTCAAATCCTTCGCGTTGTAAGTGGGCTGAGTTCATACGAACAACGTTCATTCCTTCGTTATACAATGAACGGATAAAATCCACTTCGCAACGTAAGTCGCTAATAGTAGCAACAATTTTTGTTGATTTAGACATAAAAACTTTAAATTATAATATTCTTAAAAAACTAATTTTGAGTTGTTTCTAATAAATTTTCTGATGAAAATTTATTAGAAATGTAATATAGAATCGACTGCCAGTCGATACGAATCCATTCCAAACCCGACAATACAACCCTTGCACGCCTCCGAAAGGTATGAATGGTGTCGATAATCTTCGCGTTTGAAAACATTAGAAATATGAACTTCAATAACCGGTACTGTTATTGATCTGATAGCATCTGCTATCGCAATAGAGGTATGTGTATAAGCCCCGGCATTAAGCACAATGCCATCGTAGGTAAATCCGGTTTCGTGGAGTTTGTCTATAAGTGCTCCTTCCGTATTCGACTGGAAATAATCCAATTGAGCATTAGGAAAAAGCTGTTTGAGCTCTTGAAAATAATCTTCGAAGGTTTGATTGCCGTAAACTGTGGGTTCACGTTTTCCCAGCAGGTTCAGGTTTGGTCCGTTGATAATCTGTATTCGTTTCATGAAGATAACTTTTTAGATTTAATCAGATTGCGAATTGTAATGTAAAGTATATAGACAGAAGGAATTAGACAAACTCCATTGGCTATAATCATAGGTAAATTCTTTAAAAGAACACCGTAGAGAAACCACAAAGTGATACCCAGTGTCATAATAAAATACATCCCCAGCGAAATACTTTTGGTGTCGTTCGTTTTAATTACTTTTATTGCCTGCGGAAATTGCGCAATAGCAGTGCAAAAGCCAGCAAAATAACCAATAACCACGATGTCGAACGTCATATTTCAAATTTTGTGCAAAAGTAGCAAAAAAAAACGACTTGCACAAAATGCGGGTAAATGCGCTAATTGATAATTTTTATGTGTTTACCTGTATTTTGTGAGATATGGTTTTGCTATTCTTAAAAAATAATATTGTATTTTTACTGTCGAAAAATAATTAAAGCAAGTTTATGCAAGCATGTGTCGTTAATTCTTTGCCAGGCAAACCTATCACGTAAACACTAAGAAAAGAAACTTTACAATCCAATCAATCAAACAGAATACTACTCTATGAATTCACTACAATTTCCGCTTGATCTTACGTTTAAGATTACAACGTTCAGTAACGATTTTGTTGCTCAGGATGCCAATGGACAAACGGTGGCATACGTACGCCAGAAAATGCTGAAGCTAATTGAAGAAATACAAGTTTTTAATAACGAGAGCCGGTCGGAATTAAACTACACGATTAAAGCAAATAAATGGCTCGATTTCTCAGCTTCCTACCTGTTCACAGATAAATACGGACGAGATTTGGGGCGCATCACTCGCAAAGGTTGGGCTTCGCTCTGGAAGGCCAATTATGATATCTTTGATGAAGCTCAGATAGAAGATTTACATGTCAGCGAAGAAAATCCCTGGGCAAAAGTCTTCGATTCGTTGTTGGGCGAAGTGCCTGGTGTAAATCTACTTACCGGTTATTTTTTTCATCCATCATACGCTGTGGCACGACCCGATGGCACCAAGGTGGCTCGTTTACGTAAAGTTGCTTCATTTTTTGGTCGTAGGTTTGTTATTGAAAAACTGGCTGAATTTGAAAAAGGCGAGGAAGAACGTATCTTACTCGGCTTGATGATGATGATTTTATTGGAGCGTCAAAGAGGTTGATTGACCGGAAATTCTTTATTGAATCAAAGTACATGTCCGATGGATTATCGGACATGTACTTTGTTTGTTGACCGAAGTTTATACATCAGAGCTTCTTTAACTCCTCTTCTGCATTGCGTTGATCAATTACCCTGACCTTGTATAAAATCTGCATTTGGTAAGACTTATCCATGATGGCGTTATACATATTCGTAACACCGTCGTAACCCATTGAATGAAAGTCTTGTTTCATCGTTGCACAGTTTGGGTGATCCTTTATATACTTCAACAGCGGTTTTGACACATCAAAGAATACCGATACGCCCCCTTTGTTCATAAACCTGGACAATGCAGGTATACTATCAACTCCTTTCAGTACCGGAAGTCCCCACAGCATTTGTACTCCATCAATTTTCTTGGGCTTTTTCAGCGATAAGGTTAGCAGGTCTTTGCCATAGTCGCTCATTTCGAAGGCAAAAAGGATGTCGTCTATGCTGTTTTGATTAATGACAGACCTGAATCCGTTTAAGCGTTCTTTCATATTTTCTGCATTGGGACCGCTACTCAGGATGATAATTTTTTTGTTTTGATTTTTATTCTTTGCTAAT
>Ga0302211_10000715_pt1 | contig 11268 bp, 8 predicted proteins | sample II_Fen_E3_3_FD_200234 | JGI IMG/M metagenome (GOLD analysis project Ga0302211, IMG submission 200234) | Peat permafrost microbial communities from Stordalen Mire near Abisko, Sweden - II_Fen_E3_3 | ecosystem: Environmental > Terrestrial > Soil > Wetlands > Permafrost | place: Sweden: Abisko... | reverse complement strand
GCATTATTTAAATTAAAAAATTATTCTTCAATCATGTTTCGATTTGCAAATCCAGAATATCTTTATTTACTTGCGTTAGTGCCGTTGCTTTTGTTGCTGCATCTCTGGGCTTTATATCGCCAACATAAGAGATTCAAACTCTTTGGTGATCCTCGATTGCTAACTTTGCTGAGCACTAATCGTTCACGTTTGCGCATTGTTACGAAGTATTGGTTACTTCTTGCCGCATTCATTTGTGCAGTGTTTATGTTAGCTCGTCCGCAGTTTGGCTCGAACGAAGAAACGGTAAAAAAGAAAGGTATAGAGGTTATTGTGGCTCTTGATGTCTCGAACTCAATGCTTGCCCAAGATGTATCACCCAATCGATTGGAACGTGCAAAGATGCTCCTTTCGAAGTTGATAGATAACTTCGATAATAATAAGGTTGGCTTAATTGTTTTTGCAGGCGATGCTTTTACTCAGTTACCTATTACGAGTGATTTTGTATCTGCAAAGATGTTCCTGAATACCATTTCGCCCGATATGATTAACCGTCAGGGTACAGATATTGGAGCGGCAGTAGGGTTGGCTGCAAATAGTTTTACGCAGCAGAAAGGGATAGGGAAGACGATCATCGTGATAACCGATGGTGAAGAGCACGAACCGGGTGCGGTAGAAGCTGCAAAAGCTGCTCGAGAAGCCGGCTTTACGGTAAATGTGCTTGGAATTGGTTCTCCGGATGGTTCTCCGATACCGGATCCTAAGACAGGTGATTATCGAAAAGACCGTGATGGAAAAACCGTGCTTACTTCATTGAATGAAGGCATGTGTAAGGAAATTGCTTCTGCAGGAAAAGGTATTTATACACGTATCGATAACTCGAATAGCGCGCAAAATGCAATCACTTCCGAAATAGACAAATTAGACAAACAAGAAACGGATAGCAAAGTTTTTAAAGAATATAACGAGCAATACAATGCCATTGCGTGGATTCTGTTAGTATTGCTAGTCGTCGAAGTTTGCATCCTTGAGCGGAAAAATCCGTTGTTTAAGGATATAACCTTGTTTGGCACTAAATTAAAAAAAGAGTAAACGATAAAGGAAATGAAAATACGTGATAGTATAATCGTAGTGATATTGCTTTTTTTAAGCACCTCTGTTTCTGCACAAAAGCAGGAACGTATTCAGATACGCCGAGGTAATCGCGACTTTCAAAAAGAACAATATGTGGATGCGGAGGTAAAATACCGCAAGGCTCTTGAATTAAATCCTTCGAGTGCTGAAGCTTATTATAATTTGGCCGGTGCTTTGGTGCATCAAAAGAAAGATAGTTTGGCTTTGAACTTGTATAGCAAGGCTGCCAGTATATGTAAAGATGCCAAAAAGTCGGCCATGATTTATCATAATGCGGGCGATCTTTATATGGCTTCTAAAAAATATCAAGAGGCGGTAGATGCTTTCAAGCAATCGCTTCGTAAAGACCCGACTAACGATAAGACACGTTATAACTTAGCGCTTGCGCAGAAGCAACTTAAGGATCAACAGAAACAGCAAAAGAAGCAGAATAAAGACGATAAGAAAAAGGATAAAGATAAACAGAAACAAAACAAAGATCAGAAGAAACCGAATCCACAAAAGCCGAATCCACAGAACAATAAACCACAGGATTCGAAGCAACGCGATAAGATGTCGAAGCAGAATGCAGAACAGCTGTTGAAAGCCGCTATGCAGGATGAGAAGCAATTACGTGACCGGATGAAGAATCGTGCTCCTGCGCAAGGAAAACAATTAGATAAAGATTGGTAAACAATTGCACGAAATATATTTTGTACGAAATTTTTAGAAACGAACAACGAAAAAACGGACAATGATGAACAACGTATCGAAACGATTATTTACTTTCTGTATGCTATGCTTTTGCACTCTTTGCATGTGGGCACAGCATTCTTTTACCGCACAAGGTCCTCATGAAGCGGCAGTTGGTGAACCTTTTCGAATAACTTATACTGTAAGCACCGATGATGCCAAGAATTTCAAGGCAGGTATGATGAAAGGGTTTAATTTAATAGCCGGACCATATACTTCGACCATGTCGAGTGTGTCAATCGTCAATTTCAAAACCACTAGTAGAAGTTCAATTACGTATACCCTTACGTTGATGCCTACTGCCGTAGGTGATTACACGATACAGCCGGCTACAATACAAGTCGGGGGATCTACATTGACCTCTAAACCTCTTCACATAAGAGTGGCGGAAGGAAATCCGAATACTTCTAGTCGCTCAAATAGTGGCGGTGGATCGTCTTCTGGCAGAACTTCGCGTGGCGGAAGTGTTAGTATGCCTTCGTCGGCCAGAGAGATTGGAGCGAACGATCTTTTCATTGTAGCCAATATAAGTAAAACCACTGTGCACGAGCAGGAAGCGCTTTTGCTTACTTATAAAATATATACGCGTGTTAGCTTGCAAGGGTTCAATAATGTGAAGTTACCCGATATGGAAGGCTTCCATAGTCAGGAAATCGTACGTGGACAGAACATAGAACTACGGAGTGAGAATTATCACGGGAGAACCTATCAGAGCGCTATCTATCGTCAGTTCTTGTTGTTCCCGCAGAAAACAGGAAAGTTATCCATCCCTTCTGCACAGTTTGATGCAGCAGTGGTATTGCGCGAAGCTTCGGCCGATCCTTTTATGGCGATCCTCAATGGTACTTCGCAGACGATGGCTCAGAAGACGCTTCGTACAAAAGCTGTCACAATCAACGTACTGCCTCTCCCCGGCAAGAAGCCGGAAGGATTTACAGGTGGAGTAGGAAACATGAAGATTACTTCTAGTCTTCCCTCTACGCATGCCAAAACAGGCGATGCTTTGAGCTTGAAAATTGTAGTATCCGGTAGTGGCAACTTAAAGTTGGTTACTGCTCCTACTGTTGCTTTTCCGAAGGATTTTGAAGTTTACGATCCTAAAGTAACGGAAAACTTCAAGCCCGGCCAGGGAGGAATGGTTGGAACAAAAGTCTTTGAATACTTGGCCGTCCCTCGTAATGTTGGGAAATATACCATTCCCGCAGTGACGTTCAGCTATTATGATACCGGTAGCGATAGCTATAAAACTCTTCACACTCAGCCATATGAAGTACAAGTTGAAAAAGGAAAGGGCAGTACTTCGCAACAAGGGGCGCACGATTTCACGGAAATGGAGCAGATTGCCACCGATATCCGTTACATAAAGAAGGGAGAAGCCCATACCGTTTCCTCGGATTATGCATGGGGAAGTGCACTTCAAGGCTTGGCTTATTTGTTGTCTTTCCTAATATTTGTCACTCTTATGGTGATCTATCGGAAGCAAGCCCTAGAGAATGCCAATATGGCCTTAACTAAAGGGAAACGTGCCAATAAGATGGCCGGTAAGCGTTTAAAGACTGCAAAGAAGTTGTTAGATAAACACGATTATGATGCCTTCTACGATGAGGTGATTCGAGCGCTTTGGGGATATGTGAGTGATAAACTTACCATTCCAACCGCACAACTTACTAAAGAGAATGTCGCTTTGAAATTAGTAGAAAGAGGAGCTACCGAAACTACCACAAACTTGTTCCTTGGTGCACTCAATGAGTGCGAATTTGCTAAGTATGCTCCCGGTGATAAAAATAAGGTAATGGATGAAATGTACGTACAAACCATTCAGTTGATTAGTAAACTGGAAGAAGAATTGAAAGGAGCGAAAGGAAAATCGCCCGTGATGACTTGCATCTTGGTACTTTTTCTAGCTTTTGCAGGTACTACCGGCGTTTTTGCACAATCGCAGAAAGCGCAAGCCGACAGTGCGTATGCGCAGAATAACTATCAAAAAGCAGCCATATTGTATCAATATTTGTTAAAACAAGGTAAATCGCCTGAAATTTATTACAATCTTGGCAATTGTTATTATCGAATGGATCATCTTGCACAATCGCTTTTAGCGTACGAGCGTGCTGCTTTACTCAATCCTTCAGATAAAGATATACAAGCCAATCTTGACTTTGTGCGTGCTCAAACCCCCGATAAGGCAATGCCAGGAACTTCTATCTTTTATGAGATGTGGTGGAATAGTGCCCGTTCTTCTTTGGGACTTGCTACATGGACTTGGCTCGGAGCGCTCTCTTTCGCAATGTTCCTTGGTTTGACTTTCCTCTATTTTGTGACTTCTAGCGTCCGTTGGAAAAAGATAGGCTTCTTTGCCGGAGTGTTCTGTTTGGTGGTTTGTTTAGTGACAAATGCTTTTGCCTACGGGCAGTATCAGCAACTAACTCACCGTCATTGGGCCATTATCACCGCTCCGAGTGTTACGGTGAAAAGTTCACCCTCCGATACGGGTACTGATCTTCTGCTTATTCATGAAGGCTATAAGGTGGAGATTACCGACGATAGTATGAAGGCTTGGCGTGAGATACAATTAGAAGAAGGTAAAGTGGGCTGGATAAAAGTGAGTGATCTGGAAGTAATTTAAGCTAGGTGCTCTTGAAAAGAATACGTTAACGAAAAAAGAAATGCTATGGATGAACTAATCGCTCTCGATAAGAGTTTGCTTTTGAGCTGGAATGGCAGTGATAGCCTTTTCCTTGATGGCTTTATGTGGATGTACTCATCTACTTTGATGTGGGTACCCTTGGCTCTTTATCTGTTATTCTTGTTCTTTTCGAACAATGATATTCGGAATGTCATCGTGTTGGTGTTACTAGTAGCTCTTCTTTTCGTGGCTTCGGATCGTATATCGAGTGGTTTGATCAAGCCTTTCTTCCTTCGTCTTCGTCCAACGCATGACCCTGAAATCGGAACGCTCGTCGATACGGTGCACAACTATAGAGGCGGCATGTATGGATTTATATCCAGTCATTCAGCCAACGCCTTTGCGATTTGGAGCTTTACAGCTTTGTTATTTAAAAATTATGCCTATTCGTTAGTGATGTTGCTTTGGGCTTTATTACTAGGATATTCGCGTATTTATTTGGGCGTTCATTTTCCGGGCGATGTATTTTGCGGTGCGCTCTTGGGTATTGCGCTCGGAGTGATATTCTACCATATTTACCAGTTTCTTTCTTCTAAATTATCTGTGTCCATGAGCAATCATGGAAATCGTTATAGTAGAGAAAATACAGCTTCCGGATATTCTAAAAAGCAATTGTACGGCTTTTTGTCGTTATTCTTTTTGTTGAATATTGTGGCACTTGTAGCTGGTTTGTTTGTCGAAAAATGAACCTCTTCAAATAAGGCAAATCCCAATCGCATCTTCTATAGTACATTCATCTTTTATAGTACATTCGTCGGGTATTGCATGGTAACGCAATGTAATGATCCGTGTTGTCTGATTAGTGATAGACAGTCGATAGCTACTAATTTATGTTCTGGAAATGCTTGTGCTAACACCTCTTTGGCCAGTTTATCGTTTGTGGGCTGTGCATAAGTTGGATATAGTACAGCGCCGTTAATAATTAGGAAGTTGGCGTATGTAGCCGGTAACCGTTCTCCCTCTTCATCGAAAATAGGTTCAGGAAGTGGGAGAGGTAAGAGGCGATAAGGCAAGCCGGAGGTTGTACGAAACGATTGGAGTTGCTGTTCCATCTTTTGTAGAGAAAGATAGTGTGCCTCCTCTGGATCTAGACATTGTACATAAGTGATCGTATCGTTTGGGCAGAGCCGTGCTAAAGTATCGATATGTCCATCGGTATCATCACCGATGAGTTCGCCATAATCCAACCACAGTATACGTTGTGCACGGAAAGCAATAAGCAAGTGTTGCTCAATTTCGTGCTGCGCAAGAGGTTGGTTGCGGTGAGGTGCTAAGAGACATCCGGTAGTAGTGAGCAGCGTGCCACATCCATCACTTTCAATGCTGCCACCTTCAAGAACAAAGTCGAGATGCGACTCGTAGTCACCGTGTAGCAATCCACTCTGGAATAAGCTATGCGTAAGTGCATTATCTTTTTCTGCTGCAAATTTAGCCCCCCAGCCATTAAACTGAAAATCGAGTAGGAGGGGATTTCCCTCCTCGTTTAGGAGAGTCAATGCACCATGATCGCGTGCCCAAGTATCGTTTGTAGGGGTTTCAAAGAGAAGTACGTTTTTCAAATTTACTTTTGCCTCTGCGAGTTGAGTATAAACCTCCTTAGTAGGAGGTGCTACAATCAGCAACTTCTCGTATTTAGCAATCTCGCGTGCAATGCAGAGAAAGCATTCGGTTACGGAAGGAAGCATATAGTTCCAGTCGGTTTCAGCATGTGGCCACGTAAGTTGTACTCCACTTTGAGGAGCCCATTCAGCGGGAAGATGATAATTCATTCAATAGCTCTTTTGTAAATTCAGATGCAAAGATACAACAAATTACAAAATTATCCGTATCTTTGTCAGCGAAAAAAAAGGAAAATGCCCGAATGATAACTATCGAAAATCTCCGTATCAGTTATGGCTCGAAAGAACTATTTGAACCTTTATCGCTGCATATCCCCAAAGGGGAATTAGTTTGTATTTCAGGTATCTCAGGCTCCGGAAAATCGTCCTTACTAAAATCTATATTAGGTTTTGTGCCTTTGATAGAAGGAACGATAACGATAGGAGGCATTCTGCTTTCCGAAAAAACTGTCAATGCTTTACGAAAACGAGTTAGTTGGTTGCCCCAAGAATTGGCACTTCCGATGGAATGGACGAGCGAAATGGTGCAACTTCCTTTTGATTTGAAGTCACATCGCGACACACCTTATATATATAGTGAACTTCAAGAACTCATGGAGCGTCTTGGTTTATCGGAAAATTTGTTAAAAAAGAGAGTCACAGAAATCTCAGGTGGTGAACGACAACGTTTAATGATTGCGGTGAGTATTCTTTTGAAACCCGAAGTATTGCTCGTTGATGAACCGACCTCAGCACTTGATGCGGAAGCAACAAAACAAGTTCTTTCTCTTTTTCATGAAGTTACTAAAAAAGGAACTACCATATTGGCGGTTAGTCATGATCCGAAGTTTATATCAGACTGTAATCAGGTTGTCAATTTAACACCTATCGCATAATGGGAACACTCGATATAAGTTGGCTGAATTTACTTGTAGGCCTATGTTTACTCATCATTCCTATTTGGTTTCTTCGAAAATACCGTACGGGATTAGTCGGTTCAGTGTTCATCTCTACAACTAGGATGGTAGTGCAACTGTCTTTCATCGGTTTTTATTTAAAATATCTTTTCTTATGGAATAACTTCTGGATCAACCTTCTCTGGATGTTTATCATGGCCCTTGCAGCGAGTGAAACCGCGGTGACACGGGTTAAATTAAAGTATAGCATTTTGTGGTTACCCGCGTTAATAGGCTTTTTAACAGGAGCTATACTAGTAGGAAGCTATTTCCTGCTTCTTGTTCTGGGGCCTAACGAACTAAGAAATGCGCGCTATTTCATTCCTATATTTGGTATTTTGATGGGCAATGAACTGAGCTCTAACGTAATAGGGCTCAATGCATACTATTCCTCTCTGCAACGAGAACAGCAACAATACTATTATCTATTGGGCAATGGAGCAACTTTGTCCGAAGCGCGTCGGCCTTTTGTTCGCGAAGCTTTGATACAATCGTTTACTCCCTGCATAGCCAACATGGCAGTGATGGGCTTGGTAGCACTTCCGGGTACAATGATTGGACAGATTTTGGGCGGTTCTTCTCCCGATGTCGCGATTAAATATCAGATGATGATTATCGTTATCACATTTACAGCTTCCATGGTTAGTATGATGATCACCATTCATTTGGCTTCGAAGCATACTTTCGATACTTTTGGGCGTATTAAGGATTTGCATGTGAACGTAAATAAGAGTCGGATAAAAAGCAGAACGTCTTCTTTAAAAGCAGGTTCCTTGTAAAAAAGCTGTGTGTAAATTTGGTCATCTCGAAAAAAGTAACTACCTTTGCACCGCAATTGAGAGAAATGGCGCATTAGTCTAGTGGTTAGGACGTCGGCCTCTCACGCCGAAAACTCGGGTTCGAGTCCCGGATGCGCTACCAAACCAGCTGAAAAGTTGGTTTTAAGCGTAAGTAAAATGGCTCTCAATCGTACATGGCGCATTAGTCTAGTGGTTAGGACGTTGGCCTCTCACGCCGAAAACTCGGGTTCGAGTCCCGGATGCGCTACTATAAAGAGTAAGCCCCGCGAGCAGAAATGCACGTAGGGGCTTTATTTCCTGCACTGTAATGAGAGCAAAAAATAATCCATAAATGCTGTGTTTTTTCCATCTAAAAGGCAGCATATCCCAAAAAAATATACTATCTTTGCACCCAGAATATAATACAGCATTACAATATTATGTGTGGAATTGTAGGTTACATTGGCAGTAAGAATGCTTACCCAATCCTTATTAAAGGATTAAAACGCCTGGAGTATAGAGGATACGACAGCACAGGAGTGGCGATGATCGATTCGAATGGAGCACTCAATGTATATAAAGCTAAAGGCAAAGTCGCTGATCTGGAAGCGTTAATCGCTGTGGATAAAAACACAGAAGGTACTATTGGTATTGCGCATACCCGCTGGGCCACACATGGTGAACCTTCGCAAGTAAATGCTCATCCCCATTTTTCGAATTCGAAGAAATTAGCACTGATTCATAACGGTATTATCGAGAATTATTCCGATTTAAAGGAAAAACTCGAAAAACGTGGTTTTACTTTTAAAAGTACCACCGACACCGAAGTACTAGTACAACTCATTGAATATTATCAGCAGAAACGTAACTTAAGCCTGCTTGCAGCAGTACAGCTTGCGCTTCAAAATGTAATTGGCGCATATGCCATAGCAGTTCTTGATAAAACAGATCCCAACGAAATTATTGTTGCCCGCAAGAGTTCACCTCTTGTAGTAGGTATCGGAGAAAATGAATTTTATATAGCTTCCGATGCAACTCCTATTGTGGAGTATACCGATAAAGTAGTATATCTCAAAGATGAAGAGATTGCAGTATTACGTCGTGGCGAAGAACTAAAAGTAGTCAATCTGCATAATGTAGAAGTTTCAGCGGAAATTAAAAAGGTCAATCTTGATTTAGGTACATTGGAAAAAGGTGGATATCCCCATTTTATGTTGAAAGAAATCTTTGAACAGCCACAATGTATCTATAATTGCATGAGAGGACGTATCAACACCAAGCTTGATAATGTAGTACTTTCTGCTGTGATCGATCATAAAGATAAATTGCTCGCTGCTGAGCGTTTTATTATCGTAGCTTGTGGAACTTCTTGGCATGCTGCTTTGATAGGAAAACATCTTATTGAAAGTTTCTGCCGGATTCCGGTAGACGTAGAGTATGCCAGTGAATTCCGATATAGCAATCCCGTTATTCATAAAGGTGATGTAATATTGGCCATTTCACAGTCTGGTGAAACGGCCGACACATTAGCCGCTATTCAGCTGGCAAAAGAAAACGGAGCCTTTATCTTTGGCATTTGTAATTCGGTAGGTTCTTCAATTCCACGTATTACGGATGCTGGTTCTTACATTCACGTAGGTCCTGAAATCGGAGTGGCTTCTACGAAGGCCTTTACCGGACAGGTTACGGTGCTTACTATTTTAGCATTGGCACTTGGGAAGGAAAAGGGAACTTTGAAAGATGAATGTTATCATCGGATAGTTCGTGAACTGGCGAATATACCGGAAAAGATGAAGCGAGTACTTCTGCAAAATGATAAGATAGCCGAATTGGCACGAACTTTCACATATGCGCATAACTTTATTTATCTAGGACGTGGATATTCTTTCCCAGTAGCTTTGGAAGGAGCACTTAAGTTGAAAGAGATTTCTTACATCCATGCAGAAGGATATCCAGCAGCAGAAATGAAACACGGTCCGATAGCTTTAATCGACTCCGAGATGCCTGTTGTCGTCATTGCGACCAAAAACGAACTTTACGAAAAAGTACTGAGTAATATACAAGAGGTAAAAGCCCGTCAAGGAAAAATCATTGCAATTGTTTCGGAGGGCGATGAAACAATCTCAGGGATCGCTGATTATACAATCGAAGTTCCCGAAACGTTAGAGTGTCTTGCTCCTTTGCTAGATACGATCCCTTTACAATTAATGGCGTATCATATCGCTGTTTGCAAAGGAAAAAATGTAGACCAACCTCGTAATCTTGCAAAATCAGTTACAGTAGAATAATAAAACATAGGAAAAATAAAGAAAACATGGAACCTTTAAAGCACGAATGTGGTGTGGCGCTGATACGCCTTCTCAAGCCACTTGAGTACTATCAACAGAAGTATGGCACTTGGATGTGGGGGCTTAATAAGCTCTATCTGTTGATGGAAAAACAGCATAACCGTGGACAAGAAGGCGCAGGTTTAGCTTGCGTGAAAATGCAGGCAGAGCCGGGCGAAGAATATATGTTCCGTGAAAGAGCTTTAGGTTCTAGTGCTATTACAGAAATATTTGAAAATGTACAGGGAAATTTCCGTGAATTAACTCCTGAACAAATGTCGGATGCCTCTTATGCTAAACGTTATACTCCTTTTGCCGGAGAAGTTTACATGGGGCATTTACGTTATTCTACAACTGGGAAAAGCGGAGTTCAGTATGTACATCCTTTTTTGCGCCGTAACAACTGGCGTGCAAAGAATCTAGCTCTTTGTGGTAACTTCAACATGACAAATGTAGATGAGATCTTTGCTGAGATAACAGCTTGTGGTCAACATCCTCGTCGTCATGCAGATACCTACATCATGCTTGAGCAAATAGGGCATCGCCTTGATCGTGAGATAGAACGTCTTTTCCAAGAAGCCGAAGCAAAGGAACTTACCGGAATGGACATAACTCAATACATTGAAAGCAAAGTAGATATTGCCAATGTGTTGAAGAGCTCAAGTAAGCATTGGGACGGTGGTTATGTAATCTGCGGACTTACGGGCAGTGCCGAAAGCTTTGCCTTTCGCGATCCTTGGGGCATTCGTCCTGCGTTTTACTATAAAGACGACGAAGTAGTTGTAGTAGCTAGCGAACGTCCTGTTATTCAAACAGCTTTTGATGTAGCAGTTGAAGACGTGAAAGAGCTAGAACCCGGTCAAGCGATTATAATAAATAAGGCAGGTGAAACACGTTTCACTAAAATACTTCCTGCGAAAGAGAAAAAAGCTTGTTCGTTTGAGCGTATTTATTTTTCGCGCGGTAGTGACCAAGATATTTATCGAGAACGCAAAATGTTGGGTCGACAGCTTGTTAAACCCATCCTGAAATTGGTCGATGACGATTTGGAACATAGCGTATTCAGTTTTATTCCTAATA
>Ga0302211_10000713_pt1 | contig 11285 bp, 8 predicted proteins | sample II_Fen_E3_3_FD_200234 | JGI IMG/M metagenome (GOLD analysis project Ga0302211, IMG submission 200234) | Peat permafrost microbial communities from Stordalen Mire near Abisko, Sweden - II_Fen_E3_3 | ecosystem: Environmental > Terrestrial > Soil > Wetlands > Permafrost | place: Sweden: Abisko... | reverse complement strand
TAAATGTATTTATGTATTTTAAATAGTAAATAGTAAATGAATAAATAGTAAATGTATTGATCGTTTATTATTAGAATTTACTGCAACATCATTCCGACCTCCCCCAACCCCTCCAAAGGAGGGGAGAAAGAGTGGGTTGAACGTGAGTTTGTGAAATTAAACAAAACTTTTAAATCGTATTTATAAAACAACTCATCTGTCCCAACATTCCCCTCCTTTGGAGGGGTTAGGGGAGGTCGGGTTCCTTTTATTGTAAAACGTATCCGGTTACTGACAAATAGTAAATAGTAAATGAATAAATAGTAAATGTATAGTTCTTTTAATTGTAAAACGTATCCTGTTACTGACAAATAGTAAATAGTAAATGAATAAATAGTAAATGTATTTATGGTTCAAACGTCCACACATCCGATTTACGTACTGTATCATCCTCTCCGCCCACAACATATCCTTTTCCGTTGATTGTAAACACCACCATGTTCTGCCGGGCACCTCCGGGGAAATCACCACACCGGCTCCAGGTATTGGTTGTCGGATTGTATTCCACCACATCCTTCAGCAGTTTACCGCCATCCAGGCTTCCATTCCAGTACCGCCCCAGCATGACGTAGCCTTTTCCGTTGATGGATATCCCTTTCGACAGGATACGGGCTTCCGGCAGGTCAGCTACACGACTCCAGGTGCCGTTCAATGTATGGAAGCAGTAAAAGTCTTTGTAGTTGGCCGTATAATACCCCGAGCCCACATAAATATCGGAGCCAATGCTAAATCCGGCTGTACTGCTTCGTCTCACCGGACAATCGGCCAACCGGGTCCAGGTATTTGTTTTCGGGCTGTATTTATAGGTATTGTTATTAAAAATTGTACTTGCAAAACCCTCTGTAACATACAGGCAACTGTCTACCACAGCGCAAAACAAATCGTTTTTTGCGACTCCGGGGAACGGGGCCAACAGCTTCCAGGTATCTGTGGTATTGCTATATTCCCAGAAATCGCTAAACTGGTTTCCATCATACGGTGCAATCGCCCCCAACCCCACATACGCTTTATCGCCTATTACCCCCGCAATGGCTTTTACCCGTGCTTTTCCGGGGAAATCCGTTTTCCGTATCCAGGTATTCAGGGTACTGTCATACTCCCACATATCCTTCAGGAAGCCCGTTTTCGCTCCCGATCTTCCCAGACCAATGTAGGCTTTCCCGCCAATCACAAAAGCACTCGCCGAAGCGCGTGGTGTTCCCGGGAAATCAGTCAGTTGCATCCAGCTGTTTATTGGTGTAAGTTCATATTCCGTACAGGCACTCATGACCAGTACGAACATGATAAACCCAATTTGTTTCAGCTTTAATCCCATCTTTAAAATAATTAAAAATAAACAATTAATAATGTCCGGCACCCTGAAATGCAGGATTTTACAGACTAGCAAATAGTTCATTAAATATAAACATTTTCTTAATCTCCGTATAAGTCTTTTATTCCGACTCTACTTTCTTTAATTCTGTTTTTTCATCTTCAAATTTCCAAATCTCTTCATCTCCAAATCTTTTAATTTTCAAATCATCACATCTTCACATCATCAAATCATCAAATCATCTTATTTTTCTTTTCTTACTCTCCGCAATTTATCCCGATGTATCGGGAGGGGCTGGGGGTTCTTTTATTATCTCAATAAAAAATCTCTCAAGTTAACATGTTCAATTCCTTTAAAATTTCCTCCGGCAGTTTCATCCATACTTACAACATATTTTGGACAATTATCCTGAATCGAAAGTAAATTACCAAACTCACGTTCATGTGTTTTTTCATCTACAATCAGATAAGCTACCTGAATATATATTTTATCTCCGTTTTTCTCTGCCACAAAATCAATTTCTTTATTACCTTGTTTTCCAACATAAACCTGATAACCGCTAGCTTTCAAATGATGATACATTATGTTTTCAAGCACTTTACCAATATCTTTTTGTTGAAAGGGAATAAGGGAATGACGCATTCCAAGATCTTCAAAATAAAATTTATCTCCTACTTCGAAAATTTTTCTTCCCTCAATTTCCGAACGTTTTACACGATCAACAAAATATACAGATTCAAAATACGTAAGATATTCTAACACTAATTTTGGTGTCAGGTTGATTTGTTGTGATTTCAAATAGTCACTAATCCTTTTTGCTGACACAACGCTGCCTGTAATATCGGCAAGATAGAGCATTAAATCCTGTAGAAAATGAATATTTCTCACTTTAAATCTTGTTACTATATCACGTAGAACTATAGTATCTTTAATATTCCGAAGGTATTCATATATAATTCTGTCTTCCTGCGGTAAATTTATTAAGTGAGGCATTCCACCATAGCGGATATATTTAAGAAATGCTTCTTCACTGTTAATCAAGGAATGAAACTTCAAAAATTCAGCATAAGTGAGCGAATAGATTCTAATTTGAATGTACCTGCCACTTAAATAAGTAGCCAGATCACCCGAAAGTAAACTTGCATTACTACCGCTACAATAAATGTCCCAACCATTCACAGACAGTAAACTTCGCAATGCAATCTCAAAGTCTTTTATTTCTTGAATTTCATCTATGAATAAATAATATTTTTCTGTATTTGTAGAAATGGAGTGAAGATATTCCATCAAATGAATGTGAGTCTTGATGGTTTCAAATTGATAATCTTCTTTGTTTATATAGATGATATGGGCATCTGGATTGCGTTTCAAAATTTCGTCCATTACTTGCTTCAAAATGAAACTTTTTCCAACACGACGTTGGCCTGTTAGAAATTTTATTAACCCTGAGTCAATAAAAGGTTCTATTTGATTGAAATACAATTCACGGGGGATGTAATTGTTCTTAATCATTGTATGTTGTATAAGTAAAACATCTTGCAAATATACAAATTGTTTGTCTTATAAGTAAAACATTTGAATTCATATTATAAATGATATTCGATCTGTTTCTTCTTAACCAGTATACTCTAGATTCTAAGCAACTTAAGAAGCTACGTGATCTTACTTTCTTTCTTCTTTTCCTCCCCCTTAGTGACAGGGAATCCCACAATCAGAGCAGAGAACGATAATAAAAAAACTATTTCCCCCTTTTCTTTGCAAAAAAGAAAATAAGGTTAGATTCAGGGGGTGTTCAGTTTTCTACTAAGTCCCCCACGATCAGAGATCGAACATCATGACAGATAACTATGAAGTGCTGAAAAAAAGGCTATTTGCTAATCATTGATTAGCAACACTTTGCAAAGAGTTATATAGTAGCTTATAAAAAAAAGAAAAATAAGGTTTTTAAAATAAAATCAAAAAAATGTAACTAGAGTATATTTAATTGATATCATCTTCACACCTCTTCATCTCCAAATCTCTTCATCTTCACATCATCACATCATCTTATCATCTCATCATCACATCTTTCTTCTCTTCCTCCCCGCAATTTATCCCGATGTAGCGGGAGGGGCATTCTTCTCATCATCACCGGGTTTCAGGGGTTCTTTAGCCTTGAATACAAAAACAGGCATATAAAGGTACAGATTTTACATTGTTCTCAAACCCAAAATTCTTTTTTGAAATACGAATAGCAAAATCGGGATGATACTTCATCACATATTGTTGCAAACTCTTGGATCGAACATTTTCGGACGATTTTACTTCGACTGGAATGCATTCTCCGTTTTTGGTTTGATAAACAAAATCAACTTCTGCTTTTCCTTCCGACTCCCAATAGAAACTATCTAATCCATTCGTCGCAAACACATTTTCAACATAATTTTCTGTTAATGCACCTTTAATATGATTCAAATAATCATTTTCAGTCAATAGCAGTTGTGCTGAAATGCCGAGCTTTGATCGTAATAAGCCAACATCCCCCATATAAATTTTATAATACGAAGGATCTGAAAAGGCGGATAATGGATAGTTACCTTGTGTTACTTTTGTGCATTTATGAACAATGCCGGAAGCACACAGCCAATCAATTGCCATTTCATATTGATTACTACGGGCACCTGATTTTATGATTTTGTATTGAAATTTTTTATTCTCTTTGGCTAATTGTGCCGGTATCGAATTATAGGCGGCCATAATTTTAACCGTATCCGTTGGTTGTGAGTATTTTGCCATATCTGCTATGTAAGAGTCTACAATGAATCGTTGGATCATAGCAATATTATCAAAATCCTTTTCCTGTAAATAAGACTTAACAACCTGTGGCATCCCTCCTAAACACAAATAGAGTTTATATTGATCCATAAAATGAGCATGTAACGAACAGGCAGTATTCGTTTCAAAACATTCCCTAATGATTTCTGATGCATCTTTCTGACCTATTGCCCATAAGAATTCTTCAAAATCCAATGGATAAAGAGTTTTCAGAGTCACTTTTCCTACCGGAAATGAGTGTTTTTCCCGGTTTATTGCAACTCCTAACAAACTTCCTGCTGCAATAATATGAAAATCCGGTGCGTTTTCAGCAAAATACTTCAAGGAAGTCAAAGCACGCTCACAGGCCTGTATTTCATCAAAAAAAAGCAACGTAGTTTCAGGTTCTATTGAAGTACCCATCAATACCGACAATTCCCTTAAAATTCGCTCCGGCATTAAATCACGCGAAAAGATTTCCTGGAGTTGAGGATTTGATTCAAAATTAAGAGAAACAAAATTACGATAGTGTTCTCTACCAAATTCCGTAATCGTATAAGTTTTCCCTACTTGCCTGGCTCCATGCAAAATAAAGGGCAATCGCATAGTTGAATGTTTCCATTCCAGCAATTCTTTCTTGATCTTTCGTTCCATATAATGTCATTTTAGCACACAATTGGTTCTTTGTAGTGTAAAATTACCACATTAATTGGAATATACAACTCTGTGATCTAATAAATTTAGAAGTTAGACTGTTATCTTCAAATCTTCACAACAACACATCATCACATCATCATATCATCACATCTTTCTTCTCTTCCTCCCCACATTTATCCCAATCTTTCGGGGGGCGTTTGGATTCAGAAGTTTATTTTTATTTCTTTTACTGCATTCATTGTGCAATTATAACATTATATTTAAACCATTTGCAATTTTAAACTGAAAAAATAATTTGATATTTTACTTTTTTCAATCACTCCTAAAATACTTTGTAAAATAATACACGCACAGATTTTCTACTTATCCTGACATTCATCCTCCTTATACAAAATCTACTCAACACATCTTCAAATCTCTTCATCTTCAAATCTTCAAATTTCTTCATCTTCAAATTTCTTCATTTTCAAATCTCTTCATCATCACATCATCACATCAGTCTTCTCTTCCTCCCCGCAATTTATCCCGATGTATCGGGAGGGGCCGGGGGTTCTTGGCTTAATATTTTTCATTAATCTCCCAATACCCTCCTTTATCCGGTCCAATACGTTTAACTTTACTTTTTTGTTTAAGTTTTCCGATATCACGTAGTATTGTTCGTCTCGTTACATTAAATTCATCTGCAAGTTGATCAATTGAAATATAATTATTACTCTTTATTTTATAATAGATATGATCTATTCTTTTATCAGTGACATCATCAGTGACATTATCAGTGACATTATCAGTGACATTCAATTTTTCTTTATATAAAACGACCTGAAAGCCCTGAGAGATTTCTTTAAATACGGGATCTATTACGTTATATTGCTGACAAATTTTGCGAATTCGCATGATACCCGAACCGTAACGTTCAATTAACCCAGCTTCTTTAAATGCTCTGGCGATTAATTTATTACGTGTTTTAGAGGTGTAATTTCCAGAGAGCAAATCTTCAATGGTAATACCTCCATATAATTTCCCCGGATTATAAAATTCAATCCGATCATCAAAAATTTTTATAATACTTCCGGAACTTTCTCTATAGTCCCTGTGAACAATCATATTAATCACAATTTCCCGAATAGCATCTAAGGGATAATCGAATCGTTCTGTACGTTGAGCTTCACCCGTAATAATAAATTCAACCATCAAGTGTTTTTTTATAAAAGCCAAAATTTCATCAGTTTCGGTAAACAAATCCGTATTAAGCGAAACCGAATCAATAATAGTAATTTCGCTTTTAAATCGACCAACTTGAACATCACTGATATAACAAACGTCTTTTACAAATAATAAATATCCACCAAAAGTAAGTTGGTTTTCACGAACAATCTCTAGTTTCTCAAGAAAATCAATTCCAAAAAGGTCAATATTACTTTGTGCATTTTGCTCTATAATCTTATGAAATCGGGATATTTTTTCTAACGAAATATCTTTTAACCCATGAATTGGATCTGGATAATAATCCCAACTGCTATTGATGGTTTTAAGATGTTCATTCGCAATTTCATCAATACTCATTAAATGATTTGCATTGACTGTCCGCTTATAATATCTTCCCCGAACAGAAACGGGTTTTATCGGATATTCCATGACAGACAAGGCAACAACCGATTTATTGTCAATATGAAGGATTTCAACATCCGGTATAATTTGTGGTGCTGTCTTATTTTTTACTTCATTTACCCACTTCTGAATAGTTTCATTACCCAATTGAACCCCTTTAATTTCTCTCTTATCAGAAATGCCTATATACACCGTACCGCCCTTCGCGTTTGAAAAAGCGACGATGGTTTCTATAACATCCTCATTGAAGGAGGTCTTAAACTCTATTGTTATACTTTCGGTTGTGGGAATGTTGGCAGATTGCATAGAGTATTTCCAATGTTTTTGACTCAACTGTTTATGTATGTACCATTTTAGTTTAAACTTTCCTTTCATCAAATTCCCCACAATCAGAGCATAGAACTATAATAGAAACAACTAAGTAATTGCAGATATTTAATGATCTATTTGCTAATTCACAAAAGCCTACATCTTATCTTTCTTCTCTTCCACCCCTTTAGGGGCCGGGGGTTCTAAGGTTAGATTCAGGGGGTGTTCGGTTTTCTACTAAGCTTATAAAAAAAAGAAAAATAAGGTTTTTAATATAAAATCAAAAAAATGTAACTAGAGTATATTTAATTGATGTCATCTTCAAATCTCTTCATCTTCAAATATTAAAATATTAAACTATAATTTTATCAAGAACATACGTATAAAACCATTGTGGCACTTTGTCAGGCTCTTCAATTTCAATTTCTGAAGCTACATATTTTGCAAAGAATACAGACTTGCTACCACTATTATCGAAAAAGTATGCTTGATCTACAATTCTTAATGCATCAAACAGTAAATCCATAGTTCTATAATAACGTGAGACAATTTTATCTTCAGGGACATTATGACCTTTCAATTCAACCCGTGCACGTACTCTTTCTTTGTTTAGTTCCGGATCTTCAAGTGACACAAAATACAAATATGTTTTATATCCTGACTCAACTGCTTTTCTCATAAATTCTATTTTTGAAGAATGAGACATAACAGTTTCAAAAGTAAACTTTACACAGTTACCAAGTAGTTTATTTCGTATGAAATCTGCAACAAAAGTTGAAATAAAATCAAAATATTGTTTTTGAAAACAGTGAAGTTTGTTGTTATCTACAACAATAGCACTTAGAATTTCATAATTTTTTTTAATATCATAAAAGGTTGAACTTTTTAATTCAGCCTTTAATTCTTTATCCTGAATCAATAAACCGAATAACTCAAAGTTTAAAAAATTACTTTTCTCAAACTCTTTCTTAATTTCATCTGCATTTACATAAACTCCTATATCAATACCATGTTCTTTCACAATATTGATAATTGTTGACTTCCCTGAACCATTTGGACCAGCAAATATTCTCAACCGTTTTTGTTGACTCATTTCAATCTAATTCGAGTGGGCAAAACTTTTTTATTTGTTTTAGATATTTTTCCAACTGTCTCTTTCTTTCCATCCGGATGTACCCGTTGTATTTTATCTCCGTTTAAAACGGTTACAGTTACTCCATGGTTTAAAGCCGCATGATAAGCATTTTCACCCGATGTTTTAATAGCATGCCTTAATACTTCTGCTTCCGACCTTACTTTTAGTATTTTTTTCATACGAATATATTTTCGCTAATTCTAATTTATAGTCCAACAAATATAGTAATAATTATGTTGATACTTTGCATTAATTTATCGATGAAAGCATTATTCAAAAAAAATCAGTATCTAAAAAATATGCTTAATTACTAAACTTTAAACACCTATAATTCATACTTTAAGCAAGTAAATAAGAAATTGATGAAGCACTTTTTAGTTGATAAATCAGTTGATTTTTATTTTTTTTAAAGACACCCTCTATAACGGCTGATCGTTAATAACTAATCACTCTTCCTCCCCGCAATTTATCCAGATGTATCGGGAGGGGCCGGGGGTTCTTTCATCATCATCACATCTCTTCATCTTCAATTCAAATAATTCTCCACAACCCTCCTGATTCCTTCTTCCAATGAAATGGTAGGTTTCCAACCCAGGCTATTGAGTTTCGAAACATCCAACAGTTTACGGGGTGTACCGTCGGGTTTTTCCGAATCCCAGATCACATTGCCTTCATAGCCGACTGTTTTTCTTACTATTTCCGACAGGTCTTTTATGGAAATATCCTCACCACAACCTGCGTTCACATGCGAAGGTGTAGTATCGGGGGCATCATAATTCAACAACAGGAATACGCTGGCATCAGCCATATCGTCTACATGCAAAAACTCACGCAAGGGTGAACCTGTTCCCCAGAGTGTGATGGAGACTTCTGCATTATCCGCAGTAATTCCGTATTTTTGCAATACGTTCAATATCTCTTCCTGACTAAAAGTACCATCAACGCCTTCTATCGGACTATTATTTAAATCCGCACGCAGCGTTGTCCAATCTTGTGCCATCAAACTTTTACCCAACACCATTTTACGAATCAAAGCAGGCAACACATGCGATTTTTCCAAATCATAATTGTCGTTTTGTCCGTATAAATTCGTGGGCATGATAGAAATGTAATTACAACCGTATTGTGCATGATAGGCTTCACACATTTTAATGCCGGCAATTTTTGCAATAGCATACGGTTCATTGGTCGTTTCCAGAAGTCCGGTAAGTAAGGCATCTTCGTGCATCGGCTGTGCGGCCATTCGTGGATAAATACACGATGAACCGAGAAATAAAAGCTTCTTGACACCTTTCAGGTAACTTTGATGGATGACATGATTTTGAATCATCAGGTTTTCATAGATAAATTGACCCCGATACCTCAAATTGGCAACAATTCCGCCCACTTTTGCGGCAGCCAACACCACATAGTCTGGTTTTTCTACTTCAAAGAAGTGAGCAACATCTTGTTCGTTTAACAAATTGAGTTGTTCTTTCGAGCGGGTTACAATATTCGTAAATCCCTTGGCTTCCAGGTTACGTTTAATAGCCGAACCAACCATACCATTATGGCCGGCAATATATATTTTTGAATTCTTTTTCATTGAAAAAATAAATTACACTAATTTTAATACGAATTACTCGAATTAAGTAAATGGAACATTATAATGTCTTGTTTTATTTCGTCAACTAATAGGACCTCTCCCCCTGCCCTCTCCCAAGTAGAAGGTGATAGAGCCAAGGGTTAATGAAGTTTTATTTAATTGAATAGGACATTATTTATTTCCTACTACTTAAATTATTACGATTAACGAAGTGTGTAAAAACGATGAAGCTGAATAAATTACATGCGAATTGAAAGTTACCCTGTTTATTTAATAAGGTAAATAAGGTTGGGGGTGGTGGGTGATCGGTTTTCTACTGAGGTTTAACACCAGAAAATAAGGTTTTTAAAGAATAATACCTTATTCCCGGTTAGTCCATCTCAGTACAAAAGAATCCTCTCTATTTCTAGACCTTATACCCATATCGTTAATCACTAATGGAGCTTGCGACATCCCGTATTTTCGGGACCGTTAATGGAGCTTGCGACATCCCGAATTTTCGGGATCACTTATCACTAATGGAGCTTGCGACATCCCGTATTTTCGGGACCGTTAATCACTAATCGTTAACCGTTAATCACTAACCGTTAATCACTAATCGTTAATCGTTAACCGTTAATCACTAATCGTTAACCGTTAATCACTTATCTTCCAACTTCCTCTTGTCCCGCCAATTCTCTCAATAACACCAAGTTTTCTCAACTTATCTAAATGTTTCTGGATGGCCGATTCGTTAATATGTAAGTTTAAAGCTATTTCTTTTCTACTAATTTTATTATTCGCTGTAAGTAAGGTTAGAATATTTTGTTGTGTTTCTGAGAGTTGACCACCTATTTGACCACCTATTTGACCACCTGTTTGGCCACCTACTTTCTCAAATGCGATTCCATTTTTACGATAAATGATCGCGACAAAACTATCCGTCATTTTAAATTCCGGCTCGGGCAAACCATATTCCAAACAATGTTTTACGATATCCTGAATGCCGGTACCCATTCTCTCGATATATTTAGCCAGATACAAAGATTCCGCTATAAGTGGATTTTTTGGATACGATGAATGATCTTCTTTTAATGATTCCATCGTAAGAGCCGGAGGCAATTGTCCGGGATTACGAATTTCTAGCCTGTCTGCAAAAAGCATTACCTGTACACTACTTGTACTATCATAGTCCCTGTGTGCAATAGCATTTACAATTGCTTCTTCAATTGCTTCGGGAGGTATTTCATAGGCTGTTGGTACGATAGATCCCTGACTACGGGTACCTACCGCATAATCTATCTTAGACAATATAAAATTGACTGCCTGATCAACAAGTTCAAAAAGATTTCCTTTATAAACCTGATAATAAGGTATTGGCTTTTCAACAGTTGTTCCGGGAAAATGGGCACATTTTACTTCTGAACTCAGAAAAAAACGTTGAGGTTGATTTCCAAACAATAATAGGGCAGCATTCGATATCCTCCCATTATTCAATAAATTTAAATGTGTTAAAAGTTTGTCTTTTGAAGTATCAACATCCATCGGTAAACCTCTTTCGGCTTTTGCTCTCCGAAGAAACCATTCAATGCTATCGTCTGAGATATCCGATAAGGTAGCATCTTTGTTTGCACTTTTATCGAATGGCTCTAATCGAAGCTCTCCTTTTTCAATAAGGTAGGTTACCAAACTGGAATATACATCACTCACCAGCTCCGAATAAGAGGAAAACCGTCCATATATTAAATCTTCTGACATTTTTTTTATCAGCCGATTCACTTTAGGATGTCTGTCAACGTCAGGTACATCCAATAAATTATCCATCTTCACATCTCTTCATCTTCACATCTCTTCATCTTCACATCAAC
>Ga0302211_10000707_pt1 | contig 11379 bp, 10 predicted proteins | sample II_Fen_E3_3_FD_200234 | JGI IMG/M metagenome (GOLD analysis project Ga0302211, IMG submission 200234) | Peat permafrost microbial communities from Stordalen Mire near Abisko, Sweden - II_Fen_E3_3 | ecosystem: Environmental > Terrestrial > Soil > Wetlands > Permafrost | place: Sweden: Abisko... | reverse complement strand
GAAGACGAAAAATTTGTGTGGTACATTTAGAGAATATCAAAAAAATCGGTCCTTGAAAATCAAAGAGTTAGATGGTCTATAGCTGCAAGTTGGGTTAATTTATTTTTCTTTTTATAGAAAAGGACAATCGGCTGTTTAGCGAGATAATTGGCAAGATGAGTACTCTAACCATCCCACTATATATTCAGTATTAGTAACAGACCCATAGGGAAGGTAAAATACACATAAACTTAACCTCGCTAAGGGATTATTAATATAAGAAAAGAATTTTAGTTTTATTCATTTTTATAGCAGAAGCAATAATTAGATCGAAAAAAAACATTATCTTTGCACTTCGCAATAAGTATTGAAAATTGAAAATAAATCTGAAAAATATATGCCTACAGTAATAGATTTATTCTCCGGTTGCGGAGGTTTGTCATTAGGCTTACATAAAGCTGGATGGCAAGGACTGTTTGCGATAGAAAAAAGTCCGGATGCCTTTAAGACATTGGGATACAATCTAATGGAGAATACGTATCCTTCTCATTTTGACTGGCCTAAATGGTTAGAAAAAAAAAATTGGGAGATAAACATATTTCTAGATACCTATAAAGACGAATTAAAAAAACTAAACGGGCATATAGACCTTGTTGCTGGCGGTCCACCTTGTCAGGGATTCTCTACAGCAGGAAAACGCAGGGAGGATGATGTTAGAAATCAACTCGTGCATTCTTATCTTAAAATCATAGAATACGTGCATCCAAAAATGTTGCTCTTTGAAAACGTAAAGGGATTCACACAGGAATTCAAGAAGAACAAAGAAAAAGGATGTATCTATTCACATGTAGTAATAGAAGAATTGCATAAATTAGGGTATAATGTAGAACCGAGGTTAATAAACTTTGGTGACTATGGAGTCCCTCAGCGTAGAACCCGTTTCATTTTAGTTGGTATTGCAAAAGACTATTTTGGCAAAGATACTACATTAGCTAGAGACTTCTTCGTAAAACTGGAAAGCAACAAGGATAGATTTCTTAAAGAGAGAGGCTTGTCTGTAGACACCACATTGAGTGATGCTATATCAGACTTATGGAAAGGAAATGGCACGGTTACAGATAAAGACTTTCCGCATTTTCTTTTTGGAAAGTACAAGAATGACGGCCTAACTCCATACCAGAAACTGATGCGTAAGGATGCTGATACAGGATTACCACATCCTGACAGCCATCGCTTTGCCAATCATACAGAGAATATAAAAGAACGCTTTCAGCAGCTTCTTGACTATACTAGAGTACAACGTAACAAGGATCTTGGTGAAGATATAAAAAGACGCTTTAATATAAAGAAACACACCATCATTCCTCTAGATGGGGAACAGAAATCCCCTACTCTAACAACGCTTCCTGATGACTATATTCATTATAAGGAGCCTCGCATACTTACAGTACGAGAATATGCCAGAATACAATCGTTCCCAGACAACTATATCTTGCAAGGCAAGTATACTACAGGTGGAACGCTTAGAACTAAAGAGGCACCAAGATATACACAGATCGGAAACGCTATACCTCCGTTATTCGGAGAACAGGCCGGACTTGTATTAAGAAAAATATTAGAAAATGGACGAGCTTAATTTTAAGATAAGTACCGAACTTAAAAACATTTTAGGCAAGGATTTGATAATCAACGACTACATAGCAATATTAGAGTTGGTTAAGAATTCATACGATGCTCATGCAGACAAAGTTGTTATTACCTTTGAAGATGATGCAATAACCATTGCTGACAATGGCAAGGGCATGACGTTGGATGATCTGGAAAACAAATGGCTATTTATTGGATATTCTGCAAAGAAAGATAATACAGAAGACGATGACATGGATGACTCTTACAGATCAAAGATAAGACGTCATTATGCCGGTGCAAAAGGAATAGGCAGGATGTCGTGTGATAGATTGGGCCAAGAACTCCATATAATAACAAAAAGCAAAAGATCGCAAACGGTTGAAAACCTATACATTAATTGGAATGAGTTTGAAAATAGACAAGAATCTCTATTCGAAAGTGTCAAACTCAAGCATGAATCATCAGAAGAAGATTATGGATTCCCCGATGAAAAGAAGACCGGAACAGTACTTATACTAAACGGCCTAAATGAATCTTGGAACCGTGCAAAAAAAATAGCCCTCAGAAAATCACTAGAGAAACTTATAAACCCATTTTCGGGTACTGATAACTTCAGAATAGAGATTGTTTCGGAGAGCGATATAGATATTGACAACGATTCTGATGACAAGAATCAGATGGTAAATGGCATCATAGAAAATACCATTGCACATATTCTTACTCTTAAAACGACATTAATAGAAAGCAAACTTAAGGCAGATAAGATTGTAACACGTATTATTGACCGTGGTATATTAATGTACGAAATAGAGGAAATAAATAAATTTAGCGAACTCATAGACGCTCAGGTAAACCTATATTATCTTAACCGTGCAGCTAAATACAATTTCAGTTTGAAGATGGGTGTGCAGCCTGTGCAATACGGCTCAGTATTCCTATTCAGAAACGGGTTCAGAATATTGCCTTATGGAAATGAATACGATGATAGTTGGCAGTTAGACCACAGAGCCCAACAAGGTTACAATCGATTTCTTGGTACTCGTGACTTGTTTGGACGTGTAGATGTTGAAACAGGTAATATTGAGAACTTTAAGGAAGTTTCAAGTAGGGACAGCGGACTGATTCAATCAGAATCCACGGCACAGCTATTTGACTATTTCACAGTAACACATCGCAGATTGGAACGATATGTTACAGGAGTACTATGGGGTGAAGGATTCCTGAGAAGAGATTACTTTAAAGACAAGGAAACGGCTGAACGTGAAAGAGCAGAACTTCAGGAAACAGAACGCGACAGCTCTTCTGCAGAGCACGTATACGAAAGCATCGGCAGCAAGATTGACTTTGTACAACTGATAAAGAGTCTGGTCAGTGAAAAGAATGTCAATGTAACATACTATAATCAGAATTTGGCTGATATCATATCTTTCACTGAAAACATAGAAGATATCAAGCCAAAGTTCATTGATGACCTTAAAGGTATCGCAAACAAGACAGACAATAAAGAATTGCTTCAGACTATTGAAGATGCTCAAGAACATATTTACACCCTTCAGAAAGAAAAAGAAGATACAGAAGTAAAGTTAGCAGAAGAAACTGAACGTCGCGAAATAGCTGAAAAAAAGGCCAAAGAAGAAGAAAGTAAAAGACAGATTATAGAGAAAGAAAAAGAGGCTCAAGTACAGAAAAACAGATATCTGTCTTCTGTACGTGACACGTCACAGGAGATTACAGATGCGATTCATACGGTTTTAATTTCTTCAGGTGAAATGAAATCTCTTGTCAATATTTGCAGTTATCTTCTTAAAGAGGATCATGTAGATATAAATAAACTGTCTGCAAATATTGACAGCATCAAATTTCACATAGAGAGAATCAATAAGATAGCATCTATGATAACAAAGGCTGATGCTGCAATGCTGGACGAAGCACAAAATGTAGATTTAAAAGAATATATCAAGGAATATTTGTCAAATTATGGTTATTCAAAAAACATTCAATACAAAGATGAATGCTCAGATGTCATAATGAAGAAAATACCATTGCTGGATCTGTCTGTTATAATGGATAATCTAGTTAGCAACTCAGGAAAAGCAAGAGCTGCAAATATTCTTGTAACTTTTAGAGAAGAAGGAAGAGACCTTATAGTAGACTTCTCAGATAACGGTGATGGTGTTGACTTAGACAAGTTTACGCCAGATACTATTTTTGAAGAAGGCGTTACAAACAGACGTGGCGGATCCGGAATTGGTTTAAGTACAATAAAAGAACAGATGAATAAGAATTTGAATGGTGATATATTGTTTGCCGGTAATGGTTTATATTCATACAAAGGTGCAACATTCAGGCTCATTTTCAAATAGTATATATTATGGAAAAAAGGACATTACTTATAGTTGATGATAGAGACCAGAGCAAAGAGGCAGAAGAAATAAAAATGGCTCTTAAAGGAAAAGTTAACCTTGAAGTTATTCAAATCAGGACTTCCGAACCAGAATTCTTGAATGATGATAACAATATTGATCTTTCAAAGTTAAAAGCAATAATTGAAGATAGAGTTAAGGGGCATCATCTGGATTTGGCTGTTACGGACTACAACCTTTCAGATGATAAGTGTAATGGACTTAATGTAGTTAAAGCATTAAAAACAATCCGTTCCAAACTGAAACTAATATTATACTCCGGAACACTAAGTGATGTATTAAAAGACATAATAGGTGGTGATATTAAAGACACGAATACAGATGATGTCGTTAAGGCCGTATCAGAGTTATGGAAGTATGGTTTAATTGATTTTATTTCAAGAAGTGATTATACCGGTAATGTAATCAAGTATTTCAATAATAATGACTCGTTTACTCTTGATGATTATTTCATGCGTATGCTAGAAAAACATTCTGATATGAAAGTAAACGACATTTATCCACCCTACAAGGATAAAACGCTTGGTGAAATAAAAAAATTATTCGAGTCTGGATCAGATGCTAGAGCGACAGAATGTATGAAAGAATTTGTAGAACAAACAATAGCCTATCTGGTAAAAGTAAATGAAGAATAGTATCTGCATATTCCCAAAACAAAAATCAACAGAATTTCTACAGCCTATATATGATATATTGGTCAAGAGTGATGTGGTTTGCTATAACATAGATACAACTGTTACTGAAGAAGTAGAAGGAATGTTCGAATATATTAATAATAACATATTAGAAGATGATGCTATTTACTTTCTAGGCCATGGAACCAGTTACTGTTTATACGGAACAAATATGGAAGAATTGATAAATCAAGATAATATTGGTATATTAAAAGGGAAAAGACTGTTTCTACTGTCATGTCGTTCGACCGATTTAATCAACAGTGAAAAATATAAGAATGCGATAGGCTTTCCTAATCTTCCAACAAGCATGGAAGATATAATGGATATACGCACAAACGAAGATCCATATTATCTAGGAGATATAGATGAAGATGACATTAATGCTTATAATTCTCTTTTAGTTAGAATAGTATGCGAGGCATTAAAAACGTCTAGTTTATCAGACATGTCTAGATTTGAGAGTAAAATAAAGATGTACGCTAACATAGAAATTGTAAAGTTGCTTACAGAAAAGTCAGACTTACACTATAGGGATATTGCAAACTTAGTATATGAGTTTAAGACTGATATGATAACGATTTAAACATTTATGCACATCAAAAGAGTCAAGTTTCCTTAGGTCAAGTCAATATGTGCTAAAATTGTAGCGTATAAAATCATATCTAAAATTATTTACTTTTCATAATAGTAAGGATTTTAGCTTAACATTTTCATGTTTGGTGTATTGTTTACTCAATTTTATTTGAATCTGGATGATTTAATAGGGCGAATAAGGTACGTGAGATCTCCAGAATCATCGTTTAAATGGTCGAAACCACTAGAAAGAATAACCTCCACCGTATCATCGATTATCAGATAGCGGTCGTGCCGTCCTGTCATAGCACTCTCTTTGATAAAATTCCAGTCAGAGCATACAGCCTTCAAAGCCTTAATATCGTTATCGTGGATTCCAATGTCTTTCGCACAGTCATAATTGTAATGAATATCCAATTTCTTTTTAGGGAAAATACGTTCTAAAACAGACACATTCTTTTTTCCATTAGAAAAATATTTATCGTACACCGTAATTCTCTTAGCATGTTTGCAGATGGAAGTCAAATGATCAAAAGCCCTCTTTCGTACCTCTGCCACGTCGAAACTGGAAGAGAAATTGTTCTCCAGTTTTTGGTCATCGTCCATAATATTGATATAAGGGAAATCATTTCGTTCAGTATTGAGTATGATTTTGTATATTGTATTATTCTCAGCCAAATCTTCAAGAGTCTGTTTTCTGAGACCCGCATGAGCCAGTCCGGCTTTCAAATTAGGTTCAATATTAACTTTGTTTTTCTCATACTGTCCAATATTAGATACAATCTCATGCTTATAATAATGCAGGAGACGTTTGATCATATCCGTATTGCACGAATCCCCATTTCTGAATTTGTGATACTCGCTGAAGAGGATATCGGAAACTACTACACCATTCAAAACCTTAGCCATATCTATTCCATCTCTAAAAGTTCATCTAAAGTCACATCAAAGAATCCTTCTGGAAATTCCATGCTATATTTGCCTCTTTCTGTAAACGATATGGCATCAAACGGGCTAGCGATGGATTTTTTATAATAAAGAATAACATCCTCATGGCTGATATTTTTCTTGTAGATTTCATATTGTATGCGATTGATCAAATGCTCGCAATGCGTTTCGATAAGTAACTGTATACCAGCATTGACGAGATAAGTGAAGAACTCACCCAACCGAGCCTGTGCTGCTGGATGGAGATGAATTTCCGGATTCTCAATCATCAGAATATCACCTTTTCGGGCTCTGAGTCCCATTATCAGAATCTTAGCCAGATAACTGACACCCACACCCAACTGCTGCGGTGATAGCTGTGGAATATCATCACTCTTATACACAACCTTGACCTTATTAGCTGTAACACTTTCAGTCTGCATCTCAAACTTGATGCTCAAGATATATGAAAGCCACCAATTGAAATGAAATGATAACGTTTCAGATTCTGTAGATTTTACGAGCGCTTTTTCTACTGGAGTGGATTTTTCCTTCTCGAAAGTTCCAAAAATAAACTCACCGGCAATACCTACATGATACTTAGGCGATATAGTTTCCATATCACTAAACCCCAAACGATTGGCACAAAGGTAATACAGGTTTTTCTCCAAATCGATGCCCGTGTCATTGATAGAATCGATGTCACCGCGAAAAGTTTGATGGTAGAAAATTTCTCCATCATTACAATCTACACGGACAGACAAATCCTTGGCGTTCACAGCCTTGTTACGGAGTGTTTCAAAAGAGAAATCGCAATTTTCCAATACCACTTTCGCATTAGGCGAAGTATGGTATAACGCAGTGAGAATTCCCTGAAAGCAAGAAGACTTACCTGTAGAGTTGAGTCCCGTAAGAATGGTCAGCGGATGGATATCCAAAGTACAATCCCGAATACCTTTATAGTTGTGTATAGCTATTTTCTGTATCATTTTCAATCTTTTTTATCAGTTCGCGTGCAATTCTGAATCTTTCAGATAGATTTAAGGAAGAATCGACATTACCGGAGAACATCTGTTGATGGTCAAATTTTTCTTTAAAATGATTCACCTCGCTCTTCGTTAATGTAGGATTATTGTTGACACAATCATAAGAAAAAATATAGACCATCACCTCAAACAACGGCATATTGATCGGTCTTTTTCTAGGGCCCTCGGAATCGAAACGGAAAGAGTCCGCCCCCATGATGCGGAAGCAATTGTCCATAGCCTTAGTGAACATTGCTTTGCATTCTTCAATCATGCGGTCTTCGGCTTTTTCATTAAGAAACGCCATGATCTTGGCAAGAAAATCGTCAATATCGCTTTTGTACTCTATAGGCTCCCCGTTGAGAGAAGTCATTTCCTCGACCTTCTGGTTATAAAGATAGAAGGCTATCGCTCTCAGGATGACATACTGATTTTTTTTTCTTTTACACTCAATACTACGATCGGTAGCCTTGAGGAACTCATCCGACCGGCTGAGTTCCAACAACAGTTTGGTGGAACGTCCACGGTACAATGCGCTACGCATCTCCTGACTGTTCAACTTCGTGCCACCCCTATTGACTCTGTCGAATATATCATATTTGACCCTTTCAGGCGTAGGAGGCTGTATGATATAGAACGACAGCTGGTAATCCTCGAAAATGCCCTGCATTTTGGAATCAAGTTGGGAGAAACGGTATCCATTATACTGATGTAGAATTTTTAAATCCTTGAGAACCAAATTATTATTAAGAAAATCCAAGATTGCTGTAATTCTTTGTCTTCCGTCCACGACCTGTTTTTTCCCATTCCTCATTTCGAAAAAATACATGGTAGGGATAGGAATTCCCATCAGAATAGATTCAACGAGTTCAGATCCTTGATTTTTAGTCCATACATTATCACGCTGAAAATCCGGATCGATGATCAGTTCCATGCGTTCCTCAACAAGTCTTTTCAGATGGATGGTACTATACTGTGCCTTTTCGACACGTACCTCCGCATTAGGATAGACCTTATCCAATTCAGTAAAAGAACCACCTGCCTCGCCTTCAAGCAGTTCGTCATCATCAGATTGATTTATGGTAGTATCTTCCATATCGTTCTATGTTATGCAATTTGGATACAAATGTACCATTTTTTTTTGATATACCCGATATTTTTTCTTGATTATTGATGATTTTATGGCAAAAGTCTACCCTCCCCCCTTCACCCTCACAAATTCCAGATCCTTATACAGATCCTTGCGACGGTCGGAGCCATGGCTTGTTGGGGAAAAGCAGCAGCGGACACCCGTGAGGTCACGGGAGGGACGGAAGAGACGGGGATCGGTCACAGAGTTGCCCGTCACATGGAGTTTGAAACGGCCGAAGTCGTTCAGGTTCACAATGTCACCGTCACGGAGATGACGGAAGAGGGTCTCCCTCAGCTCGCACAGCAGACCCAGGAGGTCGCTGCGCTTGAAGGTAGAGTTGTTCTGGATCTCACGGGCGATATCGTTGATATCAAACGTGCGTTCGTTGATGGTGCAGGGGCAGTAGAATTCGCCCTTGGCATTGGCGGTCTTCATCAGTTTATATTTGAGCATGGGGTTTTATTTTTTGTTATTATTGCTATTGTTGTTTTTTAGCGTCACTCTGTCATTCGGTTTGGATGTCAGGAAGTTATGGGGGTTCGGTCTCTTTCGTGCCGTCATCGGCAGTCATGTTGCCGTCATCGCCGTTGCGGATAATGAGATACTCATTGCCTTTCATCACATGGCGGTGGCGGTAGCCCAGCCGTTTGAGCATCCTTCCGAACTTCTGGAAGGTCGGGCCGTCATCCTTCACCCCACGGTACTGTGACCGCAGCACACCAATCATCGAGGAGAGGCTCCGGAACGTGCCCTGTTCGCTGTCGGAAGGTTTGTGGTAGAGGGAGAGGAACTGCTCCTCAAGCGAGTCAAACTGTTGGAACTCAGTGTTGGCAAGTTGGATGGCAGCTTCGTCCTCGCCCGTGAACCACGACCGGTAGCCGGCACCAAGCTCGCACTTGAGCTGTGCATAGAGCTGCGGGTAGTCGATCGGTGTGGCGGTGTCTATCCTGCCGCTCGTGCGGAGGCAGAGGTAACGGCGGGAGCCAGACGGGTCGGTCAGCGGACAGGGGTCGTTCGTCGTGCCGATGAAGGCAGAGAAACGCCGGTTCTCACTGACCACTGAGGAATAGAGACGGCGGCTCATCACCGACGACTTCTGAAGGATGTGCTTCAAGAAGGCCTGCTGGCGCTTCGTGATCGAATCGAACTCGTCGATATTGATCAGCGCGAAACGGGACAGGGAGCGCTCCGCATCGTTCTTGTTGGTGAAGTCCAACCGGTCGGTGTAATACATCCGCAGTTCTTCGGGAAGGAGGAGTTTGCAGAACGTGGACTTCCCGTCACCCTGCGCACCGATCAGCAGCGGCACCATCGCATTGCCGTGGATGCGGTGCATGCCCGTCCACTGCAAGACCATTGCCAGCAGCCACGTGTGGAAGTACTCCGCCCAACGCCCGTTGTCGGTGGGCACACGGGCAGCCAACTCCCCGATGCGGTCTGTCCCGTCCCACGGGGGGAGGGAGGACATATAGTCGTTGATCGGGTTGTAGTCGCTCACGAAGGTGGACTCCACATACCGTTTTACATCCTTGTCCCACACACAGATGCCCTCGGTGATGGCATCGAACACCATCCGGTTCAGCACCTCCTTCGTCACTGCGCTCCATGTGAACGAGAAACCGCCCAGACTGATATAGTCCACCTCGCCGGTCAGCGCATTGCGGCGCAGCCGGTAACGCCGCGACATGAAGTCCTTGAGCTGTTCCATCTGGAGCGTGGCATCAGGGATCGCATTGCCGGTACCTGCGGCTCCCTTATCGTAGACATTTCTAAAACAGCTTCTCACCAGGACTTCCATCCCGCCATAAGGGCTCTTGTGAAGCACACGGCGGACGGCAAACTCCTCGTCGATGCCGTTACGCCGGCACTCGCGGGCCAGTGACTCGAGGAAGAGGTCGGCATCAGAGGCACCCTCTTCGACGGCATGGAGGTAGCAGAACTGGAACCTGGTCATCAGCAGCTGTATCTCGTCATAGCCGGGAAGGGAACGGACGAGGGAGGGGATGGTCGTGGGACATGGACGGCGGATGGTGTCGGGTTCGGGCGGTGCCGTGGGCTGAGTGAGGATCATCGCCTTCACGTCGGCGTTGAGGTAGGCGTCAGGGTCGTCGCTGATCCGGCAACCGCGGTCTATACGCGGGGACTTATGCTCAGGGTCGGTGCCCAGCTGCGCGGAATAGTACCGCGAGGCCATCCGGCAGGCATGCTGGTGAAAGAGCGTGGCTTCTGTGCCCTGAGGAAGGGTACCGTCAGGATGGGTGAAGGCAACGACCACTTTCATACTCCGACGGCTGCTGCCTTCAAAGACCATCAGTGTCTGAGGCAGTTTCACCGCTTCCCGTTGGAGGTGCTCCCGCGTGCCAGAGTCGGGGGCTTTGAAGCTGAGCAGCACATAGCCGGTATAGGTGCTGTCGGCTCCCTGTCCGAAACGGATCACGGGCAGCCGCTCAGCATCTTCCATCGTCGAGTGAGGATCGATATTCGGGATCGTAGCGAGTTTATAAGAGAGGCTTTTACAGCTCTTCTCATATTTTCCGGAACGGATCAGCGCATACAAGTCGTCGAGGGGGATCACCTTCGACTTCCGTTCTTTTCTGTTGTTGTAATAGTCTAGCTGTACGTTCATCTCTCTATCTCATGAATCGTTGTCTCCCGAAGGAGGTGAATAAAAGTTTTACACATCGGTGAAGTTGTCGGAAAGCTAGCTTTCCGACGCTCTCCGCTATGCGGAGGAGGGTGCTCAGCACTGCTCCCACGCATGGAAAGCTAGGTTTTTGATGACGGCTCCATGCCGGAGCATGACGGTCGTCGCGGTCATTGTATAATATAATCATGTTGATTTTCTGTTGTTTCCTCTAAAAATCCCAAAGAAATCCTACAAGAAATAAGGTATAAATCAGGAAAACGGTTATAAAGTTGAATCAAAGGCACATAAAAAGCTATCCCCCAAGTGAATGGTGGATATTAGTTTATTAATTTCCTCTTCGAGTTTGAGAACTCACAACGGTCTCCAA
>Ga0302211_10000704_pt1 | contig 11410 bp, 7 predicted proteins | sample II_Fen_E3_3_FD_200234 | JGI IMG/M metagenome (GOLD analysis project Ga0302211, IMG submission 200234) | Peat permafrost microbial communities from Stordalen Mire near Abisko, Sweden - II_Fen_E3_3 | ecosystem: Environmental > Terrestrial > Soil > Wetlands > Permafrost | place: Sweden: Abisko... | reverse complement strand
AATCCACTACCCCTATCGACGAACAAAACCTACCTCCTTTACGCTTGGACGATACTATTCCAATGGATCCAAGCATTCATTATGGGAAACTACCTAACGGGTTAACCTATTATATACGCCGACATCTAGGGCAGCCCGGATTTTGCGATTTCTATTTAGCACAAAAAGTGGGCTCTATACGCGAAAAGCCTTCTGAAGCAGGATTTGCACATTTCATTGAACACATGTCGTTCAATGGTACCCCGCATTTTAAATCAGGACAGATAGTAGATTGGTGCGAGAATCATGGCGTCTATTTTGCAGAAGGCTTAAATGCATCTACCTATATAAATCAAACTGTTTATTGTATTAAAGATGCTCCGATAGTTCAAAGCACGGTAATTGATACTTGCTTGCTCATTTTACATGATTGGTGTCAGGGATCTACTCTTTTAGATAATGAAATCGATAAGGAGCGAGGTGTGGTTCATGAAGAATGGAGAACGAACTATAATCCTTTTTCGCGTGTAACTAAAAAGGCATTACCTATATTGATGAAGTGTTCCGATTATACGCATTGTTTGCCTGTTGTTGGATCTATGAAAGTGATTGATAATATTTCTCATGAGGCCTTACGCCGCTTTCATAAAGAATGGTATACCCCTGAAGCACAATGTGTGATTGTTGTGGGAGATATTAATCCGGACGCGGTGGAGAAAGCCCTAAAAGAGTTATTTGCCGATATCCCTAAATCGGAGAGCAAAATATCTCTTAACTACCCCATTGTACCAGATAATAAAAAGCCTTTAGTTTCGATAGTTACTGATAAGGAATTAACCCAAACAATGGTCCAGCTATATTTTAAAAAGCCGGTTATATCTGTTGCTAATAAGCAAACGGTGCGAAATTTTGTGGAAAACGAAACGAATCAGATGATTTGTTGGATGCTGAATAAACGTTTCGAAGCTATTTGTGAAAAAGCGGGTGCTCCTTTTATAAGGGTAATTATTCGTTATGAAGATTATTATATAACCTGTGAAAAACAGGCTTTATCTGTAACTGTAGTTTGTGAAGATGGAAAGATTTTAAGTGGCCTGCAAGCTGCTTATCTTGAACTGTTACGTGCTGTACGTTTTGGCTTTACTAAGGACGAACAGCAGCGATATACGAATGAGTTTTATATTACTACACACGGTCATTATTTGTTTCGAAACACGCTATCTAACAATTTTTTTTCATCAGATTATGTTACATCGTTTATAAAAAAGACCCCGGCTTACAGCAACGCCTTGAAAGATTTTCAGTTAAGTCCTCTCTTTTGTAAGCTGGCATCGGAGCAAATACATATGCGTTTAAAGAACTATGTAACGCCCGATAATAGAGCTGTTTTAATTAAAGCTCCTGAATCACAAATCGCATCTTTACCTGCAAAGAAGCAACTTTTAAATGTGCTCGATTCTACGGAGAAAATGCCTTTATCTATTTACAAAGAATGTTCTGATAATGCAATGAATAAACCGTTAATAACTCATCTAGCTCAAGCCGGGAGCATTGTAAAGGAACAGCCGTTTGATTTTAACTCTACTCGCTTTGTTCTGTCGAATGGGGCTAAAGTGATTGTGAAGAAAACGGCTTTATCTCCTAATATAACTTATTTGTTGGCGATTCGGTCGGGAGGTAATTCTCTTTACGAAAATAAAGATGTAATTACTGCGCGACTGTCAAATGAGGTAGTTACGGTGGGTGGATTGGGCGAATTTAGCAATATCGATTTGAAAAATTGTTTATCGAAGAAGACTGTTAATATTGCTGCCGCTTCTGATTCCTTATACGATTATATCAATGGAATTACTCGTTCTGGTGATCTTGAAACGATGTTGCAGCTAATTTATTTAAAATTCACTTCACCAAGAAGAGATAAAAATGCGTTCGAAGCTTGGAAAATCAGAAAAAGGCAAGAAAAACGTGATGAGCAGAATAATCCCGATGTAGCTGGGACAGACTCTATTTGGAAAGTATTATTTAATAATAACGATAGAGTTCGTCGTTTAAAAGAGACCGATATCGAAAATATTGACTACGATCGTTGTCTTAGCATCGACCGTGATCGTTATAAGGATGCTTCCGACTTTACTTTTTATATTGTGGGAGATGTTAATCAGGAACAAATACCTTCTCTGATTTCGAAATATATTGCTTCACTTCCTGCGGATAGTACCAAAGAAAAATGGATAAATCGGAATATAACATGGAGTGGATCTCATAAATTGCGGACAATATGTAAAAAGAGAACTCCTCAAGCATTCTTTTTTTTGGGATATAATGGGTATATTCCTTCTTCGTTTCGGAATCAACTAACTCTTGATTTGTTGACTAAAATAATGCGAATGGAGTATCTGGAAACAATTCGTGAAGAGAAAGGAGGAACATATAATGTTCGTGTACGGTATGAAATGAACCGAGAACCTGTTCAGATGGCTGAACTATACATCGACTATACTACGGATCCTAAAAAGGAAAACAAATTAACGGCTCTTATTTATAGTAAAATGCGTGAATTAATAACTATCGGCATTGATGCCAATAAACTAAATCGAGCCAAAAGTGTTTTGCGTACGCAACATGAAAAAGATGTCCGTGATAACGAATATTGGCTTTCTTGTTTAAAAGTGAAAGATCAATTTAATGAGGATGATTATACTTCTTTTGAAAGTACTTTGGATGGAATCTCTGCTGCTGAAATTCAACGTATGCTAAAGACTTTGATAGGGCAAAAAAATGAAACTGAATTCATCCTTTCAAGTGAAATAAAGGCTAATTAGTGTTATAGGAGTTCTGTTCTTCGAAAAAAAATGCGTATCTTTGCATTGATAGATCGACAAACGATGCACGCAAAGAAAAGCACTTTATACCGACGTATTATTGCAGGGGTGCTGTTGGCAGCACTTCTGCCGATGCTTTTGGTAAAGACTTTCCACTATCATCCAACTTCTAATACGGATGTAGCGTCGGCAATCCATGGACTTCATAAGGCTCCTGTAGCGCAAATGCTGGATGGCAGTTGTGCTATTTGTATGTTTGTGCTGCAGGCTGTGGAAGCGGTATGCTTTAGCTTCCTTTTCTTTGCCCCTTTCTTTCTACTCAGGCCTATCCTGTTTCGTCAACGGATATTGCCTGCATCTCACCCTCTTACTTTTTTACGCGGCCCTCCTACTCTTTAATTTGTAACACAGTATTTTTTTCCAAAAATCAAGTCAAATTAAATGAGTAAAATATGAAGAATAGCATTCTATTCCTATTTATTCTGTTGGGGACGGCTATGCCTTCCTTCGGGGATAATATAGATAAAAGTGTAACAGATGCCAACTTAGTTGGACACGTTATCAGTAAAACTACGGGCGAATATTTGCCCTTTGTTACGGTGGAGATAAAAGGTACCACCATTGGTACTACAACGGATGCCACAGGGCATTATTTTTTAAAGAACTTACCGATAGGCAAGTTTGTAGTAACAACGAAAAAGATTGGTTACAAACCTTTACAGCAAGAGATAACAGTGGTGCGTGACAGTTTGAAGGAGCTTAACTTCTTTTTGGAGGAAAGCGAAACGTCGCTCGATGAGGTGGTGGTTTCAGCCAATCGCAGTGAAACGACACAACGCCTAGCACCTACGTTGGTGAATGTGCTGAATGCAAAAGTCTTTGAGGACACGCATGCTACTTGCTTGGCAGAGGGATTGAACTTTCAGCCGGGGGTACGTGTGGAGGACGATTGTCAAAACTGTGCCATCCCTCAGGTGCGAATTAATGGTTTGGACGGTCATTATTCGCAAGTGCTGATGGATTCACGTCCCGTGTTCTCGGCCTTAAACGGAGTGTATGCATTGGAACAGATTCCGGCCAACATGATCGACCGTGTGGAGGTGATTCGTGGTGGAGGTTCAGCGCTGTTTGGCTCTTCGGCTATTGGTGGTGTGGTGAACATCATCACGAAGGATCCGATACGCAACTCGGCTGAGGTGAGCTATTCCTTGATGTCGGTAGGTGGTAGCAATAGTTTCGACCAGAATACGACGATGAATGTATCGTTGGTGACGGACGATCATAAGGCGGGTATTGCTATTTATGGCCAAAGTCGCCATCGTTCGGGGTACGATAATGACGGTGACGGATATACGGAGTTGCCTCAGTTGCGGACGCAAACAATTGGTTTTCGTTCATTCTTGAAAACGGGTACGTATTCTAAATTGACCTTGCAGTACAATCACATCACTGATTTCCGAAGAGGCGGTAACCTACTCAATATTCCTGAATTTCAAGCGAACACGGCGGAACAGGCAGAGCACGACATTAATGGTGGTGGAGTGAATTTTGATCTTTATTCGCCTGACTCAAAGAATCATTTAAATACGTATTTCTCATTCCAAAACACGGAACGTAACAGTTATAGTGGCGGCATTGGCGACGGTTCAGAGGAGAGTGTGGCTACGGCGTTGAAGGCTTACGGACATACTCGTGATTTGACGCTGATTGGCGGAGCACAGTATGTACACAACTTTGATCAATTGCTGTTTATGCCTTCCGACCTTACGCTAGGTGCGGAATATAATTACGACCAACTGAACGATGAGGCTTTGGGGTATAATTCTACAATGAACCAGTGGGTACGTGTAGGAAGTGTATTTGCACAGAACGAGTGGAAGACGGAGCAATGGAGCTTCTTACTGGGTGGCCGCTTGGACAAGAACAGTCTATTGGATCATGCTATTGTGAGTCCGCGTGCGAATGTACGTTTCAACTTGAACAAGTCGGTGAACTTCCGCTTGAGCTACTCTACAGGATTCCGTGCACCGCAGACGTTCGATGAGGATTTGCATGTCGACTTGATTGGTGGCGAGCGGGTGAAAACGCATCTGGCCGACAACTTGAAGGAGGAGAAATCGAATAGTTTGAGTTTCTCAACCGACTTGTATCACACTTTTGGTAGTGTGCGTACGAACTTGTTGATTGAGGGTTTCTATACGAACTTAAAGAATGTGTTTGCAGAGCGTTACCTCTCTACTACGGATGCAGATGGTAACACCATCTTGGAGCGTTACAATGGTTCGGGAGCTACGGTGATGGGAGTCAATATTGAAGGTAAAGCTGCTTTTACAAAATGGTTCGAACTGCAAGCGGGAGTTACTCTTCAGCAGAGTAAGTATAAGGAAGCTGAGTCGTGGAGCGAAGATGCGGTAGCACAGCGTAAGATGTTCCGTTCGCCCAACACGTACGGTTATTTCACGGCCTCATTTACTCCGTTGAAGGGCTTTACGGCTTCTTTCTCGGGTACGTATACGGGGAGTATGTTGGTACAGCATGTAGCCGGTTCGGGGGTTAGCACGGATGTAGCAGTAAATACACCGACTTTCTTCGATGCGAACTTCAAACTGGCATACGACTTTGCTTTGGCACCGGGTGTGACGATGCAGGTAAATGCGGGAATACAGAATGTAACGAATGCCTATCAGTCGGATTTCGACAAGGGCTACAATCGTGATTCTGATTATATCTACGGCCCTTCGCTACCTCGCAGCTATTTTGTGGGGACGAAGATTAGCATGTAACGAAGTTGATTTTAAAGAAAGTGCATGTAAGGCATTGCTTTATTAACTAGCTCTTATTAAAAATCTCCGCTGAATTCGTTCGGCGGAGATTGTTTAGTTTATCTATTTTGTACATCCTCGTTCGGAGTACTTCCTTTTGACTTACTTTCTTCTTCTTTTGTCTTGTCGGCCTTTTACTTCTTAGTTTCTTTCATCGTCTCATTTTTTGGTATTAACACCAATGAAAATTTCGCCACAGGCGTTTGTTGTACTTAAGTTGGTGAGCATTTCACCCCAAGCATCAAAAATGTTTCTTACTAGTTCCATACTATTTGTTGTTTTACGCGACAAAGGTATGCTCCGGAAATTGCAAGGACATTACAAAACTAGAAAGGAATTGTGTATTCTTTTATTTTTGACTTGTAGCAAGTTTTAATCCTAACGCTACCATGATAGAACCACTCACATACTTTATTCCGTTTTGAATGCTTTTATTCTTTTTTATAACATTCCCGAAGATACCTGCAAAATAGCCTACTAAACCTAACCATGCAATTGACATGGCTGATAAGATTAACCCCAGTAGTATAAATTGAGCCTTGGGATTCGCATTGTTTACGCTGACAAATTGAGGCAATAAGGCCATGAAAGTAATGATAGCTTTGGGATTAAAAACATTAGTTACGATCCCTTTTAAAAACATGCTATCTTTTTTCTGAAATTTATCAGCACTAAAGTCCTGAATGTCGTTCTTCGACATCATTGCTTTTATGCCGATAAATATTAAGTATCCTGCTCCTAGAAATTTGATTACCGTGAATGCTACTTTTGAGGTTTGTATAATAGCTGATAATCCAAGTGCTGCAAAAAGGGTATGTACTAATATTCCTGCACTTATGCCACAAGCTGAAACGATACCGGCTTTGTTGCCATTCGAAATGCCACAAGTGGTGACGTAAATAAAATCAGGTCCGGGGACAAGTATAATTATCATTGCTGTGATAATAAATAGCTGAAAATGAAGTATTCCTTCCATTAAAATCTAGTATTAACTATTTGAGAGAGCAAAAGTAGTACCTTTTTTTAAAATAATCGAATAAAAACTAGTTTTTTAATCATTTTAAGGCCACTTCATTTTAGGGCTGCTTCATCTGCTAGTAGGCTTTTCAGCAATTCAGAGATTACTTTTTCTTATTTAGCTAAATAAGGCTACAAAAGTAATGCTTTGTTTTATAGCGTTTTCCGATAGCTAAATACGGCCCAACTGTTGAGCACGATGGCAAATAGAGAGAGCATACCGATTTGTGGAAGCAGATCGGATAACACGCTGCCTTTTAGATATACGGCGCGCATAATTTCCATCATGAAACGCAGAGGGTTGAGATAGGTAATGCATTGCGCCCAGAAAGGCATACTTTTGATCGGGGTAAACAATCCGCTCATCAGCATGAAAAGGAAGACGAAGAAGTACATCACGAACATCGACTGCTGCATGGTAGAAGAATAGTTCGATACGATGAGCCCTACTCCGGATATGGTGAGCACGTAGAGCGTGGCACAGGCATAGATGGTGAGGAAACTACCAATTGGAGCCAGTCCGTATACCGCATATACTAGTCCGAAGCAGAACGTGAGCAACCCAAAGCCGAGCAACCAATACGGAATAAGTTTGGCTAGGATAAAAGTAAACTTCGAAATAGGCGATACGTTAATCTGTTCAATGGTGCCTTTTTCCTTTTCGCTCACAATATTTAGGGCAGGCAGGAAGCCGCAAAGCATGGTGAGTACCATAACCATGAGGGCAGGTATCATAAAGATTTTGTAATCCATCGTAGCATTGAAGCGTTTTACTACTGAAATCGGACTGAGTGCGGTGCCGTTGTTACGGTTAAAGTCGCTTACTATTTGTGACAGATACATGCTGCTCATTGCTCCTTTGGTACCGTTTACCGCGTTAGCTACAATCTGTACGGAGGCGCCTTTGTCTTCGCGTTGCAAATCGCGCTCAAAGGTTGATGGCAGGATGAGTATGGCATCGGTAGTGCCCTTTTCTACTTCTTTCATGGCTTCTTCGTATGAATTGGAGCTATGGGCAATGAAGTATGCAGAGGACGAAATCTGTTGGGTGAGTCGCTCGGAAAGTGGCGATTTGGCTTGGTCGATGATGCTTAGGGATACATCTTTGATCTCTAAGTTGGCTGCCCATGGGAATACGAGCATCAGCATGAGAGGAAAAAGAATCATGATGCGGGGCAGGAAACTGTTGCGAAGAGTTTGTTTAAACTCTTTTTCGATGAGGTATTTTATCATAATCGGATACTAAATTTTTTAAGACTGGCGGTTATTAATACGACCCCCATAAAGCATAGCACACCTACTTCTTTAAGAATGCAACTGAGGCCTACTCCTTCGATCATCACTTTTCGCATGGCCATGATAAACCATTTTGCCGGGATGATATTTGAGAAGTATTGCAGGGCAACGGGCATGCTTTCAATCGGATAGATAACACCTGAAAGCAGTACTGTGGGTATCATCATCATCATACCGGAGATAAGCATGGCAGCTATTTGGGTATTGACGCAAGTTGACACGAACAGTCCGAGCGCGAGGGCGACAATGATGAATAGCACCGAAAGTGAACCGAGCAACCATAGACTCCCGGCCACGGGGACTTGCAGCACAAATACGGAGAGTAGAACGATGGAGATGACGTTCATCGCGGAGAGCACGAGGTACGGAATGGCTTTGGCCAGGATAATGGCTATGGGATGGATAGGCGATACGAGGAGTACTTCCATGGTGCCGGTTTCCTTCTCACGAACGATGGAGATGGAGGTCATCATGGCACAGATCAGCATAAGGATGATGCCCATCACGCCGGGCACAAAGTTGTAAGCGCTCTTCATCGCCGGGTTATAAAGTAGCTTGATTTGCGGAGTGATGGTACCTGCAGAAAGGTTATCACTGCGAAGGGTGCTGTTGATAATTTGTTGTGCATAATTGGTGAGCAACGTGGCATTGTTTACATCGCAACCATCGACCATAAGTTGTAGGTCGACTTTTCCGGAATGTTTCAATTCGTGTTCAAAGTGTGGCCCGATGAGGAGCACTAAATCAATATCTCCTTTCTTTAGCAGAGGCTCTACTTCGTCGTAGCTTTTGAGGTTGCGGGTGAGATCGAAGTAGTTGCTGGCATCCAGTTGACTGATGATGCGTTGGGTGGTGACGTCTTTCGACTCATCGAGTACGGCGAGACGGGCATTGCTGACTTCGGTAGTGATGGCGAAACCAAAGAGGATGATTTGCACGATAGGCATCCCCAACAAGATCATTACGGTACGGCGGTCGCGGAAGATATGGTAGAACTCTTTATGTACAAAGGCTAGAAACTGTTTCATAGTTTATTCTGAATTGCGGGTCGCGCTGCGAGCCAGTTGCTGGAAGACGGCTTCCATGGTGGATACTCCAAATTCTTTTTTCAATTGAGAGGGTGTGTCGAGGGCTTTGATCTGACCATCGACCATGATGGATACACGGTTGCAATATTCGGCTTCATCCATATAGTGGGTGGTGACAAAGATGCTGATGCCGCGTTCGGCAGCCTGGTAAATCAGCTCCCAAAACAGTCGACGTGTGGCGGGATCTACCCCACCCGTGGGCTCATCGAGAAATACGATTTCGGGATCGTGAAGGATGGAGATGGAGAAGGCTAGCTTCTGCTTCCATCCGAGAGGTAGCTGACTTACAAGGGTATTTCGCTCGGCTGTGAGGTCGAGTTGTTGTAGCAACTGATCTGTTTTCTGGGCGATCTGTGCCGATTTTAGTCCGTAGATCCCTGCAAAGAGTCGGATATTTTCCCACACTTTGAGGTCTTCGTAGAGTGAGAAACGTTGACTCATATAGCCGATGTGGCGCTTTATCTGCTCGGGCTGGGTTACGATGTCGAAGCCTGCTACCTGACCTTGACCGGCGGTAGGCTTGGATAACCCTGAAAGCATACGCATGGCAGTGGTTTTACCGGCTCCGTTGGCTCCGAGGAAACCGAAGATCTCACCACGTTGTACTTCGAAGCTGACGTGGTCGACGGCTACAAAGCGACCAAACTGTTTGGTGAGGCCTTTTACTTGGAGTACAGGAGTGTCGATTTTCGTTTCATTCATGAGGCGTGATATTTGGAGCGGAAAGAAGAGGCTCTTGAGCAGAGAGTTGCATGTAGCAGTCTTCAATACTTGCAGTGATATGATTTAGTTCTACTTCGTGATGTCCGCGTTCGGACAGGAAGCGTAGCGTTTCAGCTTTACATTCGGCTTCTTTGGCTGTACCTTCGGGGGTGAGAATCACGTGGTGCGACTCTCCAAAGGCAAAGCATTGCGCTACGAAGGGCAACTCGCGAAGATCTTGCAGTAAGCGATACTGGGCTTGGCCTCGTACGCTCCACAAAGTTCGGGTAGCTCGGAAATCTTCTACAATACCTTGAGGAGTGTTGAGAGTTAGCAGCTCACCTTCTTTAAGTAGACCGATACGGTTGCATTGCGCAGCTTCGTCCATGTAGGGTGTGGAAACGAGAATGCTGATACCTTCTGCCTTCAGCCGTTTAAGCATTTGCCAGAACTCGGCACGCGAAACAGGATCTACGCCGGTGGTGGGCTCGTCGAGGAAGAGCACAGTTGGGCGATGGATCAGTGCACAGCAAAGGGCTAGCTTCTGCTTCATTCCCCCGGAAAGTTTACCGGCTTTGCGACTCTCGAAGGGCTGTATTTGCACGTATATTTCGCGCACTAAATTGTAATTTTCTTCTAACGTGGTGTTGAAAAGAGTGGCAAAAAAGGTGATGTTTTCCTTTACGGTAAGGTCGGGATAGAGCGAAAAGCGACCGGGCATATACCCTACTTGTTGTCGGATTTTGCGGTAGTCACTCACCACATCCAATCCGTTTACTGTGGCTTTACCTGCGTCGGGTAGCAACAGTGTGGTGAGGATGCGGAACAAGGAGGTCTTCCCTGCTCCGTCCGGACCAATAAGTCCGAATAGCTCTCCTTGTTCTACATCAAGCGACAGGTTTTTAAGGGCCTGCACTGCTCCGTAGTGTTTGGAAATTCCTTGTATGGATACGGCTTTGTTCATACGTTAAAGCGCTATTTCACCGTACATGCCAATTTTCAGATAACCGCTGTTGTTGGGAACGGCGACTTTAATGGCGTATACAAGATTGGCACGTTCGTTACGGGTTTGTATGGATTTTGGCGTGAACTCGGCTTTATCGGAAATCCAAGTGACGATACCTTTGGTTTCGTGCTGTTCATCTTTTCCCCAGTCGGTTACTACTTTTACAGTTTGTCCGAGCTTTACTTGTGAAAGTTGGTCGGAAGTGAGGTAAGCACGTAGGAAGAGGGTTTGTACATTGGCTATTTTGAAGAGCGGTTTACCTACCGTCATCAGTTCACCAGCTTGTACGTATTTTACAAGTACAGTACCTTGTATGGGTGAAGTGAGACGACATTTCTTTAGCTGATCGTCGATTTGTGCCACTTGAATATCGACGGCTGAACTTTCTTCCGAAACGCTTTGGTTGCTACGCTCGAGGGTGGATACTTGGGCTGCTAGTTGCTTCTGAACGACTTTTATTTGCGAGTCGAGATCTTCTACTTGTTTACTGGTTGCGGCTTTCTGTGCGAAGAGCTGAGCAAAGCGGGTACGTTCGGTATGTAGTTTGACAAGTTGCTCTTTGAGGGATGCAATTTGTACGGGTACATCGCTCTTTTTGTGTTGCAGTGACTGTCCACTACTACGTAGTTGTAGCTTCTTTAGATAGAGTTGAATGGTGTCGATGCTACCTACCGACTG
>Ga0302211_10000700_pt1 | contig 11421 bp, 7 predicted proteins | sample II_Fen_E3_3_FD_200234 | JGI IMG/M metagenome (GOLD analysis project Ga0302211, IMG submission 200234) | Peat permafrost microbial communities from Stordalen Mire near Abisko, Sweden - II_Fen_E3_3 | ecosystem: Environmental > Terrestrial > Soil > Wetlands > Permafrost | place: Sweden: Abisko... | reverse complement strand
GTTATGTACGGAAAAGCAAAACTCGAATTATTGAGAAGAAAGATGATTGTTCCGGCTATTATTTTCAACTAAAGTGCAAAAGAACCACTGAAATCAGGTAAAGACAAGATAACAAGATAAGAGCAAAAGCACCTAAAAAGTTCAGCATCTCTGACACGAAACATAAGCATCTTCCGAAGGAAACATAAGCACCTCTTTCAAAAAAGCTTTGCATCTTTTTTTATTTGCTCAGCAACAAATTAAAAATGCCGGGCAACAAATTCAACGATTCAATACCACTACTATCTTTTTTGTTACTCGAGGGGCTGAAGGGTGAGTTGCCTCAACTAGCAGAACATAGATACCCACGGGACAAAGATCTCCATCGTCATCTTTTCCGTCCCAAGTCAACGTTGACTCTTCAGGGGAAGAAGAAGACGTTGACAATGTTGAAATATCAATGCTACGCCGCTTATGCCCCGAAGCATCAAAGACAGTAAGCTTAATTGCATAACCGGATACAGACAGTTGATACCCAAGCCTCGCTTCGTCATTTACTCCGTCGCCATCAGGAGAAAACGCCCGCAAAGCTAGATGAAATGGATTCTTCACAATAGCTAAACTGTCGTTAATTGACAGCGTGTCCGAATCAGAAGGAGTCTCCGGATCAGGATTTGGATCAGGAACTGGATCGGGATCCGGCGTAGGGTCAGGATCGGGTGTCGGCTCAGGCGTAGGATTGGTAGATGGGCCACTCACCGACAAATCGCCATAAAGGAAGTTGCCCACAGATCCTTTAGCATATTTACAATAAATACCCGCATAACTAGAGTTCGTTAAAGGTTGAGATTCAGTAGTGCTGCCACAAAAAGTGTAACCATCCGATAAATCGATCCACATCTTCCATTCTCCCACCTTGGAACAGGTAACCTTTATATTCCAATCCGAATAGTTCGAAAGCGAAGCGACATTCGAACTTGAAATCAACACGGTCGTATCTTTACCCATCACTCCTTCTTGGCGAACCAATAACAGTTCAGAATCGTGTGAACCAAGATCAAGATAATAGCCCTTGAGCGAAGAAGTTAAGTCGGAAGCAGAAGCGGCAAGATAAAACCGCGAAAACACTTTACTGCTCACAGACTTTCCATAAAGTGCAAAACGAAGTGTCCAAGTACCACCCAAAAGTACTTTTGAAGGAGTATAAATAAAGCTGCTTCCTGCTTGCGTATCTTCACTATTTAAAAAATTATCGGGGCCTAAAGCAATTACTTTGTACTTTCCAATGTCACCACCCCATTGCGGAGAGCCAGATTCGTTCCAGTTATTAAAACTCTCTATAAACTGTGCTTTCACCTGAAAAGAGCAAGAAAAACACATTACTATTAATAATAATAGGTTTCTTTTTTCGCGCATATTCATTTTTTTTGTATTTTTGCAGCCAAATTACAAGTCGCAAAGGTACGGCTTTATATTTAAATAATAAATCATTTAAAAAGAAAATGAAAATGAAAGTAGCAATTGTTGGCGCAAGTGGCGCAGTAGGGCAAGAGTTCCTACGCGTGCTAGACGAGAGAGATTTCCCCATCGATGAATTAGTATTATTCGGTTCTAAACGCAGCGCCGGAAGTAAATACATCTTCCGTGGCAAAGAACTCGAAGTCAAACTTTTGCAACACGGCGATGATTTTAAAGGCATCGACGTGGCTTTCACAAGTGCAGGTGCAAGCATTTCAAAGGAATTCGCAGAAGATATCACCAAATTTGGTGCAGTAATGATCGATAACTCATCTGCTTTCCGTATGGACACAGATGTACCTTTGGTAGTACCTGAGGTGAATGGTGATGACGCCTTGGCTCGTCCACGCGGCATCATCGCAAACCCGAACTGTACAACCATCCAGATGGTAGTGGCTTTGAAGGTGATTGAAGATCTTACTCATATTAAACGTGTACATGTATCTACTTATCAAGCTGCAAGTGGTGCAGGTGCCGCAGCAATGGCTGAGTTGCACGAGCAATATCGCCAAGTTTTGGCCAATGAGCCTGTTACGGTAGATAAGTTCGCTTATCAACTGGCTTACAACTTGATTCCTCAAATTGATGTATTTACTGAAAATGGATATACCAAAGAGGAAATGAAGATGTACAACGAAACTCAAAAGATTATGCATAGCGATATTCAAGTGTGTGCTACTTGCGTACGTGTACCGGCTCTTCGTTCACACTCTGAAAGTATCTCAATTGAAACAGAACGTCCTGTTAGTATTGAAGAAGCTCGTAAAGCATTTGCAGAAGGTGAAGGACTTACTTTAATGGATAACCCTGAGAAAAAGGAATATCCAATGCCACTCTTCTTGGCAGGGAAAGACGATGTATATGTCGGCCGTATCCGCAAAGATTTATGTAATGAAAACGGATTGACTTTCTGGATCGTAGGCGACCAAATTAAAAAAGGGGCAGCACTAAACGCTGTTCAAATCGCTGAATATCTCATAAAAGTAGGCAACCTGAAATAACAACACGAAGCACAACCTACCGGTTGTGCTTCTTAATTTATAGCGAATTATGATTGCAGAACGAATTGCAAAAATCAGAAGTTGGATGGCAAGTCATCAACTTGCTGCATACATCATTCCAAGTACCGACCCGCATCTAAGCGAGTATGTGGCACCACGATGGAAATCGCGTCAATGGATATCGGGCTTTACCGGTTCTATGGGCACAGTGGTAATAACAATGGATAAAGCGGGACTGTGGACTGACTCGCGTTATTTCATTCAAGCTGAGGAACAACTCGCAAACACCGGAATGGTGCTTTACAAAGCGGCTCAGTTCGAAACCACACAAGAGATACCCGAATGGCTTTTCTCGGAACTTCCTCAAGGATGTACCATCGGACTCGATGGACATGTTTTCACGACCATTGAAGTAGAAACCATTGCCGGACGCTTAGCGTCAAAAGGGATCAGCATTGAAAGCAGATTCGACGCAATGGAAGACTTATGGGAGGATCGCCCTGCTGCCCCTGATTCACAAGTACAAATCTTCGATAAGAAGTACGTAGGTGTATCTGCAGCTACACGCCTGCAAATGATTCGAGAAGAAATTGCTAAACTAGGAGCAAACTGTACTTTGATTTCGTCACTCGATGAAATTGCATGGGCTTTACTCGTTCGAGGTAACGATGTAAAATACACTCCGGTAATCATCAGTTATTTGCTGCTTACTAAGACAGATGCAACCTTCTTTATTGATCCGGCAAAGTGCTCAGAGGAAGTTGCAAAAGCACTCGGAGATGAAGGTGTAAAAGTACGTCCCTACTCGGAGATGCTACAAGCAATCAACGAACTCGATGATTGTGAAATCCTACTTCCTCCCGGTAAAACTAGCTATGCTGTATTCCACGCTATTCCTGAAAAATGCAAAGTAATTCGTAAAGATTCTCCGGTTTCATGGATGCGTTCAGTACGTACACCACGAGAGATTGAAGGTTTGCACGATTGCATGATTCAAGATGGAGTGGCTATGGTGAAATTCCAACGCTGGCTAATCAATGCAGTACAAGAAGGAAAAACGGTTACAGAAGTAAGCCTCGCCCATAAATTAGCTGAATTTAGAGCTGAGCGCGACCTAAATTTAGGAGAGAGCTTTGCCACTATTGCAGGTTACGGCCCTCATGCTGCAATCGTACATTACACAGCTACAGAGGAAACCGATGTGGCACTTAAACCCAAAGGACTGTTGCTACTCGACAGTGGCGGACATTATTGCAATGGCACAACCGACATTACGCGTACCTTTGCTCTAGGATCTCTTACAGAAGAAGAGAAAATTGATTATACGTGTGTAGTAAGAGGAAATATTTCATTAGCACTAGCTAAATTCCCTAAAGGAGTCAACGGAACGCATCTTGATGCATTAGCACGCTTGCCTCTATGGGAACGAGGAATGGCTTATTTTCACGGTACCGGACACGGTGTAGGCTATTACCTAAGTGTTCATGAAGGCATTTATCAATTCCGACTCGACTGGCGTCCACAACCTTTGTTACTACACAGCACAATCACAGACGAACCGGGTATGTACAAAGAAGGGAAACATGGTGCACGCACAGAGAATGTATTGCTAGTGGTAGCAGATCAGACTACAGAGTATGGAGAATTCTACCGCTTTGAGACATTGACACTCTGCCCCATTGATACAGAACCAATTGTAAAATCGCTCCTTACTGAACGTGAAATTAACTGGCTAAACGCTTATCATAAACGCGTCTTCATGAAGTTATCTCCACTGCTTGATACAAAAGAGGTTGAGTGGCTACGTGATAAATGCGCCGAAATTTGAGAAAACAATCAAACGACTGAGTTCAAGACGAGCTATTTTGTCGTTCTTTCATAGATCAAGAAGAGTCAAAGCAATGCTTTGACTCTTCTCTTTATTTTATTTATAAGTCAGACGCCTATCTATCGGTAAAAGAATTGCAATATATGATAAAAGAACAGCCACGACAAGAAATAATATTGTTTTGCCTATTATTCAAGCCTTTTAAATGTGAATTAGAGATAATTCACATTTAAAACAAACATATAAGGCAAAATATTACTATTTTTGTACCTAAATACAAATGGCGATAATCTTATGGAGAAAAAGCAAAAAAACCTCTCTATTTATATAATAATGATGATCCTCTTTAGTGGATTAATTTATATTGCACTTAAAGAGGGGATGCGATTTGACCATTTGATGCCTGAGCACCCCATGAGTAACCTTTCGCCTATTAGTGCATTCCAACACATAATAGTCGCTAACTTAAGCTCTTCGGTTATGGTCTTACTCATGCAGATGATCGTGATACTCGTAACATGCTGGGTTTTTTCTTTCTTTTTCAAAAAGATGGGTCAACCGGGGGTAATAGGAGAAATTGTAGCCGGAATCATATTAGGCCCCTCTCTCTTGGGGTACTTATTCCCTGAGTTTTCAGCATTTTTATTTCCCAAAAGCTCCTTATTAAATATTCACCTTATTAGTCAAATAGGGCTTATTTTCTTCATGTTTGTGATAGGGTTAGAGGTTGACTTTAATACCTTAAAAAATAAGATTAACGAAACACTTGTAATTAGCCATGCCGGAATACTAGTTCCATTCCTTCTCGGAATTGTTTCTTCCTATTGGGTATATGAAAAGTATGCGGCACAAACCACTTCCTTTCTTCCCTTTGCTCTTTTCATGGGAATATCAATGAGTATCACCGCTTTCCCTGTATTAGCTCGCATCATTCAAGAGAGGGGCATAACCTATACCCCACTTGGCATTTTATCAATAGCCTCTGCTGCGAACGACGACGTTACGGCATGGTGTTTACTTGCAATAGTCATTGCAATCGTAAAAGCAGGAACTTTCGTTAGCGCTTTGTTTGCTATTTTTCTAACCTTGGTATTTATCTTGTTTATGTTCCTTGTTGCACGCCCATTCTTTCAGAAAATAGGTAGCATATATGCAAACAATGAAGTCATAAATAAAACATTTGTCTCCTTTATTTTCTTAACAATCATTATCTCTGCAACAATAACGGAGCTTATCGGAATTCATGCTATATTTGGAGCTTTCTTAGCCGGAGTAATCATGCCATCGAATTTATCATTCCGACGAATAATGATAGAAAAAGTAGAGGATGTGACACTCGCTTTCTTTCTTCCTTTATTCTTTGTATATACGGGATTAAACACCAATCTTTTTCTTATAAACACGCCTGATATGTGGATTGCGTGTCTACTTTTCATCTTCATCGCTATTCTAGGTAAATTTGGAGGATGCTCTATTGCTGCAAAATTAGTGGGAGAGACTTGGCACAACAGCCTTACAATTGGTATGCTAATGAATACCCGTGGCTTGATGGAACTCGTGGCTCTTAATATTGGCTATGAAATGGGAGTACTTCCTAAACCTATTTTTGCCATCATGATAATCATGGCTTTGGCTACGACTTTTATGACTACTCCTGCACTTAACTTTATTCAATATCTGTTTGCAAAGAAAGCAACCAACAATGTCCATGTACCTAAACTAATGTTAACTTTTGGGCGCCCGGAAAGTGGAAAGAGCTTACTCTCTATCTTTCATCTACTCTTTGGAGATAAATTAAAAGAAAAGCATGTAATTGCGGCACATTATACAATGGGAACTGACCTCAACCTAGTTTCAGCGGAACATTATTCAAAGGATAGTTTTCATTTGCTCAATAAAGAAGCTACGGCTATAAATCTTGAGGTTGATAAACGATATAAGTTAACCGACGATATCGTAAACGAAATTACACAAACAATAATCAAGGAAAATATTGATTATTTACTAATTGGCGCAGGACATAAACTTTTGGATGTAAAACCGGCAGAAGATAAAAAAGCCAACGGTGGATTTCTCTGTTCTTTTTTAACTCACCTCAAAGAAAAGACGTTCCAACTCCCTGGTGCTCTTATGACCGAAAAGACAGAAGAGATTATGGAACGAATAGAATGTAATGTAATGGTTCTTATTAATCACAGATACAGTTCTATCTCAAAAGTATTTATCATAATTAATAGCAAAGAGGATTTTATTTTCCTCACATATTTAGATGCGATTCTGCAAAAGTCGCCTGCTGCAAGTATTTATCAGCTAGGAGGTCTGAGCAAGGACTTAGATTTACGTGCAAAAATGGATTCAACTCTTGCAAAATACCCCGATAAAGTAGGCCTTCACAAATACACCCAACTTTCTGAATTATCGTTTGAAAGGAAAAAGGATCATCTCATTATTTCCAGTTATGCAACGTGCAAATATCTGGCCAAAATTTATCATTCTTTTAATTCACTTCCTTCCTATTTAGCCATACGTCAACGTATTCAGAATACTTGAAAAGGACTTCTTAAAATTAAAGGACTTCTTGTAGAGACAAGAGGCCCCATTAGCAGGCGTAAATAAGGAAATTATAGCTTAGAGTAACTCCTCTTCAAACAAGATACTACATATTGGGAAGAAGCTATTTTCTCCACATGTGCAAAAAGAGCCTCAGAGGTATAGTTATTTATCGTACCATGCATCTGAAACAGAGCTTCGGAAAGAGCTTGCACTTGTTCAACAGGAACACGTAATCCTTGTGCAGTCCCTACGATGGCTTCAGGTACTACCTCTGTGCAAACCACAGGAAGCCCTGTACTCAAGGCTTCAAGTACAGCAATAGATTGTGATTCCACACGGCTAGCTAACACAAAAGCATCCGATTCATATAATCTTTCACGCACTTCTTCTGGAGAGAGCCAACCTAAAAAATGAATCTGTGCACGAAAATCACAAGCACAAAGTACGCGTTGAAAATCATTATGTTCAAAACCATCTCCTCCAATCCAGAGTTCTGCATCAGAAGGACTTCCGGTCTCTTGCAGCCGATGACAAAAAGCATCAAAGGCAGGAAGAAGAATATCGTACCCTTTTACATCACGATAACTGTTCATTGTGATAAAGCGAAAAGGATGAGTAACCTTCTTTACCTTTGAAGGAGCAAAGAAAGCTGTATCTACCATATTCGAGAGAACCTCAATAGGTACTTCGCAAGTTAAATATTCTCGGATTTTGGGTATCAACTGATCAGAAACCGACAAGATAGTCTGCGCATTTGAAAAAGCCAATTGTAAAAAAGGAGTATATGCTGGTTTAAAACTACTTGAAGCCAATTCACTCTTCATTCCAAAGATGCCACGGTGTTCAGTAAGCACATAAGGGATGCCATACTTCTTATACAACAAAAAAGCGGCATAGCCTGCCCAAGTACTGCTGTGCGCATGAATAATACGAGGGCGACCGAAAAGTTTTTCATATTCTTCAAAACAAAGAACCGTAAAATGAGCCCAACGCACAATATTAGGCATATCGCAAAACGGTAAACGACGAAAATATTTTCGATAAGTTAGGATCCCTTCATCGTCCCACAATTCAGCATTCCAAGAATCAAAGAGCAACGTTTTCGCATATGTTCTCCAGGGTAATAGTACAGGAGCTAATACATCCGCACGCAAGTCACTATTAGTAAGTGCCAAGGCTTGATCACGACAGAATTCTCCTCCCATGGGATAATACCAAGAAGGAAGTATTAGTACATCCGCAGGCGTTGATTTTGGCCACCGAGATTGTGCTTCCTTACGATGTAATAATAAGCCTCTTTTCATAGCTCCTTAATAAATAATAGAACCAGCATAATTGAGCAGCCAAGCCTGCAGCTGCAGTCAAACTAAACAACAAGATACAACTTTCGAAGGAGTGTAGCCAGATTCCAATCATCAAAGCAAGGAAGCGCGATACAAGCATGCCTATTTCAAAGAGAAGAGCCATTCGCTGCGAGCCAAAAATACTAGGCAAAGAGCACAACGGGCCACATAATAAAGTAAAAAGGAAAAGAGGCATCGACATACGTAAGTAAAGCGTAACTTTGCCCCATTGAGTTCCTAAATAAAAATCGACAATCCATGGAATTAAGAAATAAATCATCGACATAGCAGGTAGGGCAATCAAAAAGGTGCGTTTGGTTAGTTTATAAACCGAAGATAACACTGATTGGTTTTGGGTAACACGCGCTGCTATATTTTGAGAGAGCACTTGTTCAAGGGAACCACTCAGCAATCCAATAGGCCGAAAGCCCAACATTAGGCACATCGAATATAATCCAACATCTTCCATACCAAAGTAAGCAGGAAGGAGTAGCATCACCAAACTAGCTAGCACATAATTAACCACCGTATGCGGTAAATAATACCTCGGGAACTTAGCATGCCGACAAGCCACTTCACGCATTAAAGGACGATTAAAACGAAAAAGACTACGCAACCCACTCCTTTTAAAGGTCGCTGGGATCAAGCCTATCAGATAGCTCAATTGATTGGCTGCGATTAATGCCGCAGCTCCCGAAACAAAAACAATAGAAAGGGAGTAGAGAAAACCAAAACCGACCTTCAGTAAGTTATTACTTGCAACTTGAATCACTCCATACGTAGCTGTGCGAAAGAATTGTTTGTGATAGTTGAACCAATAGCAAAAAGCCTGACCAAGTGCTGAAAGGAAAACAAAAATCGGTATCATTATAACATAAGGCTGCAATTCTTGATAATGAATAAAAGTAAGAATCGGCCTACTGAAACACAATAAAAGGAAAGTCAGAAATAAAGAAAAAGCCAAATTGAGTAATAAAGAGAGATCGAACACCGCAGCAGCACGTTCACGCTTTGGCTCAATAAGAATGGCAAATTCGTATTTTCCTCCGGCAAAAAGAGAAAGTACGCCACATAATGCCAAAAAAAGTCCTAAAACTCCAATATCCGCTTTGCTGTAAATACGCGCAACAAGAGGTAAAAGAGAAAAAGCAATTAGTTGTCCCAGCACATTTCCAGTGAGAAGTTTGGCACTATTACGCACAAACTCTCGTTGGAAAATAGAACTGAGCTGATTCATCGCCCTAACCATTGTTCTGGGTTCAACTTCGTTTTCTCATTGCGCAACTGAAAGTGAAGTACTGTGCGTCCTCCATCATTAGGATCAGAGAATATATGACCCAACGATTGTCGGGCACTCACTTTTTGCCCTTGCCGTACATTCACTGAAGACAAGTTACAATATACCGACAAATAAGATCCATGCCGAACAATTACATTAGAAAGACCATTTACTTGAAAGACTGAGGCCACTTCACCCTCAAATATCGAACGCGCTTGTGCTCCGGGCTGGCCTTGTATATTAACCCCTTTGCTGTCGAGACGTACTCCATGCATTCCTGCGACATTATACTCTCCATAGCGATTCACGATTAAGTAAGTACCTGTTATAGGAATTGGCAAACGACCACGATTACTTGAAAATCCACCTGATAGTTTTTGGTCTTCGTTACTCGAGAAAGCCAACATCGGTTCCGCTTTCTTTTTGCTAACTATTGTTTCTCTTTTTGGCCTCTCTCTCTCAGCCAATTTTCCACTAGAGACAGACGTATTATTAGCATTAGCTTTCTTCTCAGCTGCCTCACGAGCAGCTTCACGAGCGGCTGCGGCTGCCTCAGCAGCTTCACGAGCCTTCTTCTCAGCAAGTGCTCTTTTACGAGCAGCTTCTACAGCACGTTTACGAGCTTTTTCTATTTCGATAGACACTTGTCTATCAATCTCTGCATTTAACCTTGAAGCCACTTTTCTAGTCTTACCAATTTCAACCCGTAGCCCCTTCTGTTCTTTTTGCAACTGACCCACAATTTCTTGTTTCTGCGCTTCTTGCGCCTCCAATTTTTTGCGCTGCTGCTCATGTTCGTTTAAAAGAACATGCTTGGCCTGACGAACTTCGTTCAGCTCGTTTTGTTTCAACTTGATCTTAGCTTGTTGCTGCATAATATTGGCAGCTAAAACACGCTGGTAACCTGCATAATCCTTCAGATAACGCAAACGACGATACGCTTGTCGAAAAGTAGAAGCCGAAAAAAGGAAAGTTAACTTCTCGTGCATCGATTTTACACGATACATGTTCTGCAAACTCTTCGCATACTTAGTCTTACGAAGTTGCAACTGTTCATTTAACTGTCCAAGATGACTATTCAAGGTATCTGCTTCCTTATTAATAATCTGTACATCAGAAGCGATACCTGCTATATAATATTTTCGTTCCTCTATTTGCCCATTTAACGTACCGATTGTATGTAATTGAGCTTTCACCGTTTTTTGATTTGTAGTAAGAAGGTGCTCTTTTTTAGAGATCTCTTTTTGCAACTGCATACGTTTCGTTTGCAGTTCTTTAATTTTCGAGTTAGTCTGTGCCGGTGACGAAAGCGAAAAAAGAGTAATTAAGAAAAGACAAAAAATACGCATCATAAAGTAGAAAACATTTTCATTATATCTTTCATTTCTATTTTCTCATACTTCGAAGAAATAGAGGTATCGGGCTTCCAAGTTCCAATTTCAGTCAACTTAGAGAGTTCCATTTCAAGAATAATCTCTTTCATCGTTCCTTCAAAAGAAGCACGTATTAAAGTCGGATATTCCTGTCCCTGAACCGTTTCACGATTATCGTACTTCCAAAGTGTAGAAAATGCTGTTGATGTTTTCTTGACTTCAGTAAGTGCCAACTTAGCAGTACTGTTATTCACACGAAAAAAATAGCTTAGCTCACCTTCTTCGTGTGAAAGCACACTAGTATTAGGCTCTGAAGAAGCTATCAGTTTCATTTCGCGTATCTGAGCAACCGACATATTTGGAATGCCCGGACGGAATATATCCCCTACAAAAAGAGCTTGTAAGGCATAAAAGTCAAGATTCGTACCTGTCGTTTCTTTTATGTTTTTCATATCCTCCTGCACATATTTTTTATGGATGCGATCAATAATCAATATTTTCTCAGGAGTGGCTTCCACACGAACAGCCTCCGTGCCCAAGAAAGGAA
>Ga0302211_10000682_pt1 | contig 11545 bp, 11 predicted proteins | sample II_Fen_E3_3_FD_200234 | JGI IMG/M metagenome (GOLD analysis project Ga0302211, IMG submission 200234) | Peat permafrost microbial communities from Stordalen Mire near Abisko, Sweden - II_Fen_E3_3 | ecosystem: Environmental > Terrestrial > Soil > Wetlands > Permafrost | place: Sweden: Abisko... | reverse complement strand
CGTATACAAAGGACCCCGCCGTGCAAGTAACAAATACGCAATATCAAAACATTAAAAACATCCTTACGGAAGCTCATAAACAGCAATAATAAAACATATTTTAGTGATAACAAAAAACAGCAAAAAAGCTCTGCAAAATTTTGCAGAGCTTTTTTGTATAGAGATTTCCCGAACTATTTTTAAGCCAACTTACTTTGGCTATCTTCTTGATTTTTTTCTTTTACTTTCATAATCTTATAAATCACACCAAGAGCCATAAACCATACTGGCGTTACAAAGAGAGCTACCCTTGTTTCTTCATTGAATGCCAATACAACAAGCACAAAAGCAAAAAAAGCTAAAATAATATAATTGATAACGGGATAGAGCGGCATTTTGAATTTACTTTTAGCCGCAAGGGCTGGATTCTTTTTACGATATTTCAAATGGCAAATAACAATCATTGCCCATATAAAAATAAAGCAAAAGGTTGATATACTCGTAATGAGGACAAATACACCTTCCGGCATAATATAGTTCAAAATAACAGAAATCAAAATAACAATCGCTGAAAAAATTGTTGCATTCGCCGGCACATGATTCACAGTTAAATTTCTCATGGCTGCCGGTGCATTATTTTCTTTAGCCAATGAATAAACCATCCGGCTCGTGCTGAAAATACCGCTGTTACAAGCCGATGCCGCCGATGTCAGTACAACAAAATTTACAATCGTTGCGGCAGCGCCAATTCCGACTGCAGCAAAGACTTGGACAAACGGGCTTTTATCCGGACTGATTGAATTCCATGGATAAATACTCATAATAACAAAAAGGGCACCAATATAGAAAAGAATAATACGAATTGGAATATTGTTAATCGCTTGTGGAATAACATGTTCTGGATTTTCCGTTTCACCAGCTGTTAAACCTACTAATTCAATACCTGTAAACGCAAATACAACCATTTGAAACGAAAGGACAAAACCACCCGCACCATTTGGGAACCAACCGCCATGCGTCCAAAGGTTGGTAAAGCTTGATACACCAACATCGGTAGAAAATACTTTAAAAACCATAATGAGACCGATTGCAATGAGAGATACGATCGCTATAACCTTAATCAAGGCAAACCAAAATTCCATTTCACCAAACAATTTTACAGCAGTCAAGTTCATGAGCAGTAAAATGATCAAAATGATCAAACTTGGTACCCATTGAGCGATATCAGGAAACCAATACTGTATATAAAGCCCCGCCGCTGTTACATCAGCCATTGCCAAGGAAATCCAGCAAAACCAATAGGTCCATCCCGTAATGAATGCTGCCCCATTGCCCAAATATTCACGAACAAAATCGACAAAAGAACGATACTGTAAATTAGAGAGCAACAATTCTCCCAAGGCACGCATAACAAAAAAACAAATTGCCCCTGTTATCATATACGCAAATAAAATAGATGGGCCTGCCAAATGAATGGATCTGCCTGAACCTAGAAATAATCCCGTACCAATGGCACCGCCAATCGCCAATAATTGTACATGACGATTTTTTAATCCTCTCGATAAATTTTCATTTTCTGCCATATATAGATTCCACCTTTCGAAATATTACCATTTTAGTATTTTATAACTACAACTACCAATAAAAAACTTTCTAATTCCGTTATAAATTTACAGTTAAACTACTCGCATACTTCCCTCCATACATGAATGGAGACCTCTCGCAAAAATACAGAAAGAGGCCAAATATATAAATTTGGCCTCAAAAAATACAACAATTCATTTGCTCTGTCCTTTTACCTGAGAGATTCACTAATTTATTAAAATCAGCTTGCTCCTTCGGTGCTCTATTGAGGCTCTCCAGAGTTTCGTCCAATAACGGTCCTTTTGCCTGAAAGCATAACATCTTCGGCGGATTCTAAAATCGCTCTCCCATTATCTTCATACGAAATTCAATATTCAATTTGTGATATACTCACATACTTTATCATCAGTTTTAAGAAATGTCAACTTCACACAGCTACCTGTGCCTTTTCTTTATGAGATAAATACACGAACCCGCCACCTAAGATCGTGGATTTATACCATAGTAACAAATCAATCGTTTTCAATTCGCCACTATCAAATACTTTTACAAAAGCAGCACTGCCATTTTCTTCATAAGAAATGGCGACAACCGTTACCCAATGCCATGAATCGAGATTTTCGACTTTCCCATTTGATAAATTCAAAAATGCGACTGGCATATCCTTGATCAATGCAGCCTCAATAAAATGAATAAGTTGCGTAATTGGCGGTCGCGAGCAAGGCACCGCCGCGACCTCAAATCGCGAAAAATCAAAATTCAAACCCTTTGCATCGATATAATCTGCCATCAAGTCACAAAAAAGTTTACTCGACGAAATACCTCGCACCGTCGGGGTGACATACTGCCAGCTTTCTTCCATCCGCTTCAACCAATTTTCTTTTGGCATTCTATTCCTATCCGGATTCGTCAAATAAAACATAATATTGCAAGCCACCGATGGTCCACAGCCAGAGGCACGCTGCCACTGTGTTTTATACCAATCTTGGTCGCAGCCATAATAAGACATTTTACTGGATTCATCTATAACCAATAGCGAATCTGAATTTAAAATCGATTTTGTAATCATATATTGCACCACCTTTTTTCTCTATAAATTGCATTTAATATTCTATATGACAACTGTGTCTTTACAAACCCCGCTCAATTTTATATTCCTTATAACCACCCGAAAGATTATATACCTTGGAAAAGCCCAGGTTGATTAATACATTTTGCGCCGCATTCCCCGTTACACCTTTATTACAATGAACTACTATAGCCTGCTCTTTGGCAAACTGTCCTGCTTGGTTTTGAATATCCGCTAATGGTATATTGATAGCACCATCAATATGACCTTTGGCAAAGTCTTTATTACTTCTCACATCAATGACGGTATAAGACTCCCGATTCTTCATAAGCGTCTTGGCTGTAATAATTTTGCGACCACGCTGCAAAGCATTATCTAGTATCATGCCCGTATAAAGTACTGGATCTTTGGTCGTAGCAAACGGCGGCGCATATGCCAAATCAAGATGTGCCAAATCACCGACTTTTGCCCCAAATGTAATAGCCGTCACAAATACATCCAGCCGTTTATCTACACCTTTTTTACCGATAATTTGCACGCCCAGCAGTTTTTGTGTTTTTCGATCGGCGACTGCCTTAATGATTAGTTCTGAACTACCGGCAAAATACTCTGTCTGATTTGGCTTTATATTATGAATAACTTCTACATCATAACCGGCTTTTTTAGCGGCTGTTTCTGTATAGCCGGTTTGACCACAGCTTAAATCAAAAACTTGTACAATGCCTGTACCTAATACGCCACGAAACGTCAAATCACCACCGGTAATAACATCACCAGCAATTCGGCCCATTTTGTTTGCCGTTGACCCCATTGGTCGATAACAAGGTGTACCATCAATCAGTAAATAACTTTCGGCGCAATCTCCCACCGCATAAATACCTGAAATTGAAGTTTCCATTCGTGTATCAACCGCAATAGCTCCCGTACTACCAAGTTTGATACCCGCTTTTTGGGCAAGTTCTACCGCTGGCTTGACGCCAACGGAAAGGATCACTAAATCTGCTGGCAGTACGCGGCCACGATCCGTCCGCACGGTTTTAGTCAATGCATCAATTGCCTGCACCTTTTCATCGGTAAATACCTGAACCTGATGTGCCTGTAATTCCTGTTTGATGCGGATTGACAGCTCATCATCATAAGATGGCATAACCTTGGGCAGCGCTTCAACAACCGTAACCTGGATACCTTTTCTACTCAAGTTTTCAGCGATTTCCAATCCGATGAAACCACTACCAACAATTACCGCGGTCTGCGGCTCTTTTTCCCTAATATACGTTTTGATTTTATCGGCACTCACAATGTTTCGCAAATAAAATACATGCTCCGCTTCTTTCCCTAAAATAGGCGGAGACACAACATTTGCCCCTGTCGCCAAAACCAGAATATCATATTTATCAAAAAAGGTGGCACCTGTCTGCAAATTTTTAACCTGCAGTGTTTGCGCCTTTGCATCCAGACTCAAAACTTCATGCCCCGTAAAAACATCAATGGCAAAACGCTTTTTAAACCAGAGCGGATCGCGGGGATTTAGCTGCTCTCTCTCAATATAATCTTCACCAATATAATAAGGCAGACCACAAACGGAGTAGGAAATGTCGTAATCTTTTTCATAAATGATAATCTCAGCCGCTAAATTATTCCGGCGTGCTTTCGCCGCAACCGATGTCCCTGCCGCCACAGAACCAATAATAACAATTCTCATTTTGAATCTCACTCCCTCATATACTAAATTGCTTCTGTTTTACTTCGTAACGATCACAACAATCAACTTTCCCCCACCGCCATTTTTTCTGATTTTCTAAATCCTGTTGGTAGCGACTCGTATTCCGTAAAGTATCATAAATCAAGGTATCAATAAATTTTAAATCTGTCGTTTTTAGCAAAGAATAATAGACCCATTGTGCATATTTCCGGTCAGTGATCAGTCCCGCATTTTTTAAATAAATTAAATGGCGTGAAGCCTTCGCTTGTGAAATCTGCAACGTTTCCATCACGTCGCAAACGCAAAGTTCTTGTTCATATAATAAATTCAAAATTCGCAGTCGCGTTTCATCCGATAATGCTTTTAAAACATCTACTAAATTTTCCATCCACACACCTCAATGTAATATAATCGTATAATCGTTCAAGCGATTATACGATTATATTACATTGTTGATAGGCACAAAGTCAATAAAAAATAGTAAAAATAACAAACGCTTCACGTTGATTCACTAAAATAGAAAACGAAATAGTAGAAAAATATCGTAAAATAAGCTATACTAGTACTAATGAATTTTTAATTGTTATTATATAATAATTATTGTAAAAGAGGATAAAACTATGAATTTTAACAAAACCCAACTCGAAGCAAGCAATCAATTTGAAATAAGCATTGCCAAATATATCAACCATTTTATTCGGGCGCTTCATGTTCTTTTTAGTATAGCGCTCATGATCACAGTGATACTCACACTCGTCATTTTTTCTACGGATATCTATCAGATTTTTTTCAATGGCAATTTAGCGACAGGTACCATCCATGCATTGGGTTCACTTTTAGTTTTATGGACATTATCTGAACTGCTGCATTCCGAAGTTCGCTCACTTATGGGTGAACGCATACAAGTTTCGATTTTTATTGAAGTTGCTATCGCGGCATTTGTTCGTAAACTGCTGGTTATCAGTACTGAAGGCGTGCCTTTGATGGATGCCAGCGTTTACTTAGTCAGCCTCTTGGTACTTGGTATCGTCTATTGGATTTTGCACACGCAAAATTACAACAAAAAAGACCTTAAAAGTTCTGCTACCTAAAAACACAACTTCACACAACTAAAAAAACGCCGCGCAAATTGCAAAATTCACGCGGCGTTTTTTTTTACGAAATTATAGTCTATTATTATTTTTTTACGGCAACAAAACGATCCGCTGCGCGTTTTAAAATGCGATCAACCATTCCATCCTTATCTTTATCCAAAGCATCACGGCTATCAATCATTTTCCATATAGGCTGTCTAGTTTTTGTATCAAGTAAAGTTAATTCTATAGCCGTATGCGCGGTTACCGCATCATGCGCTGGTATAAGCCGACTTTCCGTCACCGGTACATGAACCCATTCATCCACTGTCACCTGTGATCCATCCCTAGCCGTTACAACCTTATTGAATCGTACCTCTTTTGTTGTTTGATACAATTCAACACGATCCGGAATATGTTCTACGGTATCTTGATAAACGCGGTAACGCACCTGCAAAATCGCCTGACAATAAAAATCGGCACCATCTTGAAGCGCTTTTTGATAGCGCCCCGGATCACTTGTCGCTAAAGCAACAATATCATCGCCACTAGAATTGCTCAGTTTTCCCACCAATTCTTCTTGACGCAAAAACGAAAGCCCCGCCTGGGCAAAATTTAGGTTGGACGAAAAAGCCGCTTCGACTTTATCAATTAAAATATATCGTTTTAAATCATCCGCCTGCACATCATCCGAAAATTCAATTTTGAGAAACACCTTTTTCATTCCACTAAAATCATACCCAGATTTTTTCCATTCATCTTTTCGCTCATCAGCCCTTGTCTGTGTTGGCAACAGACAAATAAACGCGAACAGCAGCAGCCATATTCCAGTTTTTAGTAAGGGCTTCATTAAGATCCCCCTCGCTTTCTTTTTCTTAAAACTAGAATTCTATATGTTTATAAAATATTCCTTCAAACCCATCTAGGCTTTTTCAGCTATAATTGCATACATTTCTGCATTGAGATCAAACTGCTCAAGTACAGAAAAACCCTCTTGCGCCAATACGCCAGCCAAAGCACTGCCATCAATTCGTTCTTCAATCGGCGGTCCCATCTTACTGTTTTCATTTTTAGTCCACTCTAAAATATAAAAACGCCCCTGTGGCCGTAAAATCCGTTTTGCTTCTTGAAAAAAAGCAACTGGATCATCAACTTCATGAACCACCAAACAGGCCAGCGCGGATTGGACGGCTTGATCAGACAGTCCAAAATCAGTTTCCGCCGTCTGGATAATTTCTATATTTGTATAGTTCTTTTCTTCAGCCTTCGCCCGAACTACATCCAACATTTCGGACATGATATCCAGCGCATATACTTTCCCTTGCAGACCGATCACGCGAGCTGCTGGTAGTGTAAAATAACCTGACCCGCAACCAATATCGGCCAATATATCCCCTTCAGCTACCCCCAAACGCGACAAAGTTTCTTCCGGTGGCAAAAGTTTACGACGTTCGGGATTATCCAATTTGTGCTGATTGACTGGATTAAATTTATGAACCATATACTATCATTCCCTCAAACTCATTTAAAATAATTTAAAATTCCATAACTTCAAACAACAACATCATATCACCTATGGAACGCTATAGCCATATCCCCTTTGAGTTTTCTTTTATTTAGCAAGCGTATTTGCATACATGGTTTTCAATAAAGCAATTAGCTCCTGTTGCTGTGATGTTGACAAAGCCGCCAATGTTTGTTCACGATGCTTTGCTACAATCTGAATCAAGTCAGGATACTGCTCCAGAGCGATCGCCGTCAAATATATATTTTTCTCCCTTTTATCCGTACCTACCTTGCGTTCAATAAAACCTTTTTTTTCTAATTTAACGAGACTTTTTGAAATAGCTGCCGGTTCAATATTCAAATAACTTGATAAAGCAACTTGTGACATATTACCCTTTTCTTTAATCATTTTAAGAATCGTCCACTCGGAACTGAAAATCCCGTACTCACCTAGCAAATAATTTAAATTTTTTGATATAGCACGTGTCGTTTGATAAAGTTGATGCATCAATCGATCCGATGTTTCTAAATTTTGCGTTTGCTCTACTGGTTGAATAATAATCACTCCCTCTTGTCTAATTTATAACAGACAATCAAACAGAATGCAATTTTTTTGCAAAATCAATCCATATTTTCTTCCACTTCGACCACCGCTTGTTTTTTTGGTTTCAATAACCACTGCAAAATAAATAGAATCAAAAACAATACCATTGCCCCTGCCGAATACTTATACATATTGATAAAACCAACATCACCCGCAATCGCACCAAGACCAATCGCCCCCGCGCTCGTTCCCACATCCAACATATTATAAAAAGTAGCACTCGCTCCACTGCGGCGGCTTGGTCTGACTAAATTCAGCATCCAAGTCATTAATGCTGGAAGCAAAAATCCGCCCCCAAGTCCATATAAAACCGCAGCACTAAGCAACATAACCAAAGTTGTCGTCTGAATTAGGACTAACAATGCCGCAAATAACAAAACAGCCCCAGGCAGTATAATCCAGGCAGCACCTTTGCTGTCAAAAATACGTCCGCCAATCGGTCGTGAAATAAACACGCATAAAGTTCCCACGATAAAAAAATATCCAGCATCCGGTATCTGTGCTTCATGTGCCAACATCGCAATAAAGGTATTGATACTCCCGTAGCTAATCCCAAACAGCATCGTAAGTAAAGCTGGTATCCCCGTTCCTTTTTCAAACAGCTTATCCAGTAATGATATATTGACGACTGATTTTTTTTCATCGGGTACAAATTTGGGCACCGTACATAATTTTGTTCCCAAAATAGCCAATCCTGAAGCCAAAGCCGCAATCAAAAACATCGGCACAAAACCATAATCTGTAATCAACAGCACCCCAGCTGCCGGTGCTAAAGCCATGGCAGCGGTACTTCCCAAGCCAAAATAACCGATACCTTCCCCGCGCCGCGAAGCTGGTATAATATCAGCGGCAATAACCGCCGAAAAAGTCGTTGTCAACCCAAAACCAAATCCATGCAAAACGCGCAAAGCAATCATCTCATTGACCGAATTAAAGAGCGCGTAACCAATTGTACAAAAGACCGATATACCCAGTCCCAAATACAAGCAATTTTTCTTTCCTACCGTACTAACCCCTAAATCCGTAAACAATCGAATAAAAATAGCTGAAAAACCAAAAACACCCGTGATAATGCCAATTTCTGCTCCAGTTGCTCCATTTGCTGCAGCGTAAAGCGGCAATGTCGGCAGTAAAATATGAAATCCACCAAATAATAATGCATTCGAACATACCAAAGCGATGAAATTTTTTGTCCATAAATTTATCTTTTCCATTTATTTCTCCTTTAACTAAGCTTTTTAAGCTTCCCTTGTTAATAGTTAACTAGTTAACTATTAAATTATTATTCGACAAAAAACACATACGCAGGAAGCTGCACTCTGCTAATATTTTTTATGTTCTGCTAAATAAATAGTTAACTAGTTGATTATACTGCAAAAGAAATAAGCTGTCAACGACTGACGATCCTGTCTCATTGTAATGAATCGCGTCAAAAAATAAAATGAGCCTTTTTCTAAAAAGAAAAGCTCATTTTATACAAAAACCACAAATAGGCCTGCTCAAACTTCCCGATAAGCATTCTTTAACAGAAGAATTTCTGCCTGGTAACCAGATAATTCATTCGGTGTTTCCAAGAAAAATGGCAGATGTCGACACTGCGGATGATTGATTAAAGCAAAAATTGCTTTCTCGCCAATTGATCCCTGTCCAATTTTTTCATGTCGATCTTTATGACTGGCAAACGGATTCTTACTATCATTCAAATGAATTGCCTTGAGTTTATCCAGACCAATGATTCGATCAAATTTTTCAAGTACACCATCTAAATCATTCACAAGATCATATCCGGCATCATAGACATGACAGGTATCAAGGCAAACTCCCAGCTTGTCACTGCATTGAACTCGATCCATAATTTCGCGTAATTCTTCAAACTGACTGCCAACTTCGCTCCCTTTCCCCGCCATGGTTTCAAGTAGCACCGTCGTTTTTAGATCCGCCGTCAAATTTTGATTGAGCATTTCTGAAATCAACTTGATACCAGCTTCTATCCCTTGCCCAACATGACTTCCTGGATGAAAGTTATAGAAACTATCGGGAATCTGTTCCATTCTCTGCAAATCATCCGCGAACATCGCCCAAGCAAATTGCCGAGTCGCTTCACTTGCCGAACACGCATTCAATGTATAAGGTGCATGTGCCAAAATCGTAGCGAATTGATTGGCTTTCGCCAATTCTTTAAACTGTTGCAAATCCTCCAAGTCAAGTACTTTAGCTTTCCCACCGCGAGGATTACGAGTAAAAAATTGAAATGTGTTACCACCTATCTGCAACGCTTCCTCTCCCATATGTCTAAAACCTTTTGCCACAGACAAATGACAACCTATCTTCATCAAAAATATCCCCCTCATGCTCACATCAATTCTGCATTTATTATAACTCTGATGTATTTTTCTGTCAGTAAAAAACAATTTCAGCCTCAAATCTACCGATTTATGATAAAATGAATTAACTATTGTTTTTAACATCGGACGAAAGCCATTACGTTTGGCGATTAAAATCATACTGAAGGTGGTATTTTATGCGTAAATTTATCAGAACCCTCCTTATCATCCTAATTCTTGCCAGTTTAGGAAGTTTTGCTTATCGCAGCTCCTACGACAACCGTTCCGCCAGCAATCTGTCAGCCTACTGCAATATTGATTTCCGCAGTACCATTGATCCAGCGACAAACAAAATCAATCGAGTCACCTTATCGCTGCTTGATTTTAGATTTTCAAACCAGCCACTCGAAAATTTTTGTCGAATTGACATTGATGGGAAAGAGTATCAGCTTGATGCCTTCGAAACAACATCGCAAGCACCTACTTATTCCCTCCAAGATTTCAGTAATGTGAATAGCTTCAAATATACCAACCATCTAATCGTCGACTTCCCACCGCAAATCCAAAAAGAAATTGCGGCAGCAAAACAAATAAAAATATCCTTCCAGTACAAAGGCAATCCCACCCCCATTGAGCTTCCCCTTAGTGATGTAGATTTAACCTATTGGAAAAAACAATTACTCTTATTATAAAAAAATCGAGTAGGAGGCTATTTATTATTTAAATAGCCGACCTCTCACACCACCGTACGTACCGTTCGGTATACGGCGGTTCAACAGGAATTAATGTCCCAATGAATATCTTTTACTGATTGATACGAAACCGTTCTTCTCTAGGTATTCGTTGGTTAGTGTCCTTGCAAGGATTGGGCTATTGGCTGTATGCCAATAGCTCTTTCTTGTATTGGCATACTCCCATGCTTTGGACTTGGTAATACCCAATTTTACAAGATTGACGTACTTGGTTTTTACTTTCTTCCATTGTTTCCAAATGCACATCCTAATCCGTCTTCTGAGCCACTTATCCAAAGTTTTCGCAAGTTTATTCATATCTGCCATATTAAAATAGTTCACCCAGCCGATTATGCACTGTCTGAGTTTTTCCATTCTTTGCCCCATACTCATACTCTTGCTCCTCCCTGTTATCTCTTTAAGTTTTTGCTTAAATTTCTCAACAGGCTTTGGGTGTACCCGGATTCCAATCCCACCTTTTTTATAATAAAACGAGTATCCTAAAAATTTCAGTTTCCATGGTCTATCTACTGCACTCTTTTCTTTATTGACTTTAAGCTTTAGCTTTTCTTCAATAAATCGAGTAATACTTGCCATAACACGTTCTGCCGATTTCTTACTTTTGACGTATATGTTCGCATCATCCGCATAACGGCAGAATTTCAGACCCCTCCGAGCGAGTTCTTTATCCAACTCGTTTAACATGACGTTGCTCAAAAGTGGAGACAAATTGCCCCCTTGCGGACAGCCAATCTCTGTTTCCTCTACCGTTCCATTTATCATAACTCCTGATCTTAAATACTTTCGTATGAGAGATAATACCCGACCGTCTTTAATTGTTTCGGCCAGCAGGCGCATTAGTTTGTCATGGTTTACGGTATCGAAATACTTGGCAAGGTCAATGTCCACAGTCCATTTGTAGCCTGTATCTATATATTCCTTACATTTCAAGACTGCCTCTTTGGCACTTTTG
>Ga0302211_10000676_pt1 | contig 11571 bp, 12 predicted proteins | sample II_Fen_E3_3_FD_200234 | JGI IMG/M metagenome (GOLD analysis project Ga0302211, IMG submission 200234) | Peat permafrost microbial communities from Stordalen Mire near Abisko, Sweden - II_Fen_E3_3 | ecosystem: Environmental > Terrestrial > Soil > Wetlands > Permafrost | place: Sweden: Abisko... | reverse complement strand
AATCGAGGATGATGCGAATGGCAAACAAATCGTAGATGTGCTCGAATTCGCAATGCTGCTTCTTCATCTTATTCCATATAGAATGGATGCTTTTTGTACGCCCTTTTATAGAAAAGGTGAGGCCGGCAGCTTCGATTTTCCGTTTTATAGGATCAATAAACGAGGTGATATAACGTTCACGCGAACTCTTCGATTCGTTCAGCTTCTCCTTTATCTTTTGATAAACTTCGGGCTCGGTATATTTCAGAGAAAGATCTTCTAACTCCGATTTTATTTTATAAAGACCTAACTTATGCGAGAGTGGGGCATAGAGATAAGATGCCTCCCCGGCTATTTGACGACGGGCATTATCATCTTCTGCATGGCCTATCTGACGCATCAGGTTTACACGGCTAGCTATCATGATAAGGATAACACGCATATCTTCTGCAAACGACAGTAATAGGTCGCGGAAATTCTCGCTTTCAATAGTAGGAGCTTTGCGATAAAGCTCATCGGTTTTCTGTAATCCTCCTATAATGGCGCCTACATCGGAACCAAAAGCTTCACTGATTTGATCTTTTGAAAGGTAACCCGATTTCACTGCTTCGTGCAGCATCACACCTAAAAGGGGAGCTCCACGCATATTGAGTTCTTCGACTATAATCAATGCGGTTTGCAAATCGCGTATTACCGGATGCATGCCGAAAAGATTGCGCTTTGATCGGCCTAAACGCGCGGCTTCAATTAAAATTTCCTTTAAACGTTTGGCTTGTGTATACGAAACACTATCCCAAGCTGATTGGCGAAGGCGGCGATAGAGTATAATTAATTTGTGTCGTTCTATATCTGTAAGTTGCATCATATCGATATCCTATTGGTTTTCCAGCAGCGAAGATACGAAGAAAAAGTGAGAATAGATTAAAAAGACATTCCCTTTTACATTTTTTTTGGGGAAAGGGTACAAATTCGTGAAATAGTTTGTATCTTTGTCGTGAATTTATAGTAGACAATCAGTATGATTACAACGGAAGACAAAGAACTCCTCGCAAATAAAAAAATTAGCGAGGCACAAATTGCAGAGCAACTAAAATCATTCGCCAAGGGCTTTCCTTTTTTGCAACTTGACGCAGCGGCATCTATCGAAAAGGGTATCTTATTACCCCAAACAATTGAAGCACAAAATTATCTTAACATATGGGATGACTATCTCAAGGAAAACGGTCACAGCATTCTTAAATTTGTACCGGCTTCGGGTGCTGCCAGCCGAATGTTTAAAGATTTATTTGCTTTTGTAGAATCCGATTACAAAGAGCCAACTACTTCTTTTGAGAAGAACTTTATCGCCCATTTGTCGGAATTTGCATTCTACGACGATTTGAATGCAGCTTGCCAAAAGCTAACTCAAAAAGATATTCCTGCACTACTTGCCCAAGGAGATGCAAAAACAATCGTAAAGACTTTATTAGACAAGGATGGTTTGAACTACGGGCAATTGCCTAAAGGATTGCTTAAGTTTCACTCATATCCCGATGGGCCTCGTACGCCGCTTGAGGAGCATTTGGTAGAAGGTGCTTTGTATGCCGCTTCAAATGGAATAGTACGTTTGCACTTTACCGTATCGCCTGAGCATCGCGAGCTCTTCGAAACACTAGTAAATAAATGTAAAGCGAAATATGAAACTCAGTTTGGAGTGCACTATGAAGTAAGCTTCTCTGAACAGAAATCCAACACTGATACACTTGCTGTAGATATGAAGAATGAACCTTTCCGTATCAACGGAAAGCTATTGTTCCGCCCCGGAGGTCACGGTGCACTCATCGAGAATCTGAACGAACTAGACGCAGATGTCATCTTCATTAAAAATATTGATAATGTAGTTCCCGATCGCTTAAAGGCAGAAGTTACTGCGTATAAGAAGCTCATAGCAGGGGTACTGATTACTCTACAAAAGAAAGCTTTCGAATATCTACATTTACTCGACAGCGGAAAATACACTCCCGAACAGGTACGCGAAATTATTCAATTTGTGCAGAAAAAGCTTTGCATCAAGAATCCGGAGACTAAAACACTGGAAGATGCCAACTTAGTACTTTATCTAAAAAAGAAATTAAACCGTCCGATGCGTGTATGCGGCATGGTAAAGAACGTAGGCGAACCCGGTGGCGGCCCATTCTTAGCCTATAACTCCGACGGCACTATATCCTTACAAATACTAGAATCTTCACAAATTGACATGACCAACCCGACCAATAAATCGATGTTCGAAAAAGGTACGCATTTCAATCCGGTAGATCTAGTCTGCGCAATAAAAGATTATAAGGGGCAGAAATTCGATCTCGCCAAGTTTATCGACAAATCAACGGGCTTTATCTCGTACAAGTCGAAGAACGGCCGTGAACTTAAAGCACTCGAACTTCCCGGACTTTGGAACGGCGCAATGAGCAACTGGAATACAGTATTTGTAGAAGTATCACTAGGCACTTTCAACCCTGTAAAAACGGTGAACGACTTATTGCGTGAGCAACACCAATAGACAACACATTTATACGTCCAATCGCATAATATAGTCCTGCATAAAGAAACCTTCTCCAATGGGGAAATTTCCTTGACGCACGATGTGCATGCCCATTCGTTCATAGAAAAGGCGAGCACGATTATTGCGATTTACATTTAACTCAATACCACAAGGTGCAACCGGTTCTCCGAGACGCATTTTTGTGGTATTGAGTTTTTTTATATAGGCTACTGCATGCTGAAAGAGAGTTGCTCCATAATTCAATCCTTGTTTCCGGGGAAGTACATAAATCTTTTGCAAATGCCAAAGTTGCGGAGCTTCCTGGTCAATAGAAACATATCCGCAAGGTTCACGATGATCTTCACCATCCAACTCATAAAGCAGAAAATAGCGATGCCCCTGAGCCATCTGTTGAGCGAGCGAAGAAACAGAATACATCCATTCCATCATATAATCGATTTGTACCGGCGTCAATATTTCGCAATAAGTATGCGGAAAAATCTGCCATGCTAACTGATTTATTATCTTAGTATCAGCCTCTTTTGCTTGTAAAATACATACCATAAATTCGTTGAATTTCGTGTTAATGTGGTGCAAAAGTAGTAAATCTAAAGAAAAAGCAGAAAAAATTCGGAAGTTATTCAGAAAAAAAAACTATCTTTGTGGCTGAAAAATCATAAAGAATAAATAAAACGAAATAGCATTATGCCACAGTTAACAGGACAAATCTCTCAGGTTATCGGCCCGGTTGTCGATGTATATTTTGAGAGTGCTAAAGGGAAAAACGACCTGCCGCGTATTCACGACGCCATGTCGATCGCTTTAAAAAACGGCAAACAACTTATTATAGAGGTGCAGCAACACATTGGCGAAAGTACTGTACGTTGTGTGTCAATGGATTCGACCGATGGTTTGCAGCGAGGGCTGAAAGTAACTCCACTAGGAGAACCTATTCAAATGCCGGTAGGCGAACAGGTAAAAGGTCGATTAATGAACGTTATCGGCGATGCTGTAGATGGCATGAGCGACCTTGATAAAACAGGCTCGTATCCCATTCACCGTGAACCCCCTAAGTTCGAGGATTTAACTACTTCTCGTGATGTTCTTTATACCGGTATTAAAGTAATCGACTTGCTTGAGCCTTATGCTAAAGGCGGTAAGATTGGACTTTTCGGTGGAGCCGGCGTCGGCAAAACCGTACTCATCATGGAGCTCATCAATAATATCGCCAAACACGGAAATGGCTTTTCAGTCTTTGCCGGAGTAGGAGAGCGTACCCGTGAAGGTAACGACCTGTTACGTGAGATGATCGAGTCGGGTGTTATCCGTTATGGAGAAGCATTTAAAAAGGAGATGGAGAAAGGCAACTGGGATCTTTCGAAAATAGACTACGAAGAATTGAAAAAATCGCAAGCTACCTTAGTGTATGGTCAGATGAACGAGCCTCCCGGCGCACGTGCTTCAGTTGCCCTTTCCGGACTTACCGTAGCAGAGAGCTTCCGCGATAGTGGAGTCGAAACTGGCGAAAAGAAAGATATTCTACTCTTTATCGATAACATCTTCCGTTTCACTCAGGCCGGTTCTGAGGTTTCGGCTTTGCTAGGCCGTATGCCTTCAGCAGTAGGTTATCAACCTACACTAGCCACAGAGATGGGTCAAATGCAGGAGCGTATTACTTCTACAAAAAATGGTTCTATCACCTCTGTGCAAGCAGTATATGTACCGGCTGATGACTTAACTGACCCTGCACCTGCCACTACTTTCTCGCACCTTGATGCAACGACTGTATTAAGTCGCAAAATTACGGAGCTTGGTATTTATCCGGCTGTTGATCCACTGGATTCTACTTCACGTATCCTCGATCCTCTAGTCGTAGGTACTTTGCACTATGAAACCGCTCAACGCGTAAAACGGATGTTACAACGCAACAAGGAACTGCAAGATATCATATCAATTTTAGGTATGGAGGAACTATCCGATGAAGACCGTCTGTTGGTAAAACGTGCACGTCGTGTACAACGTTTCCTTTCGCAACCCTTCACGGTGGCCGAACAGTACACAGGTCTACCGGGGGTAATTGTCTCTATTGAAGATACTATTAAAGGTTTCAATATGATCATGGACGGTGAGGTAGATAATCTTCCCGAACAAGCTTTCTTGAATGTCGGTACCATTGAAGATGCAATAGAAAAAGGAAAGAAGATACTTGCTCAGACTAAATAAGCACTGAAATTATGAAGTTAGATATATTATCTCCCGAAGGAACAATTTTTAGTGGCGAAGTCTCGCTAGCTACTTTTCCGGGCGTGGTGGGCTCATTTACAGTGTTGGAAGATCATGCTGCTTTGATTTCCGCTCTTCAGCCCGGCCAGATTGTGGCACGACAAGAAGAGGGTGAAAAGACATTCTCGATTGAAGGAGGATTCGTAGAGATAAACGATAACGAAATAGCAGTTTGCGTACAATGAATAAAATAATCAAAGTAGCATATCCCATCACAATACTATTGTTGACCAATGTATTGCTCACCTTGATAGGATTCTATGTGTTCCAAAAATGGCCCACACCGAATTATTTATCTTGGATGATTCCACTTCCAGTGGTTTTCTGTGCGTGGGGATACACTTTCATTTATCGTTTAAAGAGTGCCTTACAAAACTCCGATAAACAGTTGGTTACCATCTACTTGCTATTACGTGTACTGAAAATTCTCTTCCTACTCGGAATTGCTGTAATTTATATATTTCTATTACCCAACCAAATGCTTGCATGGATCGGCTCATTTGCAGCTTTCTATCTAGTATATTTAGTTTGGGAAATGCGTGTATTCTTCTGGTTTGAGAAGAACCGCAAAGCATTGGAAGAGATCCGTAAAGCAATGGAAACGAAACAAGAAAAAACAGAGAAAGATGAACAAGATACGAATTTATCTACCCCTTCTACTAGCTCTTCTGCTAGCATTTAGTGGTAGCTTACAAGCTCGCGAAGCTTCGAAAGAAGAAGCGAAAACGGTTAATGTAAAAGGAATCGTTTTCGGTCACATCGAGGATGCGTATGAATGGCATATCACCACATGGGGAGAAACAGACATTGTGATTCCGCTTCCCATCATCCTGCATGGAGCTGATGGACAATGGCATACTTTCCTCTCTTCGGAGTTCCGCAATTCGTCCGACGGCAGCTACCAAGGATTTTATATCAGCAAAGCAAATGGTGCAAATGAAGGTAAAATTGTAGAAAAAGACGCAAAAGGTGAAGAGATACGTCCATTAAACCTTTCATTGAGCAAAACAGCCTGTGGTATACTGATATCAAGTATTTTATTGGTAGTAACAATAATTAGCTGTGCACGTTGGGGTAAACGCAATCCACACTCTGCCCCCAGAGGCTTCATCGGCTTTATGGAGATGTTCATCATGGATATCAATGACAATGTGATAAAAGCATGTATCGGACCAAAATATAAAAAGTTCGCCCCTTATTTGCTAACGACGTTCTTCTTTATTTTCTTCAATAATATATTGGGACTGGTTCCTATTTTCCCCGGTGGAGCAAATGTAACGGGTAATATTACAATCACCTTTGCGTTGGCCGTTTGTACTTTCATTATCACAAATGTTTTTGGAACCAAGGAATACTATAAAGATATAGTATGGCCTCATGTACCTTTGGCAATCAAACCAATAATGATTCCAATCGAAATAATAGGTATGTTCACCAAACCTTTTGCATTGATGATTCGTTTGTTTGCAAACATCATGGCAGGACATACAGCAATACTTTGCTTGATATGCATTATCTTTATCACCGCCACAAAGGGAGTAGTGATGAATTCAAGCATGACCGCAGTAAGCTTCTTTTTTGCACTCTTCATGAATTTATTGGAGCTACTGGTTGCATATATCCAAGCTTATGTATTCACAATGCTTTCAGCCGTGTTTATCGGCTTGGCAGTAGAAGAACCCGAAAAATAAGCTTCTTGAAATTCAAGAACTTTATCGTTTGAATAAAAAATAGTAAAATAGAAAATAACAACTTAAAAATTAAGAATTATGATTGCAAGTATTTTATTACAGGCTGCAGCCGGCGTTGGATTAGCAAAGTTAGGTGCTGCAATAGGCGCAGGTCTTTCAGCTATCGGTGCAGGTATTGGTATTGGTAAGATCGGTGGATCTGCTATGGAAGCGATTGCCCGTCAACCCGAATCAAGCAGCAACATCCGTCTAAATATGATCATCATCGCAGCTCTTGTAGAAGGCGTAGCCCTTTTTGCTGTTGTAGTGTGTCTGCTAACATTCGTTATCTAATCGGAAGCTTAACAAAGAACGATTATGGGACTGTTATTGCCTGACACCGGCCTTCTGTTTTGGATGGTTTTAGCCTTCGGTATCGTTTTCGGAGTATTGGCCAAATATGGTTTTCCGGTAATCACCCAAATGGTGGAAGAACGGAAAAGCTATATTGACGATTCGCTGAAAGCCGCTCACGAGGCTAACACCGCTTTGGCAGAAATAAAGGTAAGTAGCGAAAAGATACTTGCCGAAGCCCGCGAACAGCAGGTGAATATTCTAAACGAGGCAGCGACTACACGCGACAAAATCATTGCAGAGGCAAAGAAAGATGCCCAGTTACAGGGTAAATTGCAACTCGATGAAGCTCGCGCACAGATTCAAGCCGAGAAGGAAGAAGCTATCCGACAAGTACGTCGTGAGATTGCTTCACTTTCTGTGGATATTGCGGGAAAAGTAGTCCGTCAGCAACTCTCGAAAGAAAAAGAGCAGATGGACATGATAGATCGTTTACTCGATGAAGTAACGAAGTCTAACTAAACGTTTACGAACGATATGAATACAGGTATTATTCCGATGCGCTATGCAAAAGCGCTCTACGCCTTTGCAAAAGACGTCAAGGCCGAGGAGGTTCTATACAGCGAGATGCAAAACTTAGCCAAATGCTATACTGCTTTGCCACGCTTTCGAACCACCCTTGATAATCCCGTGATGAGTAGTGCCGACAAACTCAACCTACTGCAACACGCAGCAGGAGCTACACCGAGCGATGCTTATACACGCTTTATTCAACTTGTGCTCAAGCATAAACGTGAAACTCTGCTTCAGAATATGGCGTTGATGTACATTGATCTCTATCGTAAAGCGCACCATATAGTGGTGGGATCTCTTACCACCGCAACTGCTATCGATGCAAAAACCGAAGAAGCGATGCGAAAGAGACTAATACCCGGTAACGAAGGAACGCTTGAATTCAGCACTCATATAGATCCCGATTTGATCGGTGGATTCATATTAGGCTACGATACTTATCGGTTGGATGCATCTATTGCAACCCAACTAAGACGTATGAAAGCAGAGTTTATGGACCAAAATAAAAAAACTGTTTAGATATTAAATATGGCAGAAAATATAAAACCAAGTGAAGTATCTGACGTACTCCGTCAACAGCTTGAAGCTATCGACACGAAGCTTCAGCTAGATGAAGTAGGCACTGTACTTCAAGTAAGCGATGGTGTAGTGCGCATTTACGGATTGCGCAATGCAGAAGCCAGCGAACTACTGGAGTTCGACAATGGTATGATGGCCATCGTGATGAATCTTGAAGAAGATAATGTAGGTGCTGTATTACTCGGCCCTACTGACCAAATAAAAGAAGGTTATACTGTAAAACGTACTGGCCGTATTGCCTCTATACAAGTAGGTGAAGGCTTATTAGGCCGTGTAATCAATGCAGTAGGTTTGCCTATTGACGGTAAAGGCGAAATTACAGGCGAACTTTTAGAGATGCCTCTAGAACGTAAAGCACCTGGTGTAATCTTTCGTCAACCGGTAAACCAACCGTTGCAAACGGGACTAAAGGCGGTCGATGCAATGATTCCTATCGGACGCGGACAGCGTGAATTAATCATTGGTGACCGTCAAACCGGTAAAACCGCTATTGCTATCGATACCATCATTAATCAGAAGAGCAACTATGAAGCCGGAAAGCCCGTTTATTGTATCTATGTAGCGATCGGTCAGAAAGCTTCTACCGTAGCAACCATCGTAGAAACGCTTCGCGAAAAAGGAGCTATGGTTTATACTACCATCGTATCGGCTACTGCAAGCGATCCTGCTGCAATGCAATACTATGCCCCTTTTGCCGGAGCATCCATAGGAGAATATTTTCGTGACACCGGTCGTGATGCCTTAGTAGTTTACGACGACTTATCGAAACAAGCCGTAGCTTACCGCGAAGTATCACTCATTCTACGTAGACCTTCCGGTCGTGAAGCGTATCCGGGTGACGTGTTCTATCTTCACTCTCGTCTACTTGAACGTTCTGCAAAAATCATTGTACAGCAAGAAGTAGCCGAGAAGATGAACGACCTTCCCGATTCGCTCAAAGGACGTATAAAAGGAGGAGGTTCACTTACAGCACTTCCTATTATCGAAACCCAGGCAGGCGACGTATCGGCGTATATTCCAACGAACGTAATTTCAATTACCGATGGACAGATCTTCCTCGATACCGACCTCTTCAACCAAGGTAACCGTCCCGCTATCAACGTCGGAATTTCCGTATCGCGTGTAGGTGGTAACGCACAAATCAAGGCCATGAAAAAAGTAGCCGGCACTTTGAAAACGGACCAGGCTCAATATCGTGAGTTGGAAGCTTTTACCAAGTTTGGTGGCGACATGGATCCTGTAACTGCCTTTACAATCGACAAAGGACAAAAGAATACACGCCTTCTCGTACAGCCTCAATATAGCCCATTGCCTGTAGAACAACAAATTGCCATCCTATATGTAGGAACTAACGGTTTGTTGAGAAACGTGCCTTTGGACAAGGTTTCCGACTTTGAGAAAAACTTCCTTCTTACTCTTCAGAATACACATCAAACTGATGTGCTTGACGTGTTGAAGGAAGGTATCATCAATGACGAAGTAATTGCAATATTGAAAGATACAGCTACTCAACTAGCTGCCGGATTTACTAAATAACCTCTCGTTATGGCATCACTCAAGGAGATAAAAGGACGAATCGCCTCCGTGCAAAGCACGCAGAAGATTACTTCGGCCATGAAGATGGTGGCCTCGGCTAAACTACATCATGCGCAAGCTGCTATCACTGGCATGTGGCCCTACGAGCAAAAGCTCAGTGGCATACTTACTGCCTTTTTGGCTAATGAGCAAGACATTGAGTCGCCCTATATTGTAGCGCGTCCTGTAGTAAAACGTGTGGCAATCGTCGCTTTTTCGAGCAACTCCTCACTTTGCGGTGCGTTCAACTCGAATGTTGCACGCCATCTTCAACAGATGTGCGACGAATATAAGCATCTTCCTTCCGGCGACCTCTTGATCTATCCCATTGGGAAGAAGATCGGAGAAGCTGCCAAGAAGAGTGGGAGAGGAACGATACAAGGTGATTTTGAAGCATTAGCCGAAAAGCCTTCTTTTGCAGAGATGGCCAAGATAGCATATCAGCTGATGGATCTTTTCCGTAACGGAGAAGTAGATAAGGTGGAAATTCTATATAACCACTTCAAAAATACTGCTTCACAGGAACTTAGCCGTAAAACCTACCTTCCGTTAGATTTAGATGCACTAAAACAAAAGAAGGCAACTACTACGGCCAATGTAGATTATATTGTAGAGCCCAACAAACAGGAGCTTATCAACATGCTGTTGCCACATACCATTGCATTGCAACTCTTTACAGCTCTGCTCGACTCGCAAGCTTCAGAGCAAGCAGCCCGTATGTTGGCTATGCAAATTGCTACCGACAATGCAAATGATATTCTGCAAGAACTTACTGTGCTTTATAATAAATCGCGTCAGCAAGCTATTACCAATGAGCTACTCGACATCATGGGAGGCTCGATGAAGTAAGAAAACAAAGGAATAAAGTAATTAAAAAAGCGATCTTTTTTATTACCAGTTCATTTTAGTATAGAAAAAAGCCCTACAGCAAAAAGAAAAGCCGTAGGGCTTTTTTCTGCTGTAGGGTAACTACAAAAAATATGAAGACGTCTTTTCCTGAATACTATATATTCAAATACATTTATTCATTTTCTTGCCCAAACGATTTATTGCTGAAATAACTTACATCAGTAGGTTTTGTATCCTCTTGAATAATGCCTGTTGGATTAGTCACGCTTGACGGGAACATAAAAGGTTCCATCTCAAGAGACCATATTTCAATTTCTGGTTTACTATATCTTTTTTTTGTATTCATCACTAATTATTTTCCTATCTGTATTCTATTTTGTACTATTCAATTTCGTGCCACTAAACTCAATTATTCTACAATTACTTTCTGTCTATTCACAAAATAAACACCTGAAGGTAGATTTAGTTTAGTGCTTTCCCCTTCTTCCATTGGCATATGAGCTATCACACTACCTGAAATAGAATATACAACTGCCATGCATTTCTGCGTGGCTTGAAGAGTTAGCACACCATTATTGAGTGAAGTTGCGGTAATTCTATTCGTCTCCTTATCCTCAAAAACGGGATCAATAGCAGTAACCTCTCCATTCAAAAAATAAGCTTTAGGAGCTGCATCGGCATTAGTATTAGTCCACACCAAATAAGGACGATAAGGATTAACACTAGCCTTTTCTGTAGCCGTGATAAACTTTGTTCCCTCCGTATTCAATGTATAAACATTGTCGGTCGACGAAAGCGTCTTCTTTTTGTAATTAGGTACAAAATTCCAGTTCTTCATTGCAGTACCCGGAGTATAAACAGTCGATTTGAGTGCGTCACCCGAAAAAGTAAAAGCTACATCATCGCCTACATAAAAATGTTCGCGACCAGTAATTGTCAATTTAGGGAAAGCAATGATATAAGGCGTATTTGCCTCTATTGAGGTAGCATCTACGGTTATATTATTTGTGCCCGTTTCTACCTTCTTTAAATAAAAAAAGCCGTCGTTCGCATTCTTCTGAGAATCCCAGGCAGCATAAGGTACATACGTAATTCCATTAGACATCACAGACTTTACCGCATAAGGTAAACATATAATATCCCACGAAACATTGCCATTTATCAAAACTTTCCCAGAGAAGTTACGTGTAT